>Ga0304728_1001175_pt1 | contig 19121 bp, 28 predicted proteins | sample C_130625_MF_Meta_FD_190476 | JGI IMG/M metagenome (GOLD analysis project Ga0304728, IMG submission 190476) | Freshwater microbial communities from Lake Croche, Canada to study carbon cycling - C_130625_MF_MetaG (v2) (version 2) | ecosystem: Environmental > Aquatic > Freshwater > Lake | place... | reverse complement strand
AGACCCAAGAGTGATGTTGCTGCCGTGGTCATGCTATGTCCTTATGTGTTAACGGGCGTCCAGCCGCCCCCTTGCGAGTTGTCTACTACAGTCCATGTAGGCGCTTGTGCATCGCTTATTAAAGCCCAATTTGCATTTTGCACAGTATCTACTTGCTTCCAATATATTGAAATTACAGTACCCAAAAGCCCATTTGCGTAAGTTCCTGTTGCGCGATACTGCGCGGTATAAGACCCGATTCCAGACGCTACTCCTGATCCTACCACAGACGCAAGACTTGGCGCTACTTCATATGTAGGGGTTGCCACAACACCGGAGCCCGTGGTTGATGTTACGGTCGTATCAATGGCGTACGTAGGGCTTGACGCAAAGCCGGAGGCTGTTACAGATGTTGCTCCAACATTAACGTCCTTTAGATAAATAACAGTGCCAAGCAGGCCAGATGCGGCGTTGCCACTAAGTAGTGTTAAGTAGCTGTAAGCTGGGGTGGATGCAAAGCCAGATGCACTTACGTTTGTAAGGGGGGCTGTTAGTGCGTAAGCCGGGGTGGCCGCAAAGCCAGATGCACTTGTATTTGCGAGGGTAGTTGTTAGTGCGTAAGCCGGGGTAGAGGCGAAGCCTGATGCGGCAACCCCAGTTGCGTTTACGAGCACTACGTTGGAGTAGGTTTCGGTGCCCACGAACCCATTCGCTGTGTTGTTTCCAAGCAAGGTTGAGTAGGCATAAGTGGGGGTAGCGGCCACCCCTGATGCGCTTGCATTTGTGACGGCGCTTGTTAAAGCGTAGATAGGTGTAGCCGCAAATCCCGAAGCCGAGACGGAAGTCGCCCCAACAGTAACGTCTTTTAAGTATGTCGTCGTACCCGCAAATCCCGAAGCAGTATCGCCAGTGATGGGAAGAGCAAATACACCGTTAATGTAGCTTACGCTTAAATAGTTGTTATTCCCAGAGCCGCTACCAAGAAAATTAAGGCCAGCATTGTTTCCACCATCGGTGCTGTTACCTAAGTTCCAAGGGGTACTTTTAGTTAATGTGCGCTGTGTTGAAAGGTTGCTTGTAATGGTGACAAGGTTCCCTGCGGTTCCATTAAGCCCAAACGTCCCAAACGAAATATTTCTACCAAAATTAACAGTAACGGGCTGTGTGCTATTAGTAAGATTAGCTATATAATCTGCATAAATAGTGTTAGGAGAAGAACCATTGGCAATAACTACATTATATAGTCTATTACCACTTACTACATTTATAGTTCCATAATTAAGAATTACTGTTGACGTTCCAGCATTAAGAACTGTGCTACCAGAAAGATTAAGACTACTCCCAGCAGTAAAAGTTGCTGTACAAGAATTTAAATTTAATGTACCAGCAGTGAAACCAATACTATTGCTAATAGATATTGCTGATGATATTATATTTGTTGTAGTTGAATCTGAACAACTAAGTTGATATAGGCTTGATGCGTTTATTGATACTGTACCTCCACCAAATGGGGTTACAGTTGCATAGCCATTAAAAGAAGTTTGTATAAAAGCAACTTTTACATAAATAGTACCGGAACCCCCACCGTCAAACGAACCGGTAAAGCTATTTGCATCAAATGTACTTGCGTATACGCTATAGGTACCACCGTCATAAAAAAGTAAAGTACCATTTCCACTGGCATAAAAATCGGGATCATTTCCCCCAGATTGATCTGCTACTATAACATTTTGATATCCACTACCATATACAGGTATAAGATTGACCCTAAACTTATTAGTAAATGTTACACCAGTTGCTGTGTAAGATATGTTTGTACCCCCGGATAGGGTAATAGCTGATGTACTAGGTATATTAACAAGACCGTTTAAATACAACTGTCTCGCTGTTACTGTTAAGGTATTAGCAATATTCGATTGAGTTATCGTTAAGGTATTTGATAAAGCGTTATTAAAAGTTATTGTTCCGTTAATTGTTGTGAGGTAAAATGTTACGGATGCATTTGTCCCATTAAAAACAAAAGGTATCGTGGAGCCATATGTGCCACCGCCAATACTAAACGTACCACTATCAGAACTTCCAGTTTTAGTTATTGAAGTAAGCGCCGTTGTATCTGCGCTATAAAAACCAATGGACTGAGAGCTTGTAATCGGAATTGTTCCAACAGAAATATTTCCAGATAAAAACAAAAATGGGCTCGCAGGACTATAAATACCGGCCCCCAGTGTAAAACCGCCTGATATAGTACCCGTAGAGTTAAGAGTCATTGACCCTGTTGTAATTGAACTATATTCTGTAAAATCAAAACAATTCATAACGCCAGATTGCGTATATACTGCCGTATTTAAAAGACGAAATGAAATACTAGGTAAGTTTGCAGAAAAACTATTAGAAGTTCCACATAAAACTATATTTGTGGCGTACCCCGTAAAAGTTAATGGCCCACTATTAACTAAAAAATCTCCAAATACAAATAGAGATATTGGTGCGGTTGTGTATTGTAGAGTTCCGCTAAAACCTGTTGTGTTAAGTGATGCTAAATTAGCATAATTACTAGATACTGTTTGTGTAATTGCTACCGTATCACTTCCTCCGGTAATTATTAAACCCGGCATTGTGGAAGTACTTGTTGCCCATGTCGCTCCAGACCATGTAATACCGCGCGTACCAGTCGTGGGGCTCCCTGTTAGTGTAAAAATTGGTTTTGCAGATGGAAAAGTTAGCTGCGCTGCAGTTTTGGTTACGTTAATAACCGTACTAGAAGTTCCTGTTACAGTTATACCACCACCAGTGGATGCGCTTATTGCTGTTGCTGTTGAGCCTGTTGATGTAAATGTTGTGCAGACCCATTGATAAGTTCCTAACGTAACCGTACCGCCGTTACACGTATAGGTACCCCTTCCGTTAAAGTCTCCAGCAAGCGTTGGTTGCGCCGCTGTTGATGTCATGGACACGTTGGAATATATTAATACACCATTTGTGGTTACAGTCCCTGAACCAGATATTGTTAAAGTACTAGAATGAGACCAAGTAAATCTTGAGGACGGTAACTTTAGCAACGAACCCGTTGCTGAACCGCCGCTTAAAGCCAAAGAATTAGATAAACCGGCAAGGGTTATTCCGTTAGCCCCACTGGTAATACCGGAAGCATCAATACTTCCAACAGTTGTTGCGGCAGAAATAGTGACCGTGATTGCGGCCCCTAAAAAAGAGTTGTTGTCAAATATTGCAACATCCCCCGTGCCCGGAGTTGTGGCGGTTACGGTTCCACCAGACGTAGTTCTCCAAGCGTTTGTGCCATTCCAGTTTGCAGACGCTGGGGTTGTGTTACCCGCTGTTGAATTACCAACCCAGTATTTATTTGCCATAACAACTTCCCTTTAGGAAGCGACGGGTTAGGTCGTAACCAAGCGCAAGAGAGCAGTTGCAGCGGCGTTGGCGGGCATCGTGATGGTGATGTTACCGGCTGTGATGGTTTGAGAACCAAACGTGTGGACGCTAACCGCCTTGTTGGATTGGCTAGAGTTGTAGATTAGCACGGTATCAAACGCTGTCTGGATAGTTACGCTAGTCCAAGTAAAGCTCGCCGAAGGTGTCCAGTAACCTGTACCCGCTGTTGACGACGTGTTTGCTGACGTTGGTGCTGTTGCGTTTGTTACCGTGGCACCACCAGCCGTATAGCCTGTGCCGGATGTGTTTGTCACTTCTCCAGTAGTGGAGTACGCCGTGGTAGATGCGTTCAGTGTAGCAGAAGCAAAGTACAGAGCAGCTTTAAACGTATCTGCCGCCGTGGTTCCGCGTGTTGGAGCAACGCCAAAATTATGGGTAGCGGTCATCAGCTCGCTAAGAAACGAGGTGCACATTGATTGGGTATTGGCCATGATATGTCCTTAAAGAGTTGCGGTTTCGCCGACAGTAAACCCCGGCATTTGTTTCAGTGTTACGTGCGCAGACCGATGTACCAGCTCGCCGTCCAGCCAGTACTCAACCCAAGTTGTGTACTCATTATCATTGTCAACAGACCCCTCGCGTTTCTCAAGCAAAGAATCGTCCATTTCGCCTTTGGTGGTGCTGATAAGCATTAGGAACTCCTAATAAGTGCAGTGGTTGAGGTGTTGGTTGGCATGGTAATCAAGAACGTGGTCGTCGAGGTCTTGTCAGACCCGAAGTCAATAACCGCAATCGACTTGTTGCCCTTGCTGGCATTGTAAATGAGAGCGCACCGCGCGGTAAGCCCTGCGGTCCATGAGGTGTTGGCAAAGTTAACGTAGGCCGTGTTGTTTGCGGTGTTAAGGGTTACCCCTGTGAGGGTATTGCCGCCCGCTGTATAGCCTGTAGCTACAACTTCATTGCTGGAGCTGTACACCGTTGTGTCTGCGTTTAAGTCGACGTTGGCAGTGTACAGGGCAAGCTTCAAGGTATCTGTGAGCAGGTTGTGCACACCTTGGTACAGCTCAGACTTAAAGCTCGTAGTTTGGCCTTGAATGATACTCATGCTACTTGAGTCCTAACTTGGCCATCACGATACGCGTCCATACGTTGTTTACCGTCGCCCAGATTTTTAAGCAGCAGCATGGAGCGGTCATACAGGTTTTGGTACAGGGCAACCATATCTTGCTCACCCTTCATGAAGCGAATAGCTTCGACCAAGGCACCATTGAGCAGCGCAGAATCAAAGTTGTCGCCAAGCCACGTGCTGCCGGCAGTGACGATGGATTCCGGGTAGTAATAGTAGTGAAGCTCTACAGTGTATGTAGTATCGGGTGTTGGACCTAAAATAAACGCCAGCTCATTTACCGCAGTTGATTGCGGCCCAAAAATAGCATAGTGCTTAGGCAGACCGGTGGCGGTTGGGTTGGGGTATGCTTCACGAATGAAGTTAACGTCCTTGTTCAACAAGTAGGTGTAGTTACCGCTGCCGTCAACTACTGCCAAAGAGTAGGTGGACAGAAAGTCATTGGGGGCCGACAGGTACTTGTTGTTAACTGTAATTGTGCCTGTCTGGTTTTTACGCAGATTGGCCAGCTGAACTGTGTTGTAGATACGCTGCTCAGCCTGCTGCGCGAACATGGCGTACTCAGTCGCCGTGAACGTGTTTTCACAGATGTCAGCAATATTGGTGCACAGTTCAGTGTAGGTCATACGTTACGCCATTGGGCCTCGGGCCATAGTTCCTTTGGTAGCGCACCCGGTACCACGGATTTTGATGCCGTCGGTCTTAGTGGGCTCATTACCAGCTGATTTGCTAATGCCGCCAATACTTACGTCGTAGGTATCCGCTTTGCTACGGTTTGGCTCTTTGCCGGGGTTCTCTACCACGGTCACAGCTTTACCGGTCATTGTGTGGGGAGGGGCGTAGACTTTGGCAGAGCCGACTTCCTTACCCATTTTCTTCATACTGTACGCCATGATTAGCCTCGTTTTTGGTTGTTTGCGCGGGCCATATTGCGGCCAACGGCACGCATAGCTTGGCCAGTCACGCCAGCAGTTTTTTTGCCGCCGTTTTGAATACCCGTAGAAGGCCCGCTATTTGGGGCGATGTCCACTTGGGTTTTACCTTTTTTAACAACGCCATCGGCTGTTTGTTTGTATGCCATGATTTACTCCTAAGAAACCGTCACCGTAACTATACCAACACTTGTCGTTCCTACCAAGTAGTTTGGAGTAAGAACGGCATCAAAACTTGAGGAGCCACCAATTGGTGCCCAGCCCCACTGAATATCCCGCGAGCCCCCAGTAGGAAACCCGCCTACGTTTACCCCCGCTTGGACATACGTCGAGTCTCGGCGAGGCTCCCTAACCGCTTGGGGGTCATCCACAGGAAACATCCCTAACTGCAGCTGCGGATGGTCAGGGTCCCAACAGGCCCGGCAAACCAAGAGATTGTACGTCTTAGTCTTCTTGACTTCTTTGCGTAGCTGAGTAAGTTTGTACCGTTGTCCACAACGATCGCACTCTGCAATGCTGTTTTTACCGGACGCGAACCGGTTACCCATTTAGGTGCCCCCACCAATAAACATTTGCCGAGGGACAAAACGGATCGCAGCTTTTTCGCGGTCTTCTCCAGCAGCCAACTCAAAGGACTCGTCGTACACAGCTTTAAGCATGGGAACTCGTTGCTCGGCTTCCGGCAACTTCAATGCAATATGGTAAGCCAGCCCGGCGGTTAGCGCCGGCAAAAAACGGAAATTTACGTCGGCGGTATTTACACCAGTGCCGGCGTCATCAATACGGCGCAGCCGCCAGTACTTGAACACGTAGTAGGGATTGTCTACGGTACCTTGGTCAGGAACCGGCCATACCACAATCTTAGGGTTATCCCTAAGGCGCTCAACCCATACTTGGATGGGGCGTGCCTGCTGCAGCTTGTTTGGAATCGTGGCATAGGTAGAAACACTGATTCGCGTGATGGTCAGGTCAGATTGGGTGGATACGCTACCTTGGCCTGTACGGATCACATGCTCTAGCAAGTCAATAGTGTCAGCTGGCAGGTCATAGGTAGACTGGCCCTGAATGAGGTTGACGTACCCCTCTTCAATGGTCCACATGTTGATGCCTTTGTTCTGCCACTCGATGGTCATCAAATTGAACGACCGACGTGCAGTGCGCAAGTCATAGCCCGACCGCATTTCCCGGCCCGCCCGCTCAAAAGCCTCTTCAGCGATTTCCGTGAAATCGAGGTTAAATGCGGTTGTGCCGGAAACAGTCATTTTTTCAAACCTTTAAGGGTCTCAGCTAGTCGAGCGCGTTGACCCATTTTACCGGGCTTTTTTGCAGCGGCGGCAAGTTTTTTAGCGGGGATAGGCTTATCGCCTTTAACGCCCATTTCAGCACGCAACGCACCGGGTTTTTTGATTGCGCCTGCGATCCAATTTTTAGTAGCCATAATTACTTCTTTGCGGTTTTTGCAGATTCAATGAATGCTTGGTCGGTGGGAGCGCCTTTAGCGCCGGGTTTGCGCATTTTTGCGCCGCGTTTGCGTTTTGCGTTGATGTTGGCATATAGGCCCACATGTCCACCTTCAGCGTACTGGGTGAAGTCAGTATCGTCGCGGCGAGCGGTCTTTTTACCGCTAGGCATTTTGGAGGGGTTGATAGCCCCCATACCGCGACTGGCTCTCACTTGCGACCCCGTGGCATACCGCCATCACAAAACTGCTGCGCACGGGTCTTACCGCGTTGAGCAATACCGTCGGCTGCGCGGGTGTAGCCGCCAGAGGCCATCTTCTTTACCTTACCGCCGCGCTTCATGCCGGTGCCGGTAGGCTCATCCACAGGTACGCTATTGGGATACATAGGTGGCTGGGGAGCGGGTTTAGGCATTGCGGGAGATACAGGTTCATCCACAGGTACTGAATCTTGGTACATTGGCCGAGTTTTAGACTTTGGAACCATTTTTCCCATAGGCATTTTTGTTGCTTTACGAGGCGCAACAGGCTCATCTACAGGAACATCTTTGGGGTATTTATTATTAGCCATTAGCACTTCCCACCTTTCCTCATCATGATCTGAGTGCCTTTGGTTTTGCCTTTAGAGGCGATACCATTAGCCGACGAACGAAACATGCCGCCTTTAGCAAGCTTCAACTCTGTGCCCTTGCCGCCTTTGTGCTCTTGAGCATCATGCTGCTTGAAGGCTTTTTTAATCATGGCTTTGTCTTGGGCCATGTCGGTCGAGCCACCCTCGGCCATCTTCTTCATCTGTTTCATGTCGAACGCCTCTTCTTTTTTAGAGCCTTCGCGCATGCCTTTGGGCTCTACATCTTTGCCAGACTTCTCGAACTTAGCAAATGGGTTTACACCTTTAGTAGCCATACTTCCACCTTTTGAAAATTTACGGCCCTTGTCGGCTTTGTCGAAGTCTTGACCCACAGACTGTGGGACGCCTACTTTTTTGGCAAACGCAGGGCTATGCGCGATTGCCGCCATGAAATTGTGTTGCTTTTTAGAGCTACTCGGCATCGGGTTTTCTCCAAATCAACTCGGCAAAATTTTTGCCCGTCACCATTTCTGCAATACGCATCAGCGCCAGAACTGCCCCTATAAAACCAAAAATAGGTGAAAGTAGTTCAAAAAACGAGCCTATTGCTGCCAACGGAGCAAGAATGTCAATAGCGTGTTTAACCGTGTCTTGATGCTCAGTCATATCAGCAGTTCCAAGCTTTAAGGCTCTTGTTTATACGCGAGTTCGGGTCGTTGGCGGTCTTCGCGCTGGTGAGCTTCTTCTTCATACCACTCATCCTTGCGCAAAAGGAGTCGCGCCTGCTTCCGCCTTCCGGCTGGGGAGGCTTCAAATTCATCCCTTGTTTTTTGGCCGACGCGCGCCCCTTCGCGTTCAAGCCACCCTCGGGATTTTTGCCTTCCTTGCGAGTCCATGCGGGTGACTTAGCCATAGGTCACCGAGATAGCGCTTAGAGTGGTGCCAACCGCATAAATACCATTAGCGCAAATAATTCCCTCTCCGGGAAGCAACACTTGGAATGGCTGAACCGCCGTTGAAAACTTAAATTGATACACCACGGGGCCAGTGCTGTCTGTACCGTCGTAAAGAGTAAAAGTTCCGCCAGTTCCATTGCCAATAAAAACAATAGATTTTAGTCGAGTCCGCCCTGTATACAACTGTGCAGGCAAGGTTCCCGCATAGGCTGACTTGACATCATATTGCATTGTCATAACTAACCCCCTAAAAAACAGGGGCCGAAGCCCCCGAGACTAATTACTGTTGGTTGGCAGGTTGTGCTTGGTTGCCGCTCGAATCACGTACAGCGTATGTAATCACGATGGTGGCAGCACCGGTGGTCAAAGAAGTACCAGCCAAGGTGTAGGTGATGAACGTGTCAGTTGCGCCAACATTCAACCAGCCGCCGGGGGTAGTTGCATTAGCACCAAGAGCCACGCTGCCAACAGAGGTGATAGTGCCAGTGGTCGTAAAGTCTGTGCCGCCGATACTAAGCTTGACTGTAGTAGCTGCACTAAACACGGTGGTCGTAACAACTTTAACGTCAACGATTTGTGCGCCAGCCGGTACTGCAATTGCGTTGCCGGTCAAAGTACCGAATACAACGTCAGTGCTTTGCGACACAACGGTGCAGCCAGTGTTGCGGGTGGTGGCTGCAGTAGAGCCAGTGGTGTTTTTGGTGGTGCCGAGCAGCCAAGGGCCGAGGTGAGTTGCGAATCCCATGATGTGTGTCCTTACATACAAGCTAAGTGCGTCAATCGGTATGTCGTCTGCTGGGGCAGTTTGGCGCACTGGAAGTCCCAGATGCACACAATATACACTAAATTTTGATAGAGTCAAGGGCATGCCCTACAAAGACCCCGCTGTTAGAAAAGCCAAGCACAAAGAGTATTCGGCTAGTCATTACCAAAAAAATACAACCGCTGTTAGGGAAAAATCAAGGACTTTAAGGAAACAAAAGCGCGATGCGTGGTTACAGTACAAAGCGGGGTTGGCCTGCCATGTTTGCGGATTCTCTCACCCGGCAGTTATTGATTTTCACCACCCACCGGGCACAAAAAAATACGGTGTAAACGATTTAATTAGCGACGGTCGTTTTGCCCGTGCGTACAAAGAAGCGGCCAAGTGCATCATCCTTTGCGCTAACTGCCACCGTATCCACCACTACAATGAAAAAGGGGGCCGCTAAGGCCCCCCCGTGTTGGGTACGATCGTACCCAAATTAGGCTTCTTCAGCTTCGTCTTCAGCTTCGTCTTCAGCTTCGTCTTCAGCGTTGTCTTCTACCAGCAGCCACTCACCGGTCTCTTCGTTCAGCCAGTACCAAGCATCGTACTCTTCATCGTACCAGCAGAAGCACTCAGCGTCTTCGTCGTAGGTGTACTCTTCGCCTTCGGCAAACAAATGGTCAATAGCCTCAGGGATTTCGATGTCGTCTTCAATTTCAACAACTTCACCATCACCAAACGCGGCTACGGCTTGCAAGAACTGCAGAATGGACTCGGTGGAATACTCAAAAAAACTGCCTTCTGGCAATTCAACAGCTACAGTAAAAAACATGGTTATCTCCAAAATTTAGTTGCAGCGACCTTGCTGCAAAGACATCCTACACGGTTTTTGTGACTTGGTTTGTGACAAGGTCTGTTGTGTAAATACAACAAAAACTTGGGGTGATGGGGGGAATCGAACCCTCGCTGACAGATTCACAGGCTGTCGTGCTACCACTACACTACCTACACCGTAGTAGGTCAATGATGATTGGTCTGTGCGGTAGGATTTGAACCTACGACCCCTCGGTTCCAAACCGAGAACTCTGACCAGACTGAGCTACGCACAGTGATCTTAGGTCGCGGGAGGGATGGGGTTTTCATGATTGGGCTAGTTTACCACATTCAACAGGGTTTGCTGTCCACAGTTTTTTACTCTCTAGCTGCGCCAACAAAGAGTCCTCATAGCGGATTCTGGTAAAAAGGTCTTTACCTGTCTTTTTGCAAAAGTAGCCGTTTCCACCTGACGTGCGGATGCGGCGGTTAATTTCTGCAGTGCGTGCATTGACGCTTTCTACCCAGCTAAGGTACTCGGGGGTTTCGTGTAAAGGTTCAGTCATTGGAGAATTATAGACATAAAAAAGGGCTCCCGAAGGAGCCCTTTCTCAAAGCCCGAGGGCTTAGGACGAACCGGGCGATCCGTAGACACCCAGAGGGTCAGACACACCGAACGAATAACGCTCGCGGGCCTTATAACGGACGTTACCGGTGTCGAAGTCCCCGTCCATCGAGTTCGCCAAAGGCGTACGGACAAAGTGCTTCAAGCCGTTAGGCACGTCAGTGGTCAGGAACCAGCCGTTGGTGTCGGTCAAGAAGTGGTTGACGGTGTAACCCTCAGGGATCGAACCGTTGTTCTTGATCGCGTTGATGTCGTTATCGGTGGTACCAACGCGCAGTTCTGTTTCCAGCAGGCGGGTAGCGACGAACATCAAAGACGGGGGAACAATCAACTTCTTGGGGCGAGCAGCAATCAGCAAACCACGCTCATCAGTCCAGCCGGCAATTTGAATAACAGCGTTTTCCAACGAAGTCTCATTCAAGTCAGCGGCAACAGCGGGGCGGTTGCTGTTGGTACCACCAGAGACCAAGGGGTGTGCAGTAGAGAACAACGACACGCCATCACCGTAAGTGACGTTGGCGGAAAAGCCGTTATTCAAAATTGCAGCAGCCTTGACCTGCTTGGTGTATGCCATACCACGAGCCAAAGCCTTGGTGTAGCGGCTGGAGAGGCTGTCGTACAAGTTATCTTCCACGGCCTCTTCGGTGATGGAAAAGCCCATCGCGATGGTTTCGTGGTTGTAACGTGCGGTCCAAGCTTCCTGCGCATTGTCATAAGCAATTGCAGAGCCCTCGTTCTTCACCGGTGCGGCGGAAAAGCCAGACAGCTTGGTTTCCTCTTCAAAGCTACGCTCCGAGGTTTCGGTTTCGTAGATTTCTTTGTGCTCTTCGCCATACTTGGCGTACTCCAGACCGAACAAAGCGTTCAGGCCGGGGAGCAGTTCCTTCAATAGTTGTGCGCGTGAAATAGCCATAATTTAACTCCTTAGACTGCGGCAGCAGCGTAGTACTCTTGCAAGCCGAAGTTCAGTTTGACCAAAACTTCAGGATACTGAGTAAACACGAGCGTGGCGCTCGAACCAATCGTTTGCTGAGGTGCAGCGTTCAACACAACAGAAGTCGTGTTGTTAGCTGTAATAGCCGTAGCAACGAACGAACCGGTTTCCACCAGCGAACCGTTAGGGGCCAACCAAGCGACGTCAGCACCAACGGGGACTGCGAAGCCTACGTTAGCGGTAGTCGTGATGGTGGCGGTGCTGATGCTGCTATACACTGCGGTACCCAAAGCAACTGCAGTATCGGGGACGATACCAACAATGCGCACGGGGTAAGCGGCGTTAGCACCAACCGAGGCTTGGCTTTGAACGGCAACGGCGGAGTTACCAGTAGACGTGCTACCAGTGTTCTGCACCAGAGGCGCGTTTTGGCCAACCATCGCGTAGCTTGCGCTAGTAACAGTTGTGCTGGATGCGGGGCAGACAGCAGCTTTAAACACTGTGTCAGGATCATCACAAATTACAGCTTGAATATCACCAGCCGCAGTACTAGCGGGGTAGTATTGGCTGAAAGTCAACTGTTTGGTCAACGGGTTCGTGTATTGGCAACCCAAGAAAATACCAACCACAGCTTGGCTGTTGAAGGTAGTAGTGCCAGTAAAAGGCACGACAAAACCACGCGCAATAGCTACAACGTCACCATAAAACATGGAGGTGCTGTAGTTATACGAAATGGGTACAAGGCGGGTAGAACCCGCAAATACTTGACCGCCGATCAAGTTGACCGGCTTTAGGCCGTAGGGGGCCGAGACCGTAGGATATGCCATTTAAGACTCCAAAAAAATTTAAATACCTCTACCAAAAGTAACTTTAGAACTCCGCTCTTTAAACAGCGGCATTCGTGGGTCGTTTTCTCGCATGTACGTGTTGTCTACGCCGGCCATCTCTGCTTCCGTTTTTTGACGGAAATATGCTTCGCGGTCGCGCATAAACTCCTCGGGGGCTTTGCACAACATCAAACCACCAATCAAAATACTGTCTGGAAAGTGAGCATGGCCACTACCAAAAGACTGTACCTCTGGGTGGTCGGACGCCTTTACAGGTTCCCAACCTTCGCCAAACTGACCAGAAATGTTAGTCGGATCATCCTTACTAAGCATACTAACTCGAACCCAACGAAACGCATACCCCGGTTCCGGTGTCGGATCGGGCAGAAGTCGGCGCGGTGCCCATTTTGTAGGGCGTTGGTTAGCTACGCGTGTTTCAGACTCACGGCTCTTACGAATTGTTTCAGTCATACTCATTTCCTAGTTTGTTCAGCTATTACTTGCTTTGCATAAAGCTCCAATGGAACTCCAAGTCGCTTAGCAATGTCCACCTGCGATTTAGTAAGTACGACTTTTTTGGGCGCAGTACTACGAGTTGCCGGTGCAACTACGTTCGATTTGGTCCGTTGAGTTGGCGCATCAACCGGGTCCGCAGACTCGAACTCATCTGCAAATCTTTGCCGCATTTCGGCGTCAATACGTTCGTAGTATTTGGCGCTTCCAGCAGTATATCCTTCTGCCACAACATCGTCATGGAGTCCTACAGCATACGCCGTCATACCCTTTTTAGTGCCGAACCATGGATTACGCTCTGTCCAGCTCTTTAACTCGGGTTCCATATCCAGCTGTTGAGGCTGTTGGGTAGTTTGTACAGTATTTTCAGTAATTTGTACAGGGGTAGGGCGAAAATTATCAACGCGGTCAGATTTAATACGCGCTGCAGTCATTTCTTCCTGTGCCGCCGCCAAGGCCTCGGGGTCCCCAGCTTCATACGCAGTTTTAAACTTGGTACGGGCTTTCTCCATCTCATTGGCAACTACTTGTTTGGCCTGCTCCATTAATGCAGTTTGACCTTCATGTAGCGAGCCTTTAAGCTGGCGGTTTTCTTCAACGATTTTCTGCGCTAGGCGTACTGCCTCTTCGCGCTCACGTTCGGCACGTTCTTTAGCTCGGCGCTCCTCGTGGTAGCCCTTGGAGAAGTGCTTGATTCGGCTTTGCACGCTCTCGTCGTACTTGGACAGCTCTTCATCAGTGACGTCCTTAGGCGGTTCAGCCATAGGTTTGCGGTTGCGGTCTGCTGGCGGAGTATCGTCAACAATTTCAATCTCATCCGCTGGAGCCACAACACGACTGCCGGCCCGAGGATTTTCTAACTCTACTGTAGTTTCGTCGGGAAACTCAAAGGTAGTTTGTTCTGTTGCCATATACCCTCCTTAGTATGGGCGTTTGATGCCGCGAGGGTCTTGCACAACCGCTTCAACAGATTCATCATGGATAAGACGCCATTCAGTACCATGAATTAGCATGCGGGTTCCGCTATTGGGGCGAGTAATAATAAAATCACCTACCTTGCAACTCGGACCGCTGGGAAACTTGTCCTTGGGGAACGCGTCGGGTCCGATCTTGGCCACAAACAACACGGGAGACAAAAGCTCTTCGTGGTGCATCATGGTCGCGGTTTTTACGAGGGAGCTACCCTCAATAGTCTCGTCTGCCTTGGGCAACATACACAAGATGTGGAATGTTGCTGGGTCCGGCACTTGCCGCGCTTTCTCTTCAGGGGCGGTATTTAATACCCCCGACAAGTCAACGGCTTGAACATCAAAGTTAGTCATGGTTAGCTTTCAAAGTACGCACGAGGTCACCTATTTCCATCTGTGCGGTCAGGAGACCTCGGATAACTCCGCACAGTTCCCGGTAAGCAGGGAAGTCGACGACTCCCCCCTCTGCCAAAGATTCAGCTAATTCCGTTCGACGCTGAGCGAGCTTTTCGCTCAGATGCTCAAGTACCGCGATTTCATTCATTTAGGTTCTCTCTTTTCAGGTTTGTGTTTAGATTGGGCAGCGGCTTCGGCGGCTGTGTGCAACTTGTGCAGGTGGGCCTGATCTGCGTGCATTACTTTCTGCAGGTGTACCGCGCCGCCGTGGGCAAGCGCCTGCTGAGCCTGTTGCTGTTTCATCTGGCCGGCCTGAGCCTGCTGCGCCAGCTGGACGTTGTGCATCTGTTGCGACTGAGCCAGCTCCTGCTGGTGACGCTGCTGCTGAATCTGCAGCTCTTGGGCGTGGCGTTGGGCAACCATCTCAGGGTTTTCCCCACCTGCCTGCTGTTGCTTGAGCGCCAGCTCCTGCTGCTTGATGGCCAACTCACCGTCGACCTTCTTAGCTTTGGTCTGGGCTTCGGTCTGCTTGATCTGCAACTCAGCCTGCTGCAACTGGACCAGCGGGTCTTGTGCGGCTTGTTGTGCCTGAGCCTGCTGAGCCTGACCTTTACTCTGCTCCAACACCTGCTGCGCAGCTTGAGCCACCATGCGTGACAACTGCACTTCGAGCTCCTCTGGCAAGTCCTCGTCCGGTGCGGGCATCGGTACGCCAAGCTGGGCTTCAACTTTAGAGCGGTACGCATAGGCCAAGTGCTCCGAGATGTGCGCTTGAATCGACATCATCATTTTCTGAGCTTGGGGGTTCTGGCCAATCTGCTGCATCAGCATCGGGTCCTGCATCATGGCAGTGTGCACAGCAATGTGTGCATCGTGGTCTTGGTAGATAAATGCCTTGGTTGGCTTGCCATTGAGGAACGCCATGTTCTCAGACACAGGGTCACGGGGTTTCATGTCGTCTTCGATCGGCACCAGTTTGTCTGCGTTCTTAATACCCAGCACCTCAATCATCTGGCGGTGCAACTGTGGCAGGTCATAAATCTGGGGCGCACCTTGGGACAGCTGAATCACAGCTTGGTACTGCATGATCCGCTGAGCCATCGTCGCGCTGTTGGGGTCCGACACGGGGATGACCGAGCACAGGTCATAGTCGCCACGCTTGGCTTTACGATCGCCCGACGACGGGTCGAACGCGTACTCCTCAGGGGTATAGTCACGAATGATGTCGCGCAGCAGCTGGAACTCCTGCTTCATGGAGTAGTGCACCCGGGCCTGAACTGCAGACATAGTTTTGAGCTGGCGCTCCAGCAGCGCAAGGGTGGTACCCACCGGAGCATTCGCACCCATGTCACTCACGTTCATGTCGGCGATCGAGCCCAACCGACGACCCTCATCGGTAATTTGGTTCAGCAGGGCCAGCAGAACTTGGCTTGGCTCCTTATAAGGAAGCGGCATAATGTTGTCGCGCAGAGCCCCACTGGCAATATCCACGTCACGGAATTCACCCGGTGCAATAGGTGTATCGTCACCCTTTACACGCAGACCACGAGTCTTCATACCACCGGGCAAATTCGACAGGGTTCCTGCGTCTACCAATTGGCGAATCAGGGAAGTGCCGGCGCGGGCGTAGCCGCCAATCAAGTTAATCAGGCCAAGGCCGTAAGCACCGAAGCCGGGGATGTAGGTGTACTGAACAAAGTGCTGGCGCTTTAGGCGTTGCTTGTCGTCCGGGTTCCAATTACGGCGAATGGCCAAAATCTCGGTGGTAGCACGGTCGATCGTAACCACGTAAGGCAGCGCGATGCCGTCCTCGTCCTCATACCCGGGCATGTCGTAGTCAACGTGCACCTCAAGAATCTGATAGCGCTCATCGTCGGTAACGGAGTAGCCTTGGTCCTTGGCCTTTTGCTTCTCAATATCCGTGTGGATTACGCTTGGCTCGCCGAGGTCTACATCTAGGTAAAAACCCGCAGCCATAAGTTTGGCCAAGTCATTTTTGGTCTTACGCATAACATGCGTGACCCGCTCCGAAGTGCGCACACTAGACGCACCGTACGGAATAATCAAATCCTCTGCGGGGACAAACATCGCGGTCTGCCGGCCCAAGCCCGGGTCAAAGTAGACCTTTTTAAACGCCGAGCCCGCCAAGCCAAGGTTGTACAGCAGGCGCTCATGCTCAGGGCGGTACTCCGTCATCACCTCGGTCAACTGGTAGTTCATGTCGTCACGGACACGCTCTCCAGCCTCTTCCTTCATTTTGTCGATCGCACCAATAATCTCGGTTTTGACCGGGCCCTGTGCGGGGAAGGTCTCAATAATCGTCTCGCTCTGGAACCTAACAGCCGCTTCGGTCAACACAGTGCTGAACACCCCACAGGCACCGGTCCACGGCTCCGTACGTTCTTCGTACTTCATGCCCAACACCTCGAGGCCTTTGACGTAGGCCTCCACCCAATCTTTGCGCGACACGATGTCGGCATCAATGAGCTCCATCAGCTCGCTAGATACCTTCTGCAAATCCGCCTTGTCCATTTCTTCGGCCAAGTTAATATCAAACTCGCCGCTAGCGTCGGTGTCCGGGGTCAGCGTAATCTCCATCGACCCGTCCGACAGGGTTACCGCGTCGGGGTTATCAATCTCGATCTCCATGTCTGGGGTGTCGGGGAGGTCGGAGTCCTGCAACCCTAGGGGCGCGGGTGAAACCGAGGGGAACATGCTGCTTGTTGCCATATATACCTTTAATAGTAAGCCTGCCGCCTAGACGGACGGAATGTCTCATTATCCTCGTGGTCTGTGCGTACACGCAACAAACCTCCATTACGTACCCGGGCCAGCGCTAGCGTCATGGTATCAACCTCGTCGTCATGCTCGCCGCTAGGGAACGCCAAAATCTCTTCAACTGTAGCCGATGCCCATGCAGTTTCAGGAAACCACACATGGCCGGACGCAAATAAGTCCGACACCGCATTAAGGCGCGCAATTTTATCCTGCCCTTTACCCGGGCTGAAATCCTGCACAAATATACCGGAGCGCCGCATCTCATCAATTAACGGCTGGCCGCTGGCCTTGGCCTCCACAATCACACTGTCCGGCTCCCAGTCTTTGTACTGCTCGTGGGCCATGGCCTTGAGTTCGGGGAACTCATACTTACCCTTGACCTTATTTAGCAAAATCACATTGGTGCTGCCGTCATCGTCGTTTGTCCACACACCCCACGTATGGCACACAGAGTAGTCAGACCGCTGCTTAGTAGTTAAGGCCGTGTCAAAAGACTGCACAATGAAGTCGATCGGCGGGGGGTTTTCTTTGGTCCACCACTTAATCCACTCGCGTTTAATAATGGCGGCTTCGGAGGCGGTCGGGTTCTGCTGGTATTGTGCATACCACTGCCACATAATGTGGTGCATGGACGCCCGGGTCTGCTGCAAAGCCTCTAGTGACCACTGTTCTGGCCAGATGGACTTCTCGTTTTCGGTATTTTCGTTAAGGATGGCAGGGAATTCAAAGGCTTCGTAGTCGTCGCCCCCCTCGTTCATGGCCGAATCCTTCAAAAGCCGGCCAATTAGGTCCCGCTGGTGCCAACGGGTATGCAGAACACAGATTTTCCCCTCTGGCATGAGACGAGTACGCAAACCAGCACTGAACCACTCGTAAGTATTGTCCAAAGAGTTGGTATTTCCCGCCTTAATGTCCTGTTCGGACAGCGGGTCGTCGGCAATTATGAGGTGGGCACCCCGTCCGGCTAGCGCACCGCCCACACCAATCGAAAAATACTCTCCACCCTTGGTGGTATTCCACTGTCCAGCAGCTTTTGCGTCCGCAGCGATGGCAGTTTGGGGAAAAATGCGCTTGTATTCCGCCGTATTAATCAAATTTCGCACTTTTCGGGCCATAACCAGCGCCAAATCCGCTGTGTGGGACGCCACAATGACCTTGTGATCGGGGTGCCTGCCCAAATACCACGCCGGGTAGTAGATAGAAATCATTTGGGACTTGCCCATACGCGGTGCCATACTCACGGCAATCCGGTTTTTGATGTTCTGCTCGACGTCCATCAGCAAAGAACCCAGCCTTTTTAAGTGGGTGCCGAACTTGTAGGTCTTGTCTAGGGCCGCAATGAACGCAAGGAAGTCGTTTTGCGCCAGCTGTATGCGCTTGCGGTCCTCTAACTCTTCAAACATAACCAGCAATTCAGCCGCTTCCGCACGGGGCAGCTTCTTGATAATCCTTTCGACCATCTCGCTGGTTAGTTCTAGGTCCATTATGTATGGGCTCCAGTTACTTCAGCCACATCAAACTCAATATCCACCACCTGCTGCCGCCCTTTGTCTGGGTCAAATGCTTCGCTCTCCACCACCCGGGTGAGGCGCTCCCGCAGTAACTGTTCCAGCTCTTCCGTGGGCCGATGGCGCATGGTGATTTCAGTCTTGTCCGTGAACAGGCCGACGTCGCTAATCTTGCCCAACATTTCTAGAGACTTTAAGCGAATGCGCGGGTCGGCATTGGCGCTCTCTAGTATGAGTTTGTTGGTGATGTACGTACGGAGCTGCGCGGCTGACTTAACTACGAGGTGGTCGTATTCCTGCAGGAGCGCCCCAAGGTGGGTAATGACTTCTGGTTTGGACAGGTCTGAATCGGATGCTACCTGCCGGCCAGTAAATATGGCCCTTGAAAGTTCCGCATCTTCGTCCGATATTTCCGCCGGCATCGAGTCGGTGTCATGCAACGAAGACAATGCAGCAGCCACCCGGGCGTCTAGAGATTCAAACGTCGGGCTAAATTCCGCTAGCGGAATGTCGTTGTCAATGGTCAAGGTATACATGGAGGGGGCCGCACTCCTAAGTGATTTTCGCGCATTGTATTATATTTTTGCATGGGGTGTTT
>Ga0304728_1001172_pt1 | contig 19148 bp, 20 predicted proteins | sample C_130625_MF_Meta_FD_190476 | JGI IMG/M metagenome (GOLD analysis project Ga0304728, IMG submission 190476) | Freshwater microbial communities from Lake Croche, Canada to study carbon cycling - C_130625_MF_MetaG (v2) (version 2) | ecosystem: Environmental > Aquatic > Freshwater > Lake | place... | reverse complement strand
CCACGCATGGAATCCCGCGCAATTAGTGGCGTTAGGCCGTTGCACTAGAATCCATAGGCAATTATTAGGTGAATAGTGGCTAAGTAGCGTGTTAGGTATCTCCACGCCACTATCGTGCAACGCGGCCGCGGCCGCGCTTAGATCGGCTATAAATTGCGCTTTATCCTCTTTAGATCGTGCCATAATCTTATGTCCCATCTATTGCCAGCTATTTACTAGCAATAGGATTAAAGTAGTGAGCTATTAAGCGCATGTCAATAGGCACGTGCGGCGTGTCGCTAACTATTTATTAGCCTTATTCATGGCCTAATTGCCAGATCTAATCGGTAGCTCTTTAGGCTTTAGGCATGGCGATAGGTGGCTCTAGTGTGGCTCTAACTAAGCGCTAGGCCGATTATTCATGGCTCCAGACACGGCCTAAGTAGAGTCACCAGCAACGCCTAACACGTACTGATTAGCTCTCACTCTCCCTTATTCCAGCGATTAACGGCCTAGTTAGATAGCAATAGCCGCTAATAGGAGAGAGTTACGAGCTGGCTAAATTGCAACGTATCCCCTACGTTATAGGGGTAGGCCGTACGTCTATGAATCTCCAGCGATAGGTGAGAGTTAGACACAACGACCCATGGGTGTTTAATTTCGCGTGCTACCCTACCCTACTATCAACTCAGATATTTTTTCTAAACATAGGCTATAACCAGTATAAAATACTGACTATAGAACATGTGATACAACTCACACAACTATTTTTGAAAAAGGTGGGATAAACACACGATATCCCGCCTTAGTATATATAGGGGGACTTCACGGCGCATTAGAAGTCCCCAGATACCGAGCAGGCCCTATGGCCTGCGAGTTACCGTTACGGTGGGGCGCTTGCGGCGCCCCCTAGTTAACTGTAGGGCATTGGAAATGCCCCTTATCCTTACCCACTAAGCGTACCCCTAAAGGGGTACGTAAACTGGGTGTAGTCTAAATATTTTTTGGGAAGGATATTTCTGCCATATGGCCAGTATCCCAAAGAACCATATGCTTGCGCCTACAGCAGAGCTTTCGGCGCCAGAGGCAAAAGAACTTATCCTCAAGTTGGTAGAAGACGGCTACTCAATTGCTGACGCTACTCGCGCCAGCAAGAAAACTATCAAGTCATATGAGTACTACCGTGCCAGCGATCCACAGTTCAGGGAAGCAATTGACTTAGCCCGCGCCGTGCAACGGCGCAAGGGTGTTGTTAGCACAGAAGACAAAGACATCTCATTTGAAGACTTCCGTTCCAAGTTTCTCAACTCCAAGACTTTCCCTCACCAGCGCAACATCATCAGTTTATTAGAAGAAGGCCAGCCAGCCTGGCTTCACCCTTCCATGACATACGAAGAGGGCTTCCCCCAGTATGTCCTGTGCAACATGCCACCAGAGCATGCCAAGTCCATGACGGTCAGTATTGACTATTTGACCTATCGGATCGTGACAGATCCTAACGTACGTATCAAGATTGTCTCCAAGACGCAGAACATGGCCAAAGAGTTTCTCTATGCCATCAAGCAGCGTCTGACTTCCCCTACCTATGCTGAGTTGCAGCGGCGCTATGCGCCAGCTGACGGTTTCAAGGCTAGTGCCGACAAGTGGACCGCAGACTCAATTTACCTAGAGCGCGACTCAGGTGAGAAAGATCCGACTCTCCAGGCTCTAGGTATCGGCGGTCAAATCTACGGCGCACGTGCAGATTTGATCGTACTCGATGACTGTGTGACGCTAGCCAACGCAGGCGAATTTGAAAAGCAAATTCGCTGGATTCAACAAGAAGTCTTAACTCGCGTTGGTCCGACAGGAAAGATTCTTATTGTAGGTACTCGCGTAGATCCTATGGATCTATACCGCGAAGTCCGCAATCCTGATAGATACCCCGAAGGCAAGTCCCCTTGGACCTATCTGGCTATGCCAGCCGTCCTTGAGTTTAAGGACAAGGTTGAAGAGTGGGAAACCCTTTGGCCTAAATCTGATAGACCGTGGTTGGGCGATGAGGCAGGCCCCGACGCAGACGGGCTATACCCACGATGGGATGGAAAGAACTTACGCCAAAGGCGAGGATTACTTGACCCAAAGACTTGGGCAATGGTTTATCAGCAACAGGATGTGGACAGTGAAGCGGTCTTTAGCCCAGAATGTGTACGAGGCAGTGTCAGTGGTATGCGAGCATCTGGCAACCTTGTTATCGGCGCACCTGGACATCCTACATCCCTCAACGGTTCATACACGATCTGCTCGATGGATCCAGCCATGTCGGGAGATACATTCTCCATCGTCTATACAGGAGACAGAGCAACCCAAAAGCGTTACATACTAGAAGCATCAAGGATGCCTGCGCCTACACCACAGCGCATCCGTGAACTAATCTTTAGTTGGACCGAGAAGTACAACCCAAAAGTATGGGTCATTGAGAAGAACGCTTTCCAGTTGTTCCTTACAATGGATGAAGAAATCAATAAGTTCTTAGCATCACGCGGCATTAGACTTGTCCAGCACTACACAGGTGCCAACAAGATGGATGCTGAATTTGGTGTGGCTTCGATGGCTCCGCTCTTTGGAACTGTTGACAAGCTCGGCAAGCACATGGGTAATAACCTCATTGACTTGCCACGCACAGATAATGAAAACATCAAGGCTCTGATTGAGCAGTTGATTACTTGGTCACCAGGCACCAAGAATAAGCAGGACGGCCCAATGGCCTTATGGTTCGCAGAAACCCAGATGCGCGATTACATCAACCAAAATGGTGCTTATGGTAACTCATGGGTTAAAAACCCATTTGCTACTCGCAATGAGATTGCTAAGCGCAGAGTCGTGAACCTAGAAGAATATCAGAAAATCCAAGAGAAGATCGCATCTAACGGGGGATACCTATAGTGCTAGACATTGATGTCATTAGTGATAAGTTGCGGAAACTACGCGGCCATTATCACACACGTGATTCCCGCTACGACGACCTATTAGCGATCCGTCAAGGCAAGATTGATACTGTCTTCCCAGGCATGTTCTCTGAGGATTATCCAAAGCCAATGATTGCTAACTTCATTGACATCGCAGCTCGCGACGTTGCAGAAGTTATCGCTCCACTGCCCACCTTCTCCTGCATGACCACAGACTCAGTATCTGATCGCGCACGTAAGAAGGCAGACATCCGCACCATGATTGCTGCTGGTTACCGCGACACTGCCAACTTGCAGACCATGATGTACTCAGGTGCAGATCGTTACCTGACCTTTGGCATGCTACCTATCATCATTGAGGAAGACCATGAGAACAAGCGTCCTGCTATTCGTATTGATTCTCCTATTGGCGCCTACCCAGAATTTGATCGCTTCGGCAAGTTAATCTCATACAGCAAGCGCTACACCAAAACTGTACGTGAACTTATCAACGACTTCCCTGAGCATGAGACTGTTATTCGTGGGCAGTACGAGAACCGCAACTCACAACGCATCCTTGAGATGTATCGCTACCAAGATAAAGAACAGCTAGTTCTATTCTTACCAGAGCGCAATAACTTTGTTCTATCAAAAGCGATTAACCAAATGGGTGAAATCCCAGTTGTTATCGCAGTACGTCCTGGCATTGACTCTGACGAGCATCAACGCGGTCAGTTTGATGACATCATGTGGGTACAGGTTGCTCGTTCCCGCTTTGCAAGTTTGGCACTGGAAGCCGCTCAGAAATCCGTCCAAGCGCCCTTCGCGCTACCAGCCGATGTTAACGTTCTTGAAATCGGTCCAGATGCCACTATCCGTTCAGCCTCTCCAGAGAAGATCCGCCGTGTTGATCTAAACATTCCTAACGGTATCTTCCAAGAGAACGCTTTGCTTGACCAAGAAATGCGTACTGGCGCACGTTACCCAGAAGGTCGCCTTGGCCAACAGTCAGGTTCTATCATTACTGGCAAGGGTGTACAGGCACTCATGGGTGGCTTTGACACTCAGGTCAAGACAGCACAAGCAGTATTTGCAGAGTGCTTCCGCAAGGTTATGTTCCTTTGCTTCAAGATGGATGAAACCATCTGGCCAGATGTTGCTAAAGAAGTACGCGGCATCAACGCTGGCGCTCCTTACGAAATTAACTACACACCTTCTAAAGACATTGCGGGAGATTACTACTGCGATGTTACCTACGGCCTTATGGCAGGACTTGATCCTAACCGTGCATTAGTCTTTGGACTTCAAGCACGTGGCGATAAATTAATTAGCCGTGACTTCCTACGTCGTCAGATGCCGTGGGAAATGAACGTCACTATGGAAGAAGAGCGAGTTGAAGTTGAAGAATTACGCGATGCGTTAATTCAAGCAATTTCAGGTTATGCTCAAGCACTTCCTGCTATGGTGGCACAAGGTCAAGACCCATCTAAGATTCTTAGTTCTATGGCTATGGTCATTAACGGCCGCCAAGCGGGACGTCCAATTGAAGACGTCATTGCGGAAGCCTTTGCTCCGCAGGAACCTCAAGTTTCCCCAGAGCAGGCTCAGACCGCTGGTGAGGCACAAGCCCCAGGACAGGCGCCCTCTGGGGAACCTACTCCTGGTCAGCCAGGTCAACTTCCAGAAGGTATGCAAGCATCTGGTCGTATGTCAGGTGTTGCACCAGGTCAAGAAGGCATGGCTCCTGGTGGACGCCCAGCCCTGCAAACATTACTTGCAGGTCTTTCATCTTCTGGTGCAGCGCAGATGTCTGCTGGTGTACTCAGAAGGCAACCAATCTAAACGCGTTTTGGTTGTCTAAAACTAATCCCTATAGGAGAAATAAATGAAAGCATCAAAGATGAGCATTTCCGCTCCAAAGCCTGCCAATCAAGGCGGACATGGTAGCGCACCAGTGCAACCAGCAAAGATCCAAAAGAAAATCGGTGCTGCAATGCCAGGAGCAACAGCTATGAATTTTACAAAGCAACCAGCAGGTACCAAGGGTACCAACAAGGGCGCGAAGTAACATTGCACGACCATGACGACGAGGACTTCCCACTGCTCTTAACGCCGTGGGATGTCCTTGCCGTTTCAGCAAAATTATTTGTAGATATCTTTACAGCATTTGCATTATTTATGGACGCGATAATGCACATGTTTATTAACAAAGCAGATGTCGTGGATTCCCAAAAGGCTTTCCACGATGATGTAACCCGAACCATTGAGACTATTATAGAGGGCGAGTAAAACATGGCAGGCAAAGGCGGATATCAAGTTCCATCTAAACCAGCAATGTCATCAGGCCCTGGCGCAATGTCGCAACGAACCGATGGCGGACCAGCATCAAAGCAAGCAGCACGATACATGGCTGGTGGCGATTACGGCGACGGCACAGACATGATGAACATACAGCAGGGCGCACCTATGGCAGCAACACCTGATGTTAAAGGTATGCCAGCAGGTCAAGTAGCACAAGCCGCACAGCAAGCACAGGTAGTTCCTATGAACGCACCTACGCAACGCCCAGATGAACCAATCAGTTCTGGCGCCGATTTCGGAGCAGGTCCTGGTATGGAGTCACTCGGCCTTGGCGCACAAGATGTTGCAGCAAACGATGCTTTCAAAGCATCTATTGCTATGTACATGCCAGTGCTTTCATTCATCGCAAGTCGTCCTAATACATCTCCAGAGACACGGCAGGTCATTCGCCAGTTAAGGAATAGCCTGTGAGTTTATGGAACAGAATTGGTGAGGTTGCGACTAACGCTGGCAAGTTTGTAGGAGAAGTAGCTGGCGCTGGATTAGGCGCTGCCAAATTTGCATGGGATGTTTCCACAGCCCCATTTAACGATGCCGAAGAATACAACGGCTTTGTCAACACTTTCAAAAATGCTGCTGCCGAAAACCAGAAAGCAATTGCTAAGCCTTTAGTATCTGCTGGCAAAGCAATCATGCAAGTTCCTGGAGTTGCCCCAGCACTTCAAGGTCTTAATACTGTTAACCAAGAACTTTTGCGTGAGCCTGCCGCAACAGTTAACCTTGTTCAAGGTGATGTTGCTCAGTCTGGAAACATTCTTAATTACTTTAATCCTGCTGAATGGAAAAAAGCCTATCAAGGCGCACAAAGCATTTCACTTGGGCAAGCATGGGATTATTCTCATGCTTTAGCGCTTAAAAATAATTTTAACATTTATGATCCTAAGCAACGCGAAGAGGCTTTCAAGAATAGCGCTTGGGGAAAAGCAACCAGCGGAGCAATTGATACTTATGGCCAACTAGGATTAGACGTTTCCCTTGGTGCTGGTCGTGCAATCAAAGCAGCAAAAGCAAGCACTCTCGGTGTTGGTGCGATCCGCACAGCTGATGACGCTGCTCAAGCCGCAGAAGACATTACAAAGGCTCAAGTTGCTGGAGTTAAAAACCGCTTTACTAAACCTTTAGAAGATTTTACAAAGAACGATTCATTGTATGCTCTTAACCATCCAATGATTAAATCATCTAGCAACCCTGGCCTTTTAGCGCACATGCTTGGTGAGTCAACAGATGTCAATACTACAGCAGAGATTCTTCGCTCTGCACTTGGCGATCCACAAGCAATGGCTGATCTTGCAGTCAAGCGAGCAGATTTAACTCAAGCACTTGATCTTGCTAAGAGCAATCTTGACGCTGTTGATAACTACAAGTTATTTGCTGTACCAGATGGAAGCGGCATGCTTCCCTTTATGAGTTTTGATAAAGATGCCCTTAAAGAAGCAAAAGATAACTATGATGCTCTTGTCAAAAATGACAAGTATCTTGCCAAACTCATGCAGGTTGGTCAAGGTGGCGGCAGCCTTACTCGTACCACTGGCACTGCGCTTCAATCAGCAGAAGACTTTGTTGCTAAATCACGTGCTTTGAAATTCTACGACAAGACAGTTGGCAATTCAAAAGTTGAAGTTTATCAGCCAACACCTTTTCACAAAATGTACCAAAAGATTTCTTGGGCAGCAGGTGAGCGACCAGCAGGTTTAGTTGATTTTAATGATCCAGATTCATACAAAGAAGTTGTTGCAGAACTTAATCGTGTAACTCCTGGCCTTACTAAAATTGGTGCTATTGACCAAAACGAAGCAAACGATTTGCTTAATAAATACATTGGCGCCGCCACTCCAGAGGCTCGCGGTCAAGCAGCCCTTACTCTTGAAAATACTTTGTTTAAGCGCATTGCCGATAAACACGGCATTGATACAGATTTAGCAGAAGAAATTTACAACGGTTACAAATACGCCCGTGCTTCGGCCTTAAAGTCAATTAAAGATCAAGGCTTTATGATTGATTCAGATAAAAAGATTCTTAAAGTTCAACAACTTGAGTCTCAATCTGCTGATTTTCTTCCACTTATGGATTTTGAGTTAATGGATAAATTACTCAAGCGCAATGCGGAAGCATTGAATATGGTGGGCAAGGCAAGTAAAGTTGCAGGCCAAGGCAAAGATACAGTTCTTCATTATGCAGATTTCCTGCAAGATGCTTTTAAGGCTGGAGCTTTACTTCGCCTTGGTTACACTCTTCGTAATGGACTTGATTCTCAACTCCGTATTGCCGCATCTGTAGGCGCAATGGCCAGCCTTGGCAATCTTGGTGAAGGCATGAAGAACCTTATGTATAACACATACAAAACTGCTGGCAACATGGTTGATGACTTAAAAGTTGTTCCTGGCGAAAAGTTGAATTTCAAGCAAATTGAAAAGAAGCGAGTTGGCGTTCTTAAAGAAATTAACGAACATGATAAAAACATTGCTGCTCTTGAGGCTAAGGCTAGCCTTGGTGATGCTGACGCTATTGGAAAACTTGGGACAGAGCAGACTCTTCGTGCTGAAAAGCAAGGTATCTTTGAGCATTACACTGATCTGATTGCCAACCGTACAGAGAAGTCAAGTAAGCGCTACATTGGTAGCGGTGCTTTGCCTATTACCACATCAGATGGAAAAACTTATTTCTTAGACGATGGTTTTGGTGGCAAACTTGGACAGATGTTCCGTGACAAGACTTCATCTTCTGCTTCATTTCAGCGGATGGTTGATACTAACACTGACCTTTATTCAAAGAACCTTGCCAGCAAGGGCATTGGTGTTGTAAAGCCAGAGGATCCACAATATTTTGAGCAATGGGCGCAGACACTTAACCGTCAATTTAGTAACTCAAAGGTAGTTCGCAAACTTGCTGCTGGCGAGTCAGTTGATGACATTTCTAAATGGCTTCGTAGTAGTCCAGAAGGCCGCGATCTACGCAGTCGCCTTGGACTTAGCGCTGATGACTCTGCTGAGTATGTAACTAAGATCAACGGATTCTTTGACCATTACCTTCCAGATACATCTGGGCTACGTAACAAACTTGGCGAAATTACACCAAACGATCTACGTAAGATTTTTACCGATCCTGCTGATCTTCCAGTTATTCATGGTCATGTGCTTCGCAACAACATTGATAATTTAGATCATATTCAAGGTCGTAAAATTATTAATGGACTATTTAAGATTCTTGGCACTATGCCAGAAGATGCTTGGGCTAGGCACCCACTTTACCTTAAATTGTATCGTGATGAGGCTAAACGCCGCTTGAACATACTTGCAGATGCAAAGCAAACTGCTGTAACTCCAGTAGAACAACAAGCAATTATGGCCGAGTCTCACAAGATTGCTCAACGAGGAATGAAAGAAATCCTTTTTAATATTGAACGCAAAAGTAATCTTGCTGCGGCATTTAAGTACATCAGCCCATTCTTTTCGGCTCAAGAAAATGCCTACAAGACGTGGATGAGGTTTTCTGTTAACAACCCAGCAATTATTAACAAGGGCTACCAAGTATGGGAAGCGCCTAACAAAGCTGGTTTAGTTACAGACCAAGAAGGTAACCCAGTCCCAGAAGGCGAAACTACTGGCAACGATAACATTTGGATCCAGCTGCCTAAAGGAGTATCAAAGATACCCGTACTGGGCAAAGGACTTGCCTCACTTGATAACATGGCCATTCCAAAGCAATCTTTGGATGTGTTATTTCAAGGTGGTATGGATCTTGCTTTTAACAAAGGAAGCAAGAATGTATTTGGCGATTTCTTTCCAATTGGACCTTATGTAGCAGTTCCTGCTTCTGAGATTGTCAAGCATTATGAAGGTAAAATTCCAAACATTCAAGATGCTTTTAAGTGGGCGCTGCCCTACGGGTCATCCACATCATTTGGATCTTTAGATCAATTCATGCCAGCTTGGTACAAACGGGCGCAAACTATGTCATCTGGAATGGATGATAAGAAGTATGCTCAGACTTTCCAATTGATCTGGAATACAGAACAATACAATGCAAAGCAAGAAGGAAAGCCACCAGTATCTGATAAGAAGATTGCTGAAATGACCAGCGCTTTCTATAAGATGCGTATTGCTGCAAACTTAATCTTGCCATTTGCTCCTAAATTTGATAGTCCTTATCGGTTTTACATGGATCAATACCGTGCTTTCCAAAAGCAATACGGATTAGATGCAGACCGTAAGTTCCTTGACCCACAAACGGGCTATCCAGATTTCTTTGATTTTGCTACAAGTCTTTCAAAAAATCCTGCTAGCATTAACAGCACTGAAAGTGCTGTAATTAATGCTCGTAAATACTCAGACCTTGTTGGTGACATTTACAAAGAAATTCCTGCTTTAGTTGGTTTCGTTGTCAACGATCCAAAAGACAGTAAGTTTTCTCCAGCTGCTTACAATTGGCTTTCAACCAATAAGGTTTCTCCAAGTAGCCCAGATACATTTAAGCAAGCTCAAAGTCCAATCGAGGCTCGCAAAAAGAACGAAGCATCAAGAGGATGGGCTACCTATGGCGTCCTTGCCGATGCGATTGATGAAGAATTAAAAGCCAGAAGGCTTACTTCAATCAGTCAAAAAGGCGCAGAAGACATAAAACTTATTAAGCAAGCAGTAATTGATAAACTTGCTTATGCTAGAGATGCTCAAGGCAATCCAGTTGTTGATAAAAATACTGGACAAAAAATTCAAACTGCTTGGTACGATGATTATTTAGATACTAATGGCGCTAAAACTAACCAAGTAATTCTTGGTTTAGGCAAGGTTCTTGATAACAAGAAATTCATGGAAGATCATAAAGATGATCCTACTTGGAAATCGGTAAGGCTTTACTTAAACTTTAGGCAAGTGTTGGCGCAAGAACTTCAAAGCCGTTCAACCAAAACCCTTAATGCAAAAGCAAATCAAGACTTGCAAGTTGCTTACGATGCAATGGTAAATAAGCTAAGCCAAGATGACGGCTTTAAGCAAATGTATGACAGATTGCTTTCACAGGATCTTGTTTATGATAAGTACTTGACTCCAAAGGAGAATAAATAATGACAGCTGCTTGGGATGCTCTTGTAAAAAGTCTTAATTTGCCCAGCGGTGGTGCAAACACCACTGCCACATCAACTGCTAAGCCACCTAAGTCTGGCACATTTACTCGCACTCAAGAGTCTGGAACTATGCCTAGCGATGCTGCCATAGTAGATGACATCAACAAGTATTACCAAAAATACTATGGCAGAAATGCAACTCCACAAGAGTCAATTGCCATGCTTCCAGAGGTTAAAGCCCAGTATCTTTCCCCAGATGGTCAGACAAAATCTACCATTAAAGAAACTTACGAAAACGGCATCTTAAAAGATACTAAGTATTTAACAAACCAAGGTACCGATCTTGGTGATTACATTGATGCTCGCATCAAACAACAGTACCTATCTGGCGGACCAGCGGTAAACAAGTTAAACATTCCAGAAGGTCCTGCTGGGCAGTACTTCACAAGCCTCAAAAACCTTGCTTTCCAGAATGGTATTCCACTTTCAGATGATGCTGCTCGCCAGCATGCTATGGACATTGTTTCTGGCAAAACAGATGAAAACACTGTTAGCGGGTTACTGCGTGAAAGCGCAGCTAGCCTTTACCCGCAATTTTCTGACAAGATCAAGGCTGGAACTAACCTAAAGACATTGGCAGATCCTTACATTCAAACAATGTCTAACATCCTTGAAATCCCATCAACAGGTATTGACCTTTCAAATGATACAATTAAGTCTGCTCTCAACGCAGTAGGCCCAGATGGTAAGCCACAAACTAAATCGCTCTACGAGTTTGAGCAACAACTACGCAATGACCCACGCTGGGGCTATACCCAAAATGCTCGTCAGAGCCTAGACAATGTAGGACTGCAAGTACTTCGTAACTTCGGATTGGCGTACTAATGGCGACTATTGACCCAGCTGACTTAGGCAAGTACCTTGGTGGCGTTGGCCCAGCACCAGAGGTGCCAGAACCAGCAAAACCTTTAACTAAAGCGCAACTTACTGCCGCAATGAAGGCCAACATGGCTAAGTCAAATGTTGACATAGCTGCTGCCAAATCAGAGCAAGCCGCAAATTTACAAAGTGCAGAAGCGGTAGATGCCGCTGTTGCAGCCAATGAAGAAGTAAGCAAAGCCAACGAAGCAGATATGGCCAAGGCAGAAGAAGCAGCAAAAACTGCCGCTGCTCTTGAAGCCCCAGGCGGACCTGTTAATCAAGTGCTTGGAACTGACTACACAGGCGTGACAGATCAATCTATTGCTAAGCAAGTTGACGCCACACAGAACCTTATTTCTTTGTTCAACTCATACGGACTTGGTGAAGGAATTGCATCAGCAATTACTAATCTTGTTAAGCAAGGTTTTAGTGGAGATACAATTTCCCTCATTGCTCAAGATCCAAAAAGCCAAGATCCATTAGCTGTTGCTTATCGTGAACGCTTTTCTGGCAACGCTGCCCGCATGGCTAAAGGTTTAGCGCCTCTAAACCCATCGCAATACCTCAACCTTGAATCTACCTATAATGAAATCTTGCGTAGCGCAGGTACGCCAAATGGTTTTTATAACACAAAGGCTGGCTTTGCCAATTTCATTGGCAACGATGTATCTCCTAGCGAATTACAGAGTCGCGTAAGTTTAGCCAAGGACGTTATTGCCAACTCTGATCCTTTCTATGCACAACAAATGCAGAACCTTTATGGCCTTGACCAGGGTCATGCTATTGCTCACTTGCTTGATCCAAATGCTGCTATGCCTTTGATCCAAAAGCAAGTAGAAGCAACTCAGTTTGCTACCGCTGCTGCTAAGCAGGGACTTGGTGTGAACCAAGCAACTGCTGAATTATACGGTCCTGATGTTACGCAGGCTCAAGCACAAGCAGGATTTAGAAACATTGCAATGTCTCAACCTGAGCAACAAGCATTAGCAGCAACTTATGCACCAGCAAATGCTGGTGCTGCTGGACAAGAATTACTTAGCGCCCAGTTTGGTGGCGCAGGTTCTGCCGCAGCACAACAAGAATTAGAACGTCAACGCCAACAACGCGTTAACGTATTTAGCGGCTCCGCAGGAGCAGGCAAGGGCAGCTTAGGAATGGACCAAAGCGGTTCTCTCTAGCCCACATAGACCTACCCCTACTCACTGGCATAGGGGTTGTGTAACCGAAGACCAGTAGCAGAAGCCACCACTCCTTCCCCTGGGAAGTGTTGCGGTCTGCGTCTCAACTAGAAAAGGGAGTGCCACATGGCAAACCAATATGAAGATGACGATGACGACATGGACATTGAAGATCAGTCACAAACTGATGATAAAGGTCCAGCCAATCTCCGCAAGGCTTTACGCCGTGCAGAGAAGGAAAAGAAGGAACTAACGGAACAGCTAGCAAGTATCCAACAGGATCTTCGCGCTCGTTCAGTCAAAGAAGTATTGGCATCGAAAGGCGTACCTGATAAGGTCGCCAAGTTTATTCCTGGCGACGTAAGTACGCCTGAGCAAGTAGATGCTTGGTTAGCAGAAAATGCCGATGTATTCGGTTTCTCAAACTCAGCAGATGCTACTCAACCCGACGACACACCAACAGAAAATGCAATGGCGGTACAGCGTATTAACGCAGTTACCCACAATGCGAATACACCATCACGCGATCAAGACACAGCCTCAAAATTAGCTGGTGTCAAATCTAAAGCAGAACTTGATGTGTTGATCTTTGGTGAGCCTTCCAATGGAAGGCCGCGTCGGTAACCCATTCGCACACTACACCCTCATAGAAAGAAGGTGAACAAATGGCATATACAGATACCTCTGGCTCGTCACTAGGTACTTCCCTAGTTCAGACAGCGTATGATCGTTATGTAGAATTTGCTCTCCGTGCTGTTCCACTTATCCGCGATGTTGCGGACAAGCGTCCAGTACAGCAAGCAATGCCTGGCTCATCCGTTGTATTCCAGATTTACAACGACATGACAGCCGTTACAGCTCCACTTTCAGAGACGACAGATCCAGATGCTGTTGCTATCGGCAACACAACACCTATTACTGTCACTCTGAATGAGTATGGAAATGCTTCACTTGCAACTCGCAAGTTGGAACTTTTCTCACTCTCAGACGTTGATCCAGCAATTGCTGACATCATCGCCTTCAACATGGCAGACAGCCTTGACACTGTTGCACTACGTCAATTGAACTTCGGTTCAAACGTAGTTGCAGAAACAGGCGCTACTGGCTCAGCAATCAGCACATACGCTGGTACATACACCAACGGAACTACACAAACCTCTATCGGTTCTGGTTCTGTTATCAAATCACGCGACATCCGTTTGGCTGTTGCTAAGCTCCGCGCAGGTAAGGTTGTCCCACGTCAGGGAGAATACTACTGGTGCGGTATCCACCCAGAAGTTTCACACGATCTTCGTGCTGAGACTGGTGCTGGTGGATGGCGTGACGATCATAAGTACTCCGAGACTGGCGCGTCAGAATTCTGGCCTGGCACAATCGGTACTTACGAAGGTGCAATGTTCGTAGAGTCACCACGTCTATTCAACACAACTGACGGTTCTGGCGCAACAGGTACCACTGGTACATGGGGCAACTCAGATTACGTTTATTCAACTGGCGGCGTTCGTGTATTCCGTACACTCGTTGCTGGAAAGCAAGCACTTGCAGAAGCAGTTGCCGAAGAGCCACACGTTATCTTCGGACCAATTGTTGACAAGTTGATGCGTTTCCGTCCAATCGGTTGGTACGGTGTATTGGGCTTTGCTCGTTACCGTTCAGCTGCTTTGGTTCGTATTGAGTCTTCAAGCTCAATCAACGCTTCTTAAGTAATTAAGTAGCAGCCACTCCCCGCCTTCGGGCGGGGGGTGGCACCCTTAAAATGAAAGGTAGCAAATGCCATACTTGCTTAAACCACCAACAGTCAAAGAAGGCCCTGCTGGCTTTGGTCGCTTGTTTTGGCGCTACAAGATTGATCGTGGAGATTCTCTCCTAGTTTTTGGAACAACGGTAGTGCGCCAGCGCACACCAGCAGTACAGGATACCCAGACGGCAGACTATTGCTACTTGGGTGGACATGAGTATTACTTGTCCGAAGTTGAATACCAAATTTTGTACAACGCAGGCTACGGCCCTTACATCACTATTTCTTAGGAGCATCGGTGTCGCTAAATCCAGGTAGATACAACATCAATGTCTATAAAGGTACAACCTTTACCCTTGCTCCAGTATGGAAAATTGGTGGCAACGTGGTGCTGCTACAAAGCTACACAGCCCTTATGCAAGTTCGCGCCGCAGCAGATACTTCGGTCATTGTTGAACTTTCCACAGCCAATGGGCGCATTGTCATTACACCTAGCGCAGGTCGGATTACCCTTACCTTGACCGCCACAGAGACAGCAGCCCTAGCCGCTGGTACCTACATGTATGACTTAAACATTACAGCCCCAGATAGTACAGTCACAAAGATTTTGCAAGGAGCCTTTGTAGTTTCTAATTCGGTGACTCAATAATGGCAATTACTCCTGATAGTATTGCCACAGTTGAAATCCCCATCACAACTAACGTTTATAACGTCAGCTCTGAGCAGTACCTTGTTCTTGAAATGGGAGTCATCGGCCCACAGGGCGGAGTTGGCTATCAAGGAGCAACAGGTCCACAAGGTTCAACTGGAGCGCAAGGCGCTCAAGGTCCTACTGGATCTACAGGTTCCACAGGCGCTACAGGATCTATTGGTTTAACAGGCCCTACGGGTGCTACGGGTGCCACTGGTAGTACAGGCGCCGCTTCAACAGTTGTTGGGCCTACTGGCCCTACTGGCAGTACTGGATCAACAGGTCCAACTGGTTCTACAGGTGCTGCTTCAACAGTAACTGGACCTACAGGTCCTACAGGCTCTACAGGGCCTACAGGTGCCACTGGTTCAACTGGTGCTAACTCTACAGTCGCAGGTCCTACGGGCGCTACAGGTGCCACAGGAGCCACAGGAAGCACTGGAAATACAGGAGCCACTGGCTCTACAGGAGCGACAGGTTCAACTGGTTCTACAGGCCTTACAGGAAGTACAGGTGTTACAGGTGCAACAGGATCAACAGGCAATACAGGCTCAACAGGAGCTACTGGCTCGACTGGCGCAACAGGATCTACAGGCGGCACAGGCGCTACAGGGTCAACTGGATCCACAGGTCCTACTGGACCTACAGGCTCTACAGGCAGCACAGGGGTTACTGGATCCACTGGATCAACAGGGATAACTGGTGCAACGGGAAACATTGGGCCAACTGGTCCTACTGGTACAACGGGTGCGACAGGAGCTACAGGTACAGCGGGAGCAACAGGCTCGACAGGTTCAACAGGTGATACAGGACCAACGGGAAATACAGGTCCAACAGGACCTACAGGTGCTACAGGTAGTACGGGAGCGACTGGAACAGCGGGCGCTACTGGAGCGACGGGAAGTACAGGCGCGACTGGCTCAACAGGCTCTACAGGAGACACTGGCCCAACTGGACCAACAGGATCTACGGGATTAACTGGCTCAACAGGAGCAACTGGTTCATCAGGCGTAATAACAGTCAATGCTCCGCTTACCAATGCTGGCACTTCTTCAGCTGCCAATCTTTCAGTCTCAACCGCAACTACTTCTACCACTGGAGTAGTTCAACTGACTGACTCAACTTCATCAACTTCAACCACAACTGCTGCAACGCCTAACTCGGTCAAAACTGCCTACGACACAGGCGCAGCCAAGTTTCAATTCTTGCCGTATCGTTCAGGTGCTTATTATGTAAATGGAAACTATTCTTCTCCTCAATCCGCAACGGTCAATACGACTTATTACATGCCTATGTATTTCCCTAACTCGGTTACGGTTGATAGATTACAAATTATCACAGTCAATACTTGGGCAGGTGGTCCAGCGACAGTTCGTTTAGGTATTTACAATGACAATGGTGGGGTGCCTTCAACCGTTTTAGTTGATGGTGGAACAGTTTCAGTTACCGCTGCTTCAACCGCTTATACCGTGACAATTTCTCAGGCGCTTACCGCTGGTTGGTATTGGACGGCTTTCAACACTCAGGTAGCAGCAACAACTAATTCTTATTATGGACTTCAAAACAGTATCGCAGTCCCACTCAATTTATTTCAAAGAGTTGTGGCTGGCGGTAACGCAATCAACTCATTCTCTCAATCAGTAAACGTAAGCAGCGGTGGATTTGCAACGGCTGGCACATTGACCGATAGTGGTATTGGATTCCGTATGACAGCAAGGATTGTATAATGAGAGAAATAGTTTATGGACTTGGCGGTTATGACGAGACAAAGCCAGATAACAACATCATCGAAGTAATTGACCATCCAGAGGAGACAGAATGAAAAACCCAATCATCATCGGCGGTGGTGGTGCTGGAAGCACACAGACAACTGGTGGTAGCGCTGGCGGTGGCGCAGGTGGTTATTCCGCAGGTTGGACTTTTATTTCAAATACCGTAATTGTTGGAACTGGTGGTACTGGAACTGGAACTGCTGGTTCAGGCGGCAACGGCGTTGTTTATCTTTACTACTAAGGAGTGCTAATGGCTATCAAATACAAATACACCTCACCTTGCTGCGGTCATTATTATGTTGAAGTACGCAACCCAGAAGATGCTCAAGTTGTAACTAAGTGCAATGTGTGCGGGCAGGGCGAGTATGAGCTGACGGCGCAGACTGATTTGGATCAAGCGATAGAAATTACTCAAGAGTAAATATGCTATAATCAAGGCGTATGAAAATTGCCGTTTACTCAATTGCCCTCAACGAAATCAAACACGTTGAACGGTATGCAGAAGCAACTAAGTTCGCTGATTATCGAATAGTAGCAGATACAGGAAGTACAGATGGCACACAAGAAGCGCTTAGGAAAGCTGGCGTGGATGTTTATGACATTCGCGTTCGTCCTTGGCGTTTCGATGTTGCTCGTAACGTCGCTCTATCGCTGGTTCCAGAAGACGCAGATGTATGTGTAATCCTAGATTTAGACGAAGTTCCAGAGCCTAAGTTCTTTAGCAAGATTAAGAACAACTGGGTTGAAGGTTGCCAGTATGGCTGGATCAGTATGGATACTGGCAGCAGGTGGGAACGAGATAGGCTTCACAGTAGATTTGGTTGGGTATGGAAATACCCTTGCCATGAAGTGCAACTCTGGTACGGAGAAGGCGAAGCTAAGGCTTGCCAGATCCTAAATGCTGTTATTAAACACCAACCAGATAATGAGAAGTCTCGCGGTCAGTATGTAGAACTGCTTGAGATGGCAGTTAAAGAAAACCCAACTGATCCACGCATGTGGACCTACATGACACGTGAGTATTATTTCCATAACCGTTGGAAAGATGTTCTCAAGGCTGGCAAGACTCGCCTAGAACTTGACGGCTGGGATGTAGAGGCAGCGGCTACTTGCCGCTGGATGGGTGAGGCAGCCCGCTTCCTTGGCCAAGATGCCCAAAAATGGTTTGACAAAGGCGTACAACTTTTACCTGAACAAGGTGAGTCTTGGTATGGCGTAGCCATTGATGCCTACAGACGCAATGACTGGCAGCGTTGTTTAGATGCAACCACAAAGATTTTTGAACTTCCCCGTTCAAATCACTACTGCTACGAAGCAGCAGTGTGGGATTGGAAGGCTTACGACCTTGCAGGCGTTAGTGCTTACAACCTCAAACTTTACGACATAGCAGAGACTTTCACATCAGCGGCGTTGCAAGGTGTGCCAGAAGGTGATGAGAAGGAACGAATCAAACGCAACATGGAATTTTGTAAGCGAGTAACTAAGGGGAAATAATGAGCAACTGCCGTAGCGGATGCGACACTCAAGACCATGAAAATTACGCTGAGTGCCTATTGGCAGCAAACCTCAGCATTAACTCAGGTGATGCCACAGCAGGACGAGCAATGTCCACAAAGAGGTGGGACGGCGAACTAGCAGCCTATCGTGACGCTAGAGCGCAAGGTATCCAACCAGCTGGCACCACAATGAAAAAGATCAATGAAGCAAGGGCGGCCAGTGACAAACTGGGCGTTGCTTTTGACGCAGGCACAATGCCTGACGCAAGAAAGATTACCAAGCGCACGGCTAAGGTAATGAAAGAAACTGGAGCAATCTAATGGCAGCAGCAAAGAAAGTCTCACCAGCAATGAAGAAGAAGGCTTATGCCCTTGCTGAAAAGGCAGAACCAAAAGCAGAAAAAGCAAAAGAATTGAAAAAGGGCATGACTATGCTCAAGAAGAAAGGCAAGTAACTATGTGCAAAGAATGTGGATGTAACACAACCGCCAAAGGCGGCACTCCAGAAACATTAACAGGCAAGCCAACTAAGTCACCTTACGGTGAGTACGAAGGCGTTGGCGGATCTAAGTAATGAAGAAGTCCTTGGTTAAAGTTCCTTGGAACAAGACCATTATCCGAAATGGCAACATTGTTGTCTTGAATAAGAACGGTACTGAGAAATTACGCAAGGATCGAATTACTGGCGAAATTATTAAGAAAGGCAAATAATGGCACTCAGGGATGGCTTAACCTATACCTATCATCTTAACCGTCTAGCAGGCACCTTGGTCAATGGCGTACCTAGCCTTGATGCTCAAGGCGCTGGTAACAAGTGGGCTGGTACCACAGGCTTAGCCCTTCCTGGTGCATTAAATGTCTTATACGCAAGCCGCAATAGCGGTAACAATCTAGGTCTTGACCTACAAGGCATCCTTAACGCTTTAGCTGGAACCAAAGGCTTAGGCATTAACGAAGCAGCAGCGGAGATAGCATCGTGACATTATTTTCTGATCTTATTGATGAGACTTCCCTAGCCCTTACTGG
>Ga0304728_1001171_pt1 | contig 19180 bp, 16 predicted proteins | sample C_130625_MF_Meta_FD_190476 | JGI IMG/M metagenome (GOLD analysis project Ga0304728, IMG submission 190476) | Freshwater microbial communities from Lake Croche, Canada to study carbon cycling - C_130625_MF_MetaG (v2) (version 2) | ecosystem: Environmental > Aquatic > Freshwater > Lake | place... | reverse complement strand
AGGATCAAGGGTACAAAGAAACGAAAAAATTGAAAACTTACAAGTGTTATTTTTCAATTTGGACCAATTCATTTAATTTTCCAACTTAATGAATGAAAGTAAAATAATATTACCCCCTGCTGTTCTTGTTTCTTTGTTCAAAGTTAGCTTGGTCCTGCCTGAAAATAAAATAAACCCTGCTTTAATTGAGGAGCAAAATGCAAATTTAGCCGCTGATCAAGAAGCCTTTGCAAAAAAGAATAAAAAAAAGGAGCCTACCATTGAATCCAACAACAATCAAGAACTACCCGTTCCTGAAGAAGCCATGGAAGCGCTCACCAACTTCAAATATTTAGGCGATCACCATAAAAAAATTGTGGTACTGGTGAATGACCCTGCATCCGTTTATTTAAACGAAGCTGATTTTATTTTATTGACCTCCATTTTAAATGCCTGCAGATTAACCATTGCTGACATTGCGCTTGTGAACTTAGGCAATCAAAAAGCAGGGCTTCATCAAATACTCAATTTACTTCCTTCCAAATTAGTGATTGCTTTTGAATTAGACAGCAAAGCATTAAAAATAAAATTACCAACCCCATTGTATAAAGTTATTCCACTGGGCGAAAACAATTTATTGTTTAGCAAGTCATTAGCTGGTATGCAGGGTACGGACGCCAATGCCAAACAAGAGAAAGCAAAATTATGGGCTGTATTAAAACAAATATTTCAATTGTAATTTAGTTTTAGCTCATGTATACCCTCGTATTTGCCACCAACAACCAACACAAAGTTATAGAGATACAATCCTTGGTGGGCAAGGACTTTCATATTATTCCATTAAAAGAAGCAGGCATCGATATTGATATTCCAGAGCCGCATGACAATTTAAAAGACAACGCTGCAGAAAAAGCCAGGACCATTCATGGCCTCATTAAACAAAATTGTTTTAGCGAAGACACTGGTTTAGAAATTGATTTTTTAAATGGTGCACCTGGTGTGAAAAGTGCTAGGTATGCTGGCGAAGACAGAAATTTTCAAGCCAATCTTGACAAAGTACTAGAAGAATTAAATACCACTGATCATAGAACTGCACAATTTAGAACAGTGATTTGTTTGATTTGGGAAAATAAAGAATATTATTTCGAGGGTATTTGTAAAGGATCCATTACAAAAGAAATGCATGGTACAAAAGGATTTGGCTATGACCCCATTTTTATTCCTACAGGTGGTACTAAAAGTTTTGCGGAAATGGATAGGCAAGAGAAAAACAGTTATAGCCACCGACAAAAAGCAGTCACCCAACTTTTCTCTTTTTTAAAAAGTCTTTAAAAAATTATTGATTATTGTATAGGAGGTGTGGCCGCATTCCAAATGGCCCAGCTTTCCATAGCTTGAAGGTGCAACATGTCCAAACCATTTTTAATGGCAGCTCCTTTTTCTTTCCCTTTTTTAAGAAATAAAGTTTGTTCAGGATTGTAGACCAAATCATACAAATAATGTCCTGCACCAATGCCTTCATAAGAAATCAATGGGGCTTCTTGCACATTTGGATACATGCCAATGGGGCTGGTATTTATAATTAATGTATGTTGACGTATTGTATCTATATTCAAATCAGAATAATGGATAACAGCTGCATTAAAAATGGAAACATTCTCCTTTTTTATTCTTGATACCAATTGATAGGCAATGGATAATTTCTGCAATACGAATTCTACTGCAGCAGCCGCACCACCAGTGCCCAATATCAATGCCCTGGTATGATTAGGTTTTAATAACGGATACAAAGATTTTTCAAAACCTACCACATCGGTATTGTAGCCATAGAATTCATTATTGAATTTACGAATGCAATTGCATGCTTTTATTTGAGACACCACAGTGGATGGATGTTGAATAAAAGCAATCACTTCTTTTTTATAAGGAATGGTTACATTCAATCCTTCCAAGTTCCCATTTTCCCAAAGCGAATTAAATGCTTGAATCGTATCTATAGGATAATTTTCATATTGTACATCTACAATATTTTCTTTCAAGAATTTTTCAGCAAAGAATCCTTTTGAAAAAGAATGTGACAAGGGGTAACCTATTAATCCAAACTGACGCAAAATTATTTATTTAAGTATAAATCAAAAGTATCGCTTCTAAGTCCAATACGCATGGTTTCCAATGGAATCACTTCAGAGGGCGCGATATTGCCTAAATTTACATTGCAGCCTATCAATTCTAAGAAATACAATTGTTGCGCTTTTTGTGGCGCTTCCCAAAGAATTTTTTCGGCAGGAATTTTAGTTAAAATTTCTTGCACCAATCCTTCACGTACTTCTCCACTGCCTCTATAAATGCCCACATTGCCAGCTTCTCTTGCTTCTGCAATCACATAGGCCGATCCTGCACTTAATTCTGCACTCATTAGTTCAATCCATTTATAAGGAGGTAGTATATGCGCTGCATCTTTACTACCCACTTCACTCAATACGGTTGCAAATTTTGCAATTTTTTCAATGTAGCCACATTTTTCACTGTGTGGAATGGTTATGGATCCATCACTTACTTCTATCAAATCTATTTTGTAGTCTTTGCAAATGGCTACAAAATCTTCAAACTGATTTCTAATAATAAATGCCTCAAATAAAGTGCCCCCAAAATAAACTGGGATACCCTCCGCTTGGTACAATTCAATTTTTTTTCTCAAATTGGGTGTTACAAAAGAAGTACCAAAACCTAATTTAATTAAATCGGTATGCCCACCCGCTACACTCAAAAAATTTTCTGCTTCTGCAAAACTCAAGCCCTTGTCCATGACCATGGTCAACCCACTCTTCCTTGGCTTGGCTGTTCGCTCTGGAATTTGAGAAATTTTGAAATTCATCATAGTCTTTCTTTATAAATAATACCCTAAAGGTAATTCAATTGATTAAGACTTTTTTCCTTTCTTCTTGTATTGACCAATCAACTCAGCCACTTTCGCATCCTGCACAATCTCAGGATAAAACTTTGTAAATTTTTTCAATAATTTAGAAGATTTGGATAAGGCCATTTCCAATTGAAGCAAGCCTTCGGCAGTTTTATTCATCATAAATAAAATGGCACTTCTGTAAAAGATGAAAGTTACCTTCCCTTGGGTAGACATATAGGCCAATTCGGTTTGTTCTAAAGCGATATCTAATTGCTCATTGGCCACCAAACACTTAATTAAAGATTCCCAACCTGCAACTTGTTTGGGTTTGTTTTTTACCACGGTACCAAAAAATTGAGCCGCTTCTCTAAATTGATTCAAGTGCATATAACACTCCCCCATTAAAATATAGTACTCATTAATGTGTTGGTGAATTCTAAGCGCATGTTCCATTTGCTTAATGGCCATTTCCCATTTTTCTTCTTGCATATAAGTGCCTGCAATTTTCTGGTACAACCTGCTGTCATCTGGATTCAAGTGGACTGCTTTTTTATAATGAAATCTTGCTTGTGCATAATTTTTCATTCGATGGTAACAGTGTCCAATGGCCTCATAAATAACATCCTCAGGTCTTGATAATTCCAATACTTTTTCTAAGGCCTCGATGGCTTCTCTGTATTTTCGAATACGTAAAAACGCATCACCCATATTGCGGTATGCGTAATCAAATTTTTCATCAATGACAATGGCATATTGATAAGCATCAATGGCTTTCTCATGTAATTTTATTCCTTGATAGGCTGCAGCTAAATTAAACCAAGCCAAGGCATTGTAGGGTTGTTCATCTATGATACGCTGATGCAATCGAATGCTTTCTTCGTTTCTTCCTGTGAAATCGGTCCAGAAACAAATTTTATACAAGGCTTCTTCATTGGTGGGGTCTTCTTCCAATACCAATTGCAAACAATCAAATACTTTGTCAAATGCTTCGTGATCGTCATACACATCAGCTAGTTCAAACAAGACTTCGGTTCGCTCTGCTCCTTCAAACAAATGCAGTGCTTCTTGCAATAAGACAATGGCTTTTTCAGGTTGATCCAATGCCAAATAAGCATCGGTTTTAAGAATGAATAAATTCATGTCTTTATGGTCATACAAGGCAGCCGCATCTAGTAATTTCAAAGCCTCCTTGTATTTTCTGGTGGCCAAAAGTAGGTCTGCTTTCTTAATCATCAATAAAGAAGAATGGGGGTATTGATTCAAAGCCATATTGGCCGCTTCAATGGCATCGGCCATTTCATCCTTTTCATCGAGATGTTCTATAATTCTTTCAAAATCATCTTCTTCTATATAAGAATTGGTTCGACCTAATTTAAGGTTTTGAAAGCGTTGCATTAGCTCTTGAATGTCTCCGCCCTCCTCGTCACGATGGTTATCGAACATGGTATTTTGCTTATGGGTTAGGAATAAAGCGTTGATTTTCAATACCTTAACTCAGAAGGCATATTTTCTCATTGCTATAATAAATGTACTATTAACCTATTAATTATCAATAATTTGTTCTTCACATCAGCCTATAAAAAGGTTCAAAATAAATTTTTTATAGATTTATTAAAATGTCTACCTTTGACAAGATCATGTCCACTATAAAAACCATATTAAACACTGCTTGTTTAGCCATACTATTGTTAGTATCTACAAGTACCTTTTCTTCCACCATTGTCATCAACAACAATTTGGATGCAAGGAAATTAGTAGAAAAATATAGTTTAAAAAATATTGGCAACCTCACCCACAAGACGGCCACTTTTAATGCTTTAAAATCTAGTTTGGTATTTAAAGGATTCTCTGCCAATGCAGTGAATGCAGATGCCAATAGCAATTACATTAAGTTTAATAAAGGCAATATTTCTTATGTAATTCCTTACAGATACAATGTTTTGTTGTCTAAGTTTAAGACACCTACTCCCGTTCAACCTTAATTACTTATTTTTTATTGATGTTTAATCAATGATTTGATACAACCCTCTATTGACATTAAATTGACTCAAAGCAATTGGACTTAAATCAATTTTGCTGGCCAAGTATTGAATGGCTTTTCCTTTAGTAGGTAAAATGGTATACCCCAATACCAAACCAGGAATGTCTTTGAAGGCCAATTCAAAAGCATTCACAGAGGCTGCAATTTCGCTGGTGTATTGAATTTCATAAATGGTTTGATCACTCCAAATGACTTGTACTTTTTTACATAAGTAGCCCAAGATAGAAATGGCAGAGTCTGATGCAGCTTTCATGGAAAGCATGGTAGGCGTATTACTAGGGGGATATTTTATTTCTTGTAGAAAATGATTTTGTCCAATGTCTTTCAAGATGAGGGCATTGTCTGACTGCGTATTAAATATTAAAGCTTGCACCAATTGAGGTGAAGTAAAAATTGTTTTGCATTGACTGCCCTTGACCCATACATTTTTGGTGCCTATGGCCATCCATTGAGTTCCTTGCTGTTCTAAAATTTCGAATTGAAGGGCACATTCGCCTACCACTTTGATTTGTGCATGGGCGCTAGCAATCGTAAAGAAAATGCTCAGAATTAGGGGGGTAATTTTACATTTCATGAACGCTAAAAATTGAGCACCCGATTTACTTAGGTGCTCAAAGCTTATTTATTTTTTTGTTTTATCTTTTAAGGCTTGGACTTTTTTCTGCGTTTCCATCAATTGCTCATACTTAGATTGCCAATTACTTTTTTTCTTAGGCGTTTTACGTTTTACTTCAATACCCGCCAAAATTTTATCATGATCAATAATGACCTTCTGAATCAATAACTGCATGAGTAAGGTAATCACGTTGGAAACTGTATAATACCATGTTAAAGCCGAAGGCAACCCATTAAAAATAAATAATAAGACGAATGGAAAAATATAAGGCATGTACTTTAAAGCAGGGTTATCCTGTGTAGGTGTCATGGCCATATTATAGACAGACATGAGCAAACTAGTAATAACTGCAGTAAGGGTAAATAAACTAATATGATTACCAAAACTTGGTATGGTAAAAGGAAGTGTTGCAATGGAATCATAGCTAGATAAATCATGACTCCACAAAAATGATTGACCTCTTAAAGAAATATTAGAATTAAAGAAACTATACAAAGCAAAGAATATTGGAATTTGCAACAAGGCTGGAATACAACCACCTAAAGGATTTACCCCCGCCTCTCTAAATAATTTCATTTGTTCCATGGCAAAGCCTTGTTGATCATCTCCCAGCTTTTTCTTGATAGCGTCTAATTCCGGTTTCAACACTTTCATTTTAGCACTACTTAAATAACTTGAATAGGTAAGTGGTGAAGTGACTAGACGAATAAAAATAGTTAACAAGAAAATAACCCAGCCAAAATTCTTAATAAAGCCTGCGAAGAAATCAAATACAGGCATTAATATAAATTTATTAATAGGGCGTACAAAAGAATATAAGTCTCTTCCTAAGTTGACTATTTTCTCCATTTCTGGTGCCTGCGTTTTCAAAATTTGAAAATCATTGGGACCATAATATAAAGACAATGCAATACTTGCATTGGTTCCATTTAATTTGGTTTGCATTTGTGCTTGTAAGGCAGCCAATCCATTGCTGCTGTCTATTTTGCGTTGCCAATTGATATTGCCTTTAGCAAAGCCTTCTTTGGCTATTAAAGTGGTAGAAAAAAACTGTTGCACCAAACCCACCCATTGAATTGGCTTTTCAAAAGCCTTGGTGGTTTTGCTAGAAACATAATCAAATTCGCCTCCTTCTGAAAAACAGATATTGGACATTTGACGCTCATACACCGAAGTTCGTTCTTGTTGATAAGAATGCACATCCCAAACAAGATTTACTTGTTTGTTGGTCAACAACTGATCCGTTCCGTCTAATTTGATATTGAAATCAATATTGTATTTATTGGCTTGCAATGCAAATTGATGATGCACTGTTTTTCCTGATGGTGTAGTAAAACTATACTCAATTTTTTGAACGCCATTTTCGCTAGGTAATACCTTAGTAATGGGGAATAATACTTGATTGATTTGAACCGTTTGGTTGTTGCCTATATTAATTGGATAATTCAAGGAACTACTGTCCCCCAAATACACGCTTTCCTTTTTATAGTTGGTGTACTTTTTTAAAGTGACCCCTATAACCTGTCCGCCTTTATTGCTCAATTTAACTTTAACCACTTCATTCTCTAAATAGGAGAAGGTTTCCTTTACGGAGTCTACTGGTTGGGCAATTGCCGCTGAAGTACTGTCTGCATTGATTGGATTTTTTAAAGCTGCTGCTTTATCGGCAGTGGCTTTAATCATCGCCACAGAATCATCAAAATGCTTTTTATAAGAAGCTAATTCTGTTTGTTGCTTATTGGTGTACCAGAAGTACAAAAAAAACAAAGCAGCTAATAAGACAAACCCAGTGATCGTATTTTTATCCGTATTCATAATCAGTTTTTAATCGTATTTAAACGAGGGGCAAAGGTATGTTTTTTATTGTTCAATTATAGCGGACAAAAAAGCCCCTTTTAGGCCAAAAAACAAGTTTTGGGGTCCTATTTTACCCTTGATTTAAAGCTGAAATTGGGTGCTACTATCTTTTGGAAGCAAGTTCTTTTGCAGCAGCAATAAAATGCACAAATAAAGGCGCAGGGTGCTCGACTGTACTTTTTAATTCTGGATGGTATTGTACGCCAATAAAAAATGGATGATTGGGCAATTCTATAATTTCCACCAATCCCAATTCTGGATTCACACCGCTGGTGACCATTCCTTTTTCTTGAAATAATTTTAAAAAAGTATTGTTGAACTCATATCTATGACGGTGACGTTCGTTAATATTGGTTTCACCATAAATTTTATAGGCCAAGGTATCTTTAGATATTTTACAAGGATATGCACCCAAACGCATGGTGCCCCCTTTCATGGTGATACTTTTTTGATCATCCATCATATCAATCACTGGATATTCTGTATTTGGATCCATTTCTACAGAATGTGCCCCTTTTAAATGTAAAATATTACGTGCAAATTCAATCACCGCCATTTGCATGCCTAAACAAATGCCGAAGAAAGGCAAATTATTTTCTCTTGCATATTTAACAGCCAAAATTTTTCCATCAATTCCTCTAGCACCAAAACCCGGTGCTACTAACAAACCATGCAATCCTGCTAATTGTTCATTCAAATTCTCCTCCGTAATATTTTCACTGTGCACATTCACCACATTTACTTTTACCTCATTCATTGCACCAGCATGAATAAAACTTTCTAAAATTGATTTATAAGCATCTTGAAGTTCAATGTATTTTCCAATCAAGCCAATATTGACCGTTGCTTTAGGGTGTTTTAGTTTGTCTAAAAAAACATTCCATTTGGTCAAATCCGGTTCCTTAAAATTTTGGATATTTAATTTTTTAAGTACAATTAAATCCAATTGTTCTTTCTGCATCAACAAGGGTACTTCATAAATCGTACTGGCATCTAAAGATTCAATGACATTGCCTGCTTTTACATTACAGAATAATGCAATTTTTCTTTTAATATCATCATTTAAAGGATGTTCTGTTCTACAAACAATTACATCGGGATGTACGCCTGTTTCACTTAACATTCTAACACTATGTTGTGTAGGCTTTGTTTTTAATTCTTTCGCAGCACTTAAATAAGGAATAAGCGTTAAGTGCACCACCATCACATCTTCTTCTGGTAATTCCCATTGAATTTGACGCACGGTTTCAATAAAGGGAGTGCTCTCAATGTCCCCCACTGTTCCACCAATTTCAGTAATGACAATATCAAACTTACCATCCTGGCCCAATAATAACATACGACGCTTAATCTCATCGGTAATATGCGGTACCACTTGTACTGTTTTACCTAAAAATTCACCTGCTCTTTCTTTATTAATCACTGTTTGATAAATACGCCCTGTAGTCACATTGTTGGCTTGAGAAGTAGGTGTGCTTAAAAAACGCTCATAGTGTCCTAAATCTAAATCGGTTTCCGCCCCATCTTCTGTTACATAACACTCTCCATGTTCGTAGGGGTTCAAAGTACCTGGATCCACGTTGATATAAGGATCAAATTTTTGTATAGTGGCAGTAAAACCTCTGGCTTGCAATAATTTTGCCAATGAAGCTGCAATAATGCCCTTGCCCAAACTACTCGTTACACCACCTGTTACAAATACATATTTTGCCATACAATTACATTAGTTCTTTTTTGAAAATAGGTTATACCCAATAGAAAAATTCTATTGCGCATAAACCAGTTTCAAAATGGTTATTTTACTTTTTAGGACCTATCTTTATTTGGAAAAATTCTTAGAGGTCGTACAAACCTACACCAAAAAAAGGGGGCAACAAAATGATACCTAGGACTCAACAAAAAATGTTTATAACTGTTATATAAAAGTGAACATCTTCAATTAAAATAAATAAAAATCAATGAAAAAAGCCATTTATGCCCTTTTTACCATCCTTTTAACCGCCAGTTTAATTAGCTGGAATTGGACAAAAACCCAACACCCAACCCTAGAAAAAGCGGATGTAATTGAGTGTTTGAATATGGAAACACAGCAAGCTTATAAAGTAGAGGCAGGCACTCCGGCTTTTGCAGCCATGCACCCTAGCCCATTGGTGGTTAATCCTGAAAACTTATTAGGAAAAATGATGTCTTTTGATGCGGCCGATGGTAAGCAAGCCAATGCTTATTTTATTGCTGCTAAAAAGAAAACCAATAAATATTTAATAGTGATTCAAGAGTGGTGGGGATTAAATGACAATGTAAAAATGGAATCAGATAAATATTATAGCGACTTAGGTGATGTGAATGTAATTGCCGTAGATATGTATGATGGAAAAGTGGCTGCTACACCAGACAGCGCAATGAAATTAATGCGCAGTGCGGATATGGGCAGAATGACAGCCATTATTCAAGGGGCTATCAAATATGCTGGATCTAAAGCATCTATATATAGTGTGGGTTGGTGTTTTGGTGGTATGTGGAGTTTACAAACAGCCATACTTGCAGGACCACAAGCAAAAGGCACTGTGATGTATTATGGTAGACCAGAAACCAATATGGATAAATTAAAATCAATTCAATGCGATGTAATTGGATTTTTTGGCAACCTAGATCAAAGCCCTTCGCCATTGATGGTGAATGATTTTGAAAAAAATATGAAAGAGGCTGGTAAGAATTTAGCCGTAAATAAATATCAAGCTGGTCATGGTTTTGCCAATCCAAGCAATCCAAGTTATAATGCAGCCGCAAAAGAAGATGCTTACACAAAAGCCATTGCATTTTTAAAAGCACATTAATAGAACTAAGAGAAAATATTATTGCACTGTAAAATAGCTTCCATTCGCCTCCGCGGCACGAACCGATGTCGGCTTCATGGAACTATTTATGCTAATACAATTGATTTTTTACAAGATAATTAGCGACATAATCTTTCACGCCTTCTTCAAGCGTTGAAAATGGCTTGTCATATCCTGCAACGCGCAGTTTTGCCATATTCGCTTCTGTAAAGTATTGGTACTTATCTCTAATATCCAAAGGCATATCTATAAATTCAATATTAGGCGTAAGGCCTTGCGCAATGAAAGTATTGGCCGCTAAGTCATAAAAACTTCTCGCTTTTCCAGTGCCTAAATTGTACAAACCATTTTTGGCTGAAGTCCAATTAGAAGCAAACATTTCATGCATCATCCATCCAATTACCTGCACTAAATCTTTCACATATATAAAGTCTCTTAGTTGTTCCCCATCTTTAAAATCGGGGCGGTGACTTTTAAATAATTTAACCAAGCCAGTTTCTTCAATTTGATTAAAGGCATGAAAAATAACACTGGCCATTCTTGCCTTATGCCCTTCGTTAGGACCATACACATTAAAGAACTTCAAACCTGTCCAAAATGGAGGCTGTTCGCTTTGCGCTATAACCCATTTGTCAAATTCATTTTTACTTACCCCATATGGATTCAGTGGCACTAATTTGTCTAATATAGTATGGCTATCCTCATAGCCCTGTTCTCCACTACCATAAGTAGCAGCAGAAGATGCATAAATGAATGGAATTTGTTTTCTAGTGGCATACTGCCAAAGAGATTTTGAATATGCTACATTCAGTTCTTCATGAATGGCATAATTAAATTCTGTAGTATCTGTTCTTGCACCTAAGTGAATGATGAAATCAATTTCATGTTCATCATTGATTAATTGATCTAAAAATGCCTGACGCTCTATAACCTTAGTATAAGTTTTTTGCTCCCAATTTTTTCTTTTTTCTTCCACCCCAAAATCATCCACCAATAATAGATTAGTTAAACCCTTTTCATTTAAATACTGCACCATCACAGAGCCAATAAAGCCTGCAGTACCGGTAATAACTATAGTAGGTTGTTTGACCATTGATTAAGAAGCTAATTTATTTTCAATGGCGGTGTCATAACTGTTTTTCCAAGCAGCAATGGCCTCCCATTTCTCATTGTTCACTTGAATACTTCCCTCCGTTACTTTTCCAATGACAGTAGAAGCAATACCCAATTGTTCAGCCATTGCTTCAATAGAAGCAATACTTGCCGCATCGCAGGATACCACTACACGGCTTTGTGCTTCACCTAGCCAATAAGCATCAGTTCTTAAAGCAGTGTCATTTGAACTTACTTCAAAACCTTTATTGTTTACAAATGCTGATTCCAATAGAGTGATGATTAAACCACCCTCACTAACATCATGTGCACTTTTTATTTTTTGGGCTTTAATTAAACTTGCTACCAATTGATGCAAAGCAAATTCTTCTTCCAAATCAAAATAAGGTGCTTGAGAATGCGTTACTCCTTTTATTTTATTTAAATATTCTGAAGAGCCAATGTCATTTCTTTGGGTGCCCAATAAAATAATCGTATCTCCTGCATTTTTAAAATCTAAGGTCATTCTGTTTTTCATATCTTCTATAATCCCTACCATGCCAATCGTTGGCGTAGGAAATACAGGACCATCTGGATTTTGGTTGTAGAAACTTACATTACCTCCAGTAACAGGGGTATTGAATTTTCTACAAGCAGCGCCCATTCCTTCTACTGATTTTACAAATTGATAATACACTTCTGGGTCATAAGGATTGCCAAAATTCAAACAGTTGGTTACCCCAATAGGTTCTCCACCAGAACAAACAATATTTCTTGCCGCTTCTGCTACTGCAATCATCGCTCCTTGATAGGGATTGGCATACACATATTTACTATTACAATCTACAGTCATCGCTAATGCTTTTCCTGTTCCTTTGGCAATCACTATCGATGCATCACTTGGCGCATTGGTAGAGGTATTCGCAGCACCCACCATACTATCATACTGAGTATAGATCCAGCGTTTTGAAGCAATGTTTGGAATTTGAACTAATTGCTTTACCGTTGCTTGTAAGTTATTAGTATCTGCAACTGAACTCATATCAAATGCATTCACTTTTGCTAAATAAGCAGGTGCTGAGTATTCACGCGTGTATTGTGGCGCACCTCCACCTAAAACCAATTCATAAGCAGGTAAGGAGGCTTCCAAAACACCATGCATGTAAAAATTCAATAAACCATCTGAAGTTACTTCTCCAATATTGCTACAAGACAAATCCCATTTTTCAAACACCGCTAATACTTGTGCTTCTTTACCTTTCTCCACCACCATCAACATTCTTTCTTGACTCTCGCTTAACAATAATTCCCAAGCCTTCATGTTTTGTTGACGGGTAGGTACTTTATCTAAATCAATGCGCATACCAACCTGACCTTTGGCACTCATTTCTGCAGTAGAACAAATAATACCTGCAGCACCCATGTCTTGCATGCCCACTACTCCACCTGTTTCTATGACTTCTAAACAAGCTTCTAATAATTTCTTTTCTTGGAAAGGATCTCCTACTTGAACCGCAGGTAAATCTTCTACGCTGTCTGCAGTAATTTCTGCGGATGCAAAACTTGCACCACCAATGCCATCTTTACCAGTAGCACTTCCTACAAAAAAAACTGGATTGCCTTCGCCCAATGCAATAGCACTCACTGTTTTGCCCGCTTTCACAATGCCCAAGCTCATGGCATTGACCAAAGGATTGGTATGGTAACAATCTTCAAAATAGATTTCACCCCCCACCGTAGGCACACCAAAACAATTTCCATAATGTCCAATGCCATGCACCACGCCTGCTAGTAAACCTTTTGTTTTCTTGTCTTCCAAATTACCAAAACGCAAACTATTTAAAGAAGCAATGGGTCTTGCCCCCATCGTAAAAATATCTCTTTGTATACCACCTACTCCTGTGGCCGCCCCTTGAAAAGGTTCCAATGCACTTGGGTGATTGTGTGATTCAATTTTAAATACCACACCATAATTATTACCAATATCCATCAAACCTGCATTCTCTTCACCGGCTGCCACCAACATTCTTCCACCATCACGCGGTAGCGTTTTTAACCACTTGATAGAATTTTTATAACTACAATGCTCAGACCACATCCCACTAAAAGCACAGAGTTCTGTGAAATTGGGCGTGCGTCCTAATTTAACTTTAATACTTTCAAATTCTGCTTCTGTAAGCCTAAGTTGCTCTGCGGTTTTAACAGTTATTTCCATTGTAATTGACTTATTCTTTTAAGTTGACGCGAAGGTACAAAAGAGCCTCGTAAGCAAAGGCTTGAATTACCAACATCAATTCAGTAAAAATGTGTAATCCCTATTCTAATTGAGGATCAAGGAATTAGCAATAAAATTTATATTATATAATATTTATATGTTTATATTTTATGTATAAATTGAATTTTAAATCAAATCATTTTTTTAAAATAATGCAATTCTTTATTATTTTCGCCCAAAATAAAGAAATTTAATCCTATTTATTCATATATTTTATTTTATTAATATTTAAATACCTACCCTATGGCAGTTTCAAAATTAGAGTACATCTGGCTTGATGGTTATAAGCCAACACAATCCTTAAGAAGTAAAACAAAAATCGAAAAAGACTTCAGTGGCAAACTAACCGATTGCGATATCTGGTGTTTCGATGGTTCATCTACAGAACAAGCACCAGGTGGATCTAGTGACTGTTTATTAAAACCAGTTTTTATTTGTAAGGATCCAGGACGTAGAGATGCTTATTTAGTAATGTGTGAAGTATTAAGCTCAGATGGCACCCCACATCCAAGCAATGGAAGAGCCACCATTGAAGATGATGACAATGATTTTTGGTTTGGTTTTGAACAAGAATATTTTTTATGGAATCCCGCCACTGATAAACCATTAGGTTTCCCAGAAGGTGGTTACCCAGGTCCTCAAGGTCCTTATTATTGTTCAGTAGGTGCAAGCAATGCTTACGGAAGAAATATCGTGGAAGAACATCTAGACGCCTGCATTGACGCGGGTTTGAACATAGAAGGTATTAATGCAGAAGTAGCTGCAGGACAATGGGAATTTCAAATTTTTTCTAAGGGTGCCAAAGAAGCAGGAGATCAAATTTGGATAGCTCGTTACTTATTAGAAAGAATAGGTGAAACCTATGGCGTATCTATTAACTGGCATTGCAAACCATTAGGAACCTTAGATTGGAATGGTTCTGGCATGCATGCGAACTTCTCTAACACTACATTAAGAACCTGTGGTAAGAAAGAAACTTATGATATTATTTGTGAAGCCTTCCGTCCATTTGTTAAAGAACATATTGAAGTGTATGGTGCCGACAACCATTTACGTTTAACTGGTAAACATGAAACTGCAAGCATTCACGATTTCTCTTTCGGTGTTTCTGATAGAGGAGCTTCTATTCGCATCCCAATTGGAGCAGTAGAAAAAGGTTGGAAAGGTTGGTTGGAAGATCGTCGTCCAAATTCAGCAGCAGATCCTTATAAAGTAGCTGCAAGAATTATAAAGACTGTAAAAACTGCAAAAGTTTAGTTTTTAGTAATATTTAGATGGATTTAGTCAAAATCCCCCCTCCTAATCACATGGATGGGGGATTTTTTGTTGATTACTCCTACCCAAATGCCCCCTACCTTTGATTTATTCTCAAATATAAAAACACCTAATATGTCTTTAAGATTCGATGCCGTCAACCATGTAAGTCATGACCGCTCTAATAACCCAGAAGTTCATTCTCAAAAAATTACCGCCATTTTTGGGGAAAGCGTTTTCAATGTAAAAACTGCTAGAGAATATTTGAGTGATGAAGCTTATAAAAGTTTAGTGAACAGTATTAAAGGTTCTAAAAAAATTGAAAGAAATGTAGCAGGACAAATTGCAACAGGCATACGTGCTTGGGCAGAACAAAAAGGAGTCACTCACTTTACCCATTGGTTCCAACCTTTAACAGGAAGTACTGCAGAAAAGCATGATTCATTTTTTACTTTAAAATCGGACGGAACTGCTATTGAAGAATTTGATGGTGCAGCTTTAATCCAACAAGAACCAGATGCCTCTTCTTTCCCAAATGGTGGATTGAGAGCAACATTTGAAGCAAGAGGTTATACTGCATGGGACCCTTCTTCTCCCCCATTCATTATTGAAATTGGCAACGGAAAAACATTATGTATTCCTACCATCTTTATTGCATACACTGGAGAATCATTAGACTATAAAGCACCTTTAATGAAAGCCACAGAGGCTTTGAATAAAGCAGCAGTAACTGTTTGTAATTTATTTGATAAAAATGTAAATAAGGTAACCCCTACTTTAGGTTGGGAGCAAGAATATTTTGTAATTGATGAAGCCTTGGTGAATGCAAGACCCGATTTAGTACAATGCGGAAGAACCGTTTTTGGTGCAGCACCTGCTAAAGGACAACAATTAGAAGATCATTATTTCGGCTCGATTCCTGAAAGAGTGTACGCCTTTATGCGTGACTATGAAAATGAATCTTATAAACTAGGTATCCCTTTAAGAACAAGACACAATGAAGTAGCGCCTGCGCAATTTGAGTGTGCCCCTATATTTGAAGAAGTAAATATTGCGGTTGACCATAACATTTTATTAATGGATGTAATGAGTCGTGTGGCAAAAAGACATCATTTAGTCGTACTACTTCATGAAAAACCTTTTGCCGGTATCAACGGAAGTGGTAAACACAATAACTGGAGTTTGGCTACTGATACAGGCGTAAATCTATTGGCACCAGGTAAAACACCTAAGACCAATTTAATGTTCTTGACTTTCTTTGTGAATACCATTAAAGCAGTGCATGATTATGCAGATATTTTAAGGGCAGGTATTGCTTCGGCTTCTAATGATTTTAGATTGGGCGCCAATGAGGCCCCTCCTGCCATTATCTCTGTCTTTGTTGGAGAATACTTAACCAAGGTATTGAACGATGTGGAAAGCCGAGTTGGAACTAAGTTTGACGAGCAAGACGAAGCCATCTTAAAACTAGATTTACACCGTAGCATTCCTGAATTATTAATGGACAATACCGATCGTAACCGTACTTCTCCATTTGCTTTTACTGGAAACAAATTTGAATTCCGCGCGGTGGGATCCACGGCGAACTGTGGCCACCCAATGACTATTTTAAATACGATTGTCGCAGATACTTTAAACAAATTTGCAGCAGAAGTAGATGCATTAATTGAGAAAGGCGATAAGAAAGAAATTGCCATTATGCAAGTCATTCAAAAATACATTGTATCAAGTAAGAAAATTTTATTTGAAGGAGATGGCTATAGCGAAGAATGGCATAAAGAAGCAGAGAAAAGAGGCTTACCTAATTTAAAGACAACCCCTGTTGCATTAGATGCGATGGTGACAGAGAAGGCGAAAAAATTATTTAAAGAAAATAATATTTATTCACACAGTGAATTAGAAGCGCGTTATGAAATTGAATTAGAGAAGTACATCAAGAAAGTACAGATTGAAGCGCGTATCATGGGTGACTTGGCCACTAACCATATTATTCCTGCTGCGCTTAAATACCAAAACGAGTTATTGAAAAATGTAAGCTTACTTCGTGAGGCAGCCTTGCCAGAAAAATTATACAAAGGTCAATTGGCTTTATTGAAAGATGTGAGCACGCATATTCAACAAGTGTATGACAATGTAGATGCGATGGTGGAAGCACGAAAAGTAGCCAACAACATTGTAAACTCAAGAGATAAAGCCATCGAATACGAAGCCAAGGTAAAAGCACAATACTTTGATAAGATTCGCTACCACGTGGATAAATTAGAGCAGTTGGTAGACGATGAATTATGGACCTTGCCTAAGTACAGAGAGTTGTTGTTCTTACGCTAGTTAAAAAAGCTATGATAATAAAAAAGGGGTTCCTTTATGGGGCCCCTTATTTATTTTCATCAGAGAATTTTTATTAGGCTTTTATCTTCAGATAAAAAAAACCTAATAAAAATTACTTCATTGTAAACGTTTCCAAAAACTTAGTCGTAAAGTTTCCTTTTCTAAAATCTTCATTTTGCATTAATTGCAAGTGAAAAGGTATTGTTGTTTTCACTCCTTCAATCACATACTCACTTAGTGCACGATACATCGTATTAATAGCCTCCTCACGGGTTTGCGCCACGGTGATTAATTTACCAATCATAGAATCGTAGTAAGGAGGAATGACATAACCAGCATATACATGGCTATCCACTCGCACACCATGACCACCTGGGGTATGCAATACCGTTATTTTTCCTGGAGAGGGCCTAAAATCGTTGTACGGATCTTCTGCGTTGATTCGACATTCAATCGCATGCAATTGTGGTTCGTAATTTCGGCCTGATATTTTTTCGCCAGCAGCAATTTTTATTTGCTCTTTAATTAAATCATAACTCACTACCTCTTCTGTTACGCAATGCTCCACTTGAATACGTGTATTCATTTCCATGAAATAAAAATTACGATTCTTATCTACTAAAAATTCTACCGTACCTACACTCTCGTAATTAATAGCACTAGCTGCTTTAATCGCTGCTTCACCCATACGTTGACGCAATTCTGGAGTCATAAATGGAGAAGGAGACTCTTCTACTAATTTTTGATGTCTTCTTTGAATAGAACAATCACGTTCACTCAAATGACAGACATTTCCGTATTGGTCTCCTGCAACTTGTATTTCTATATGTCTTGGTTCTTCTACAAATTTCTCCATGTACAAACCATCATTTTTAAAACTTGCACCTGCTTCCATCTTAGCAGTATCGTATGCTTTTTCAATTTCTGATTCATTCCATACTACACGCATTCCCTTGCCACCCCCACCTGCAGTGGCTTTGATGATCACTGGATAGCCAATTTCTTTGGCTAATTTTTTAGAGGCGGCAACATCTTCCAATAAACCTTCCCCACCTGGAACGACAGGCACACCAGCTTTAATCATGGTTTCTTTAGCAGTGATTTTATCCCCCATGCTATTGATCATATCTGGAGTAGGCCCAATAAATTTAATTCCATGATCGGCACAAATTTGTGCAAACTTTGCATTCTCTGCTAAAAAACCATAACCTGGATGCACGGCATCGGCATTGGTGATTTCACATGCCGCCATAATATGTGGAATATTTAAATAGGATTCTTGTCCTTTGGGACCCCCTATACAAACTGCTTCATCTGCAAATTTTACATGCAAGCTATCTTTGTCTGCCGTGGAATAAACGGCCACTGTTTTAATGCCCATTTCTCTACAGGTTCTAATAATTCGCAAAGCAATTTCGCCACGATTGGCTATCAAAATCTTTTTAAACATTTCTCTTAATTAAGTTTGAAAATGGGTGAGGCTTATTCTGGTTGAACCAAGAATAAAGGTTGGTCATATTCTACTGGACTTGCATCTTCCACTAAAATTTTAACGATGGTACCTTTGATTTCACTTTCAATTTCATTGAAAAGCTTCATCGCTTCAATAATACATACCACTTTACCAGGATTTACCTCTGTTCCTTCTTCGGCCATCAATGGCTTGTCAGGAGAAGCTCTTCTATAAAAAGTACCAATCATTGGACTTTTAATGGTCAATAAATTAGTGGCTACTTGGGGGGCAGCTGGAGCAGCGGCTACAGGAGCACCCAAAACAGGGGCAGCAGCATAGGTAGGAGCTGGCACCGAGCTTACAGTAACACGCTCTTCCTTTTGCTTGATGGTTACTTTGCCGTCTTTATCTTCGATGCTGATCTCTCCGATATTACTCTTATTAACTACCTTAATTAAATCGTGAATTTGTTTCAAGTCCATGTTTAGCAATTTTGGGTAAAAATGGGCTTTTTTTATGAATTTTCGCGAAAATAAGGGCTTTTTTTAT
>Ga0304728_1001165_pt1 | contig 19245 bp, 16 predicted proteins | sample C_130625_MF_Meta_FD_190476 | JGI IMG/M metagenome (GOLD analysis project Ga0304728, IMG submission 190476) | Freshwater microbial communities from Lake Croche, Canada to study carbon cycling - C_130625_MF_MetaG (v2) (version 2) | ecosystem: Environmental > Aquatic > Freshwater > Lake | place... | reverse complement strand
AATCCTGTACCTAGAATAATCCCGATACTTGGATTAATTGAAGTTTTAGATTTAATATAGGCTGCTGATTCTTCAAATTGCTTTAGCATACTTTTTAATTATTTTGATGAATTCAATTTCGTTTTCAATGTGAAGTTCTATGTTCTGAATACTCCAAGGATATTGTAATAATTCTTCTTTGGTAAGTAATGATTTTAAACGCATGTAATCTTTAGATGTAGTAACAATTACGCCATCTTCAGCTGCAAAGGTATCAAATTTTTTGTGAATTAAATCAATGTCTTTTCTGGTAAATAAGTGGTGGTCAGAAAATGATAAATGAAGGGTTTCAAAGGAATTTGAAATATGGTTCTTCAGGTCAATTCCTTGAGCAATTCCTGTTACAACAAGCACTTTCTTTACAGAATCAATATTTTTACCCAAATGCAGAAGTGGCAGATATTTGATCCAACTAAAAAAGACTGGTAAATGATACTTTTCTAATGGAACTTTGAAGTCTTTCATATCCTCTTCATTCAGCTGGGGAGGACATTTTGTAATCAGAATTAAATCAGCTCTTTTAACTCCGGATCTTCTTTCTCTTAGCATTCCCAAAGGGAATAGAAAATCTTTATGAAAAGGATGATCGTAAGTACTTAATAGAATAGAGAAGCCTGCACTGATGCGTCTGTGCTGAAAGGCATCATCTAGTAATACAAATCCATTTTCTGGAAAGGGGCTAAATTGAGAAATTCCGTGGACTCTATCTTCATCCACCGCAACAGTGATAGCTGATCCATGTTCTATTTTATATGCAAGTGGCTCGTCTCCAACCTCCGCTCCAATTGAATTGGTTTCGACTGTTCTAAATCCTTTTGTTTTCCTACCATATCCTCGCGACAACACATAAATGGAATACTCACTTTTCAGTAAATGAATTAGATAGTTGGTTAGGGGTGATTTTCCTGTTCCTCCTAGACTTAAATTCCCGATACTAATTGAAGGCACCGGAATTTTATGACTTTTAATCCATTGCTGATTAAAGCACAGATTCCGAAAGGAACTTACAAGATAATAGATAAACGAAAAAGGCGAAAGAAGCCATCTAAGTAAAAGCATGTTCAAAATTAAAGTAAAGACCTTAATGAATCAACTTTTACGAAAGAAATAAGTTGAAGTCTCAACTCACATGGTAATCGGATAAGGCTTGATCGTCTGCATAGTAATAAATACGAACTTGTGCGGTATCATTTAGAAAATCAATTTTTCCAATTTCAAATCTATTGATCGCAAGTCCTGTTCTTGTTATTAAGTCAGCTTTCATCAACTCATAATTTTCTGGCGTAATCAAATCAATTCTCTCGTAGTTAATTGTTTTTCTGGTTTCATGTTTTACCAACCATAAATACTCTAGAACAAAAGTGACAATGACTACTATGAAATTAATAAGTCCAATTTCGAGAAGATTGATCTGGTATACATTTTTATCTATTTGAGTTGCAAGTAGTGCATTCACTACACTTATACCGATGATAAGAAACAAGTAAGTCATTTCTTTTATTTCGATAGCGTCAGTTCGATAGCGTATGATTCCAAAAATCGCAAAAAGTCCAAGACCCATTCCTGTGTCAATATCTAATTTTTTCAAACCAAAACAAAGGAAAAAAGTAATGAGCCCGATTAAATAATAGGTAAATAAATAATCCTTTCTTTTAGTTTTTGGATAATATAAAAAGCGAATTATAATCGTTAAAAAAGCAAGGTTTATCCCTAAACGTATTAATAAAACATAAATATCTTCGCTAACCCAAGTAAATAAACTTGGATTACTTATTACAGGTGTTGGAATCAATAGGTTAATAAAATTAGGCAGCATAATTCTCTATTTTTTTTAGGTAAAGGTATTTTCTTTTAAATCGATTGTATTTTAAATTTTGATCTCCGAATAATTCCATTGTCCCAATACAATATTTACTCAATCGATAAGGACGGATCATTCTTTTTTTCATTATCGTGAAAAATGGAGAGCTTCTATCCAAGGATTCTTGTTTTAATTCGGCAATGATTAAGTGCTTGAAATCAACGGATTTAGTTTCATTAAAAAATTGCAAATTAAAGTCTAAAGTCAAGCGCTCATTTCTGGTTTTATGCACCAATGTTATCCGTTGAAAAGCATTTTTCAAGGTACTTTGGAGGTCAATTTCCTTGTTTAAAATACCCTCTAAAAATTCTTTTTGATTGGCATCTAAATCATCGGTAAAACCGAGGGAATTGATTCTTTTTTTATTCGTTCTTCCTTTGAATTTATGTTTGATCTCAAGAAAATGAGTATTCGTTTCAACATATTTCCTAATTCTAACTTTAAAACGATTGGTCTTACCAACATGATGGTCTCTGAAAAAAGTGAGTTTATCATCATCAAAATACAAGCTTTCATATTGAGATGCACGAACTCCTGCAATGTCAAGTGCGTCAAAATGCTCACTTAATTCTGGTAGGATTTCAATTAAAGTTTCAATGCCAAAAGCAAACTTGGTATCTATACGATTCATCAACTTTACTCGATCCATATCTGCGAGTGCAATGGGATTGAATTTTTCAAGAAGGTTAACAATTTGTGAACTCACCATTAATTCAAAGTTAATATTTTATTTTAATTATTTCCTTTGGTGGTTAAATATAATCAAAACTCGCAGAATTGGGATTTTTTTATCTTTGTACTATGAGAAAGAGAATAATGTTACTTGGGTCCGGTGAATTGGGAAAGGAGTTTGTAATTGCTTGTCAAAGACTGGGACAGTATGTGCTGGCAGTAGACAGCTATAAGGATGCACCGGCAATGCAGGTTGCACATGAATTTGCTGTAATTGATATGTTGGACGGATCGGCATTAGATGCATTAGTAGCCTCTTTTCAACCAGATATTATTGTCCCTGAAATTGAAGCCATAAGAACGGAACATTTATATGCCTATGAAGCCTCAGGAATTCAAGTGGTTCCCAGTGCAAAAGCAGCGAATTTCACCATGAACAGAAAGGCAATTAGAGATTTAGCGGCAAAGGATTTAGGTATTCGAACTGCAAAATATCGCTATGCAGTTACTCTTGACGGATTAAAAGAAGGTGTTGCTGCCTGTGGAATGCCATGTGTAGTCAAACCACTTATGTCGAGTTCAGGAAAAGGACAAAGTGTGATCCGCACATACGAAGACATTGAAACTGCGTGGAATTATGCAATGGAAGGCTCTCGGGGTGACTTAAAAGAAGTAATTGTTGAGGCATTTATTGATTTTGAATATGAAATTACGCTCCTTACCCTTACGCAAAAAGAGGGGGGCACTTTGTTTTGTCCACCGATTGGACATAGACAAGAGCGGGGAGATTATCAAGAAAGCTGGCAGCCAGCAACTATGTTGGACCATCATTTAGAAGAAGCAAAACAAATGGCTGCAAAAGTCACTGCAGCATTAGGTGGTCAAGGAATTTGGGGAGTTGAGTTTTTTATCACAAAAGAAGGAGCTTATTTCTCTGAATTATCTCCACGACCTCATGATACAGGTATGGTAACCTTAGCAAAAACTCAAAACTTCACTGAATTTGAATTGCATGCTAGAGCAGTTTTAGGAATTCCGGTTTCGGAAATCACCTTAAATCATAATGGAGCAAGTGCAGTGGTTTTAGCAAAAGACACAGAGCAAACACAACCGATAATATCCGGACTTTTAGATGCGGCGCGTATTTCAAATTCTGATTTTTTCATTTTCGGTAAACCTTCAACTCGGCCCTATAGAAGAATGGCAGTGGCAGTAGCTTTTGGTACGGAATCTGTAAGCGATTTGGTCATCAAAGCAAAATTAGTAGCGTCAAAAATAAAAATCAACTCATGAGATATGTTACCCTTGTTTTATTGACATTTTGTTCTTCACTTGTTCATGCAATGGAAATCCGTTATCAATTGCATATGCCAAAACCTCAAAATCATTATTTTGAAGTGGAGATGCTGATTTCCAAAAACAATCAAAAAACGATTGATTTAAAATTGCCTGTTTGGGCTCCAGGTTCTTATTTGGTGCGTGAGTTCTCAAAGAATATCAATTTAGTAAAGGCCTTTGATGAAAAAGGAAATCCAATTGAAGTTCATAAAATCACTAAAAATCATTGGCAGATCAACAGTCAAGGAAAAGAACTCGTGCATATTAAATATGAGGTGTATGCATTTGAATTGTCGGTGAGGACCTCATTTTTAGATCTTTCCCATGGTTATGTAAGTGGAGCTGGAGTCTTCATGTATGTCGATGGTCAAAAATCACTTGGAGGGAAATTGGATGTATTTCCTTACGATGACTTTAAAAAAATAAGTACAGCGCTTCCTTTGGGTGAATTTGAGGAGCAAAAAAGAGCTTCTACTACTTTTACTTTTAAAGATTATGATCAGTTGGTAGATTGTCCTATTGAAATTGGAAACCAAGAAGTTTTTGAATTCATGGCTGCAGGGGTAAAACACACAGTGGCTATGTATGGAGATGGTAATTTTAATATCTCAGATCTTAAAAGAGATATGTCCAAAGTAATTGAAGCTGAAACGGCTGTGTTTGGGGTGAATCCGAATAAAAATTATCTATTTATTATTCATAATGTAGTCGATGGTCAAGGTGGATTAGAACATTGTAATTCTACTACTTTAAGTGTTAATCGATGGACTTATGCAGGAAGTGAATACTTGAATTTTATCAATCTTGTAGCACATGAATATTTTCATCTTTGGAATGTAAAACGCATCAGACCTATTGAACTAGGTCCTTTTGATTACGATCATGAGGTTTACACTTCTTTGTTATGGGTGATGGAAGGAGTTACTTCTTATTATGATGAATTAATCTTGCGTAGAGCAGGGTTTTATTCCCAAGAGACTTTCTTAAATAAATTAATGAGTTCTATTAATTATGTGGAAGGAAGCGTTGGCTCTAGAGTGCAACCTGTTGCTCATGCTAGTTTTGATGCTTGGATTAAAGCGTATCGTCCTACGGAAAACAGCGCGAATACTTCCATGACGTATTATTCCCGTGGTTCTGTTTTAGGGGCTGTTTTGGATGCGAAAATTATTTCGAATACAAAAGGCAAAAAATGCTTAGATGATTTTATGAAACAGCTGTATTCAGTTTATTATGTGAAATTAAATAGAGGATTTACAGAAGCTGAATTTAAAAAAGAATTAAGTGATTTTATGGGGCAAGACATGAGCGACTTTTTTGCTCGTTATGTCGATGGGACTGAAGTAATACCCTATGCATCTATTTTTGGTGAATTGGGTGTAAAAGTAAAAGAAACCACAAGTACTGCTCCATCCTTTGGGGCAAGTGTTCGCGACGAAGGAGGAACTGTTATAGTTAAATCAATTCGTGCGGGTTCGGCAGCAGAAGAGGCTGGACTTTCTGTTAACGACGAAATCATAGGATGTAATGGATACAGAATGAGTCAAGGAATGTTAGATGGTGTCATGAATGGTCTGTCCGTCAATGATGAGGTTGAATTATTAATTTCTAGAGACGAAATTCTCCAATCTGTGAAGGTTAAAATTTCTTCTTATACCCGTCCAAGTTTTTCTCTTAAAGCAGAAGCGACACCTTCGGTATTGTATAATTACTGGCTGAGGTAAAAAGTGATGTTGTTATTTTTTTAACTTAAAATTAGTCACCCACATTACTTGCATTAGATTTAAAACTCTTAAATCTTTTGCGCTGTTTCGAACTGCAAATTGAAGTAAATATCCCAATTCAATTTTCCCCATTTTTTTGGTCTGAAATCCTAGACCCACATAACTCCAGTTTTCACTGTAAAAAGCATTTCGAGGGGTAGTAAGTGTTGTGTAAAATTCATTGTAGGCACTCAAATAAACTTCTCCTGGATCCAAGGTTTTTCCCTGTAAAGGTTTTGAGTAGGCAATCTGGTATCTTAAGCGGCTTGAAAAAGGGTAGAGGCCAGTAACTCGGTTTTGAATAAATCGTTCTTCTAGTCGAAATCGGTGTGACATTCTAGCATTTCCTAATGGGTGGGCCAATACAACCTGTTGCCAAAGTCTATGCTCGTTTGAATATGTTCCTTCAAATGGATTGTTGCGCTGGTAAGTATAGCTGCCCGCCAAATTGAAGTTAGGATTTACAATGTATATGATGCTCGGTTGAACATATAGTTGCAAATCATTTGCGGGATAGCTTAAACCTCCATATTTTGTTGCAAAGGCATCAATAGTCGTGGAAACAAATAAATTGTAATTCAACTTGTTGCTCAGTTTTCCTGTTTGAGAAATTGCAGGCAATACTCCAGAAAATTTTAGGTCTTGGCTATGTCCAATTATAAGAAAATAAGTCACGAAGAAAGTGGTGATGGTTAATTTCATTAGAATTGGGTGTTAATTGGTTTTTCTTCGATTTTCTCTAAGGAAATAAATTTTCCGTTCACATCGAAAAAGCAGTCGATTAGTGCACCATCATATTGAATTTCAATTTCAATGGATGATACTGAATTGCTTGTGATTTCTTGACATTCTTTCAACTGAAAGTTTTTGAATTCAAGAATTAGATATTTTGTTATTTGTAATTGGACTGTAGGAGAAAGGGATTCAAATTCTATTTCTTTCTCCAACTCAATAATTTCGTTATTACCATTAAAGGTCAAAGAAATATTTTGCTTTTGGGAGGTAAAATCTGCTTCTATCAGTTGCGAATTTTTATAGACATAATACTTTAACCTCTTAGCTTTCGGGTATTTTTCTAGCAACGTTTTTATGAGTACAGGATTTACTTTTTTTTTCTCTATGCGAACTTCTTGACTGAAGGCACTGCAACAACCAAGAAACAGAAATGTGATTAAGCTAATGATCTTCATAGGACAATTTTTGTTGAATGTAGTTGAATAATTTAAGTTGAAATTCGATTTAATTTTTAATTGCGAAAAATTAACATTTTAAAAATTAATCCTCCAAAATTTTCAAATTTGCAAAGCGCAGTAATACTACCTTACTTCCGTGATGCGGAAAGAAGATAGCCGCTTTCTGATCGGCGCCACTTCCCTCTAATTTGGTGACTTTTCCTTTACCAAAACGATCGTGTTCTACATTCGAACCAACCATTATTCCAGCATGGGAAGGTGCTGATTTTGAGGTGGTATTTGCCGTTAAATCTTTCATTGATCTTAGCGCAGTAGCTGGAGCATTTAGCGATTTATTTAAACCACCATTTGCAGGCCTTTCAAATCCTCCTCCCATCAATGATCTGCCTTGACCTCTAGGCGGTGTTTCAAATTGAAGGTAAATGGGATCAATTTCATCAATAAATCTACTAGGCTCACACATGACGGATTGTCCCCAAGTGAAACGTGATCCTGCATACGAAAGGGTACAAGTAAGCATCGCTCGGGTGACTGCGACATAAAATAAACGGCGTTCTTCTTCTAATTCACTTCTGGTATTGAGTGCCATTTGTGAAGGAAATAGATTTTCTTCAAGTCCAACAATATAGACATGTGGAAATTCTAATCCTTTACTTGAATGTATGGTCATCATGGAAACATGATTTCTATCTTCTGGACTTTCTTGATCTGCATCGGTTAACAAGGCAACTTCAATCATGAAATCCGGGAGTGTTCGCAATTCGTCTTCTTCACCACTTTTTACAAATTCTTGGATACCCGCAAGTAATTCCTCGACATTCTGCACACGTTCTACTTCCTCAGGACCTTTATTTTTGTCGTCCATTAATTCTTTATAAATACCAGAGGATTTTGAAATTAATTCCGCTAAATCAAAGGCATTTACTTTATTGACTTGGGCTTGAAAACTCTGAATCATCGTCACAAATTCGTAGATTCTTCCCTTAGTCGGATTGTTTATGTCAACTGGGTAGGCATCAAAATCAGTGATAACATCCCACATACTCACATTATATTTTGTTGCTGCAATGATGATGTTTTCGACGCTCGTTTTACCAATAGCTCTTTTGGGATAATTGATTACACGTTTAAGTGCTTCTTCATCTCTTGGATTGGCAGTAAGTCTAAAATAAGCTAAAATATCCTTGATTTCTTTTCTTTGGTAAAAGGAAAGTCCACCATAAATCTTATAAGGAATATTAAGTTTTCGAAGCGCTTCCTCAAAAGATCTGGATTGTTTGTTGGTTCGATATAAAATTGCAAAATCATTAAAGGTTTTTGCGGAGGATTGCTTAACATCAAATATTTTATTTGAAATAACTCGTCCTTCTTCATTGTCCGTTAAGGTTCTTACTACCGAGATTTTATTTCCAATGGTATTGTCTGTCCAAACATGCTTGTTAATTTGATCCTTATTTTTTTTGATAACACTATTGGCTGCTTCAACAATGTTTTTAGTACTGCGGTAATTTTGCTCTAATTTGTAAAGTTTAAAATCCGGATAATCTTGTCTAAAATTCAAAATGTTTTTAATATTGGCTCCTCTAAAGGAATAAATACTTTGAGCATCATCGCCAACTACACAAATATTTTCGTAGGCAGCGGCCATCTTTTTCACTATTAAATATTGGGCATAGTTGGTATCTTGGTACTCATCGACAAGGATGTATTTGAATTTTTGCTGGTAGTAATGTAGTACATCAGGAAAATCGCGCAAAAGGACATTGGTGAAATACAGTAAATCATCAAAATCCATAGCTCCAGCTCTTTGACAACGATTCGCATATATGGCATAAATGCGCTTCATTTCTGGCCTTCTTGATTGCTTATCTTCTAATTGAATGTCCTCATTTACAGCATATGATTCGGGGGAAATAAGATTGTTTTTAGCGGAAGAGATTCTTCCATAAACCATATTTGCCTTATAGGTTTTATCATCTAGATTATTTTCCTTGATGATGTCTTTTATTAAACTTTTGGCATCCTGAGTATCATAAATGGTAAAATTGCTGGGAAATCCAATTCTATCGGCATTGTATCTTAATATTTTTGCAAAAACAGAGTGAAAAGTACCCATGGTAATATTCTTAGCATCGGTTCCACCTAAAATTTTACCGATGCGTTCCGACATTTCTCGTGCCGCTTTATTGGTAAAAGTGAGGGATAAAATATTGAAAGGATCCACTCCATTTTCGATCATGTGCGCAATGCGATAGGTGAGTACCCTTGTTTTTCCAGAGCCAGCACCTGCAATTACCATGGTTGGACCATGAATATTTTCAACTGCTACGCGTTGACTTTCATTTAATTCTTCGAGATAGGACATGCTGTAATTAAGTGATTCAAAAATACAAACTTATCTCGCGCCAATTTCACCTAAAATTCCTTAGTTTTAAACAATGATTTTTGAATGGTAATCTCAAGTAATGGGCAGTACAAAATTATGGTTCAGTTTATTCAATATTTCAGGTCAATATAAAGGACCAGAATCGGGATTTGTATCCTTGGATGCATTCGAATGGGCCCAAGTTTTTCAGGAGAACAGCCAGGGATTAAAAGATGAAATAGCTGCATTTTTGTCTCAGAACAATACTCCAAATCCTTATTTTAAGAAAGAGATGGTCACGCAAGATTTGGGGTACAGGACGCTTTCCTTGCGTTGGTGGGATTTAAATTTTCAAAAAAATAAAAAACATTTTCCATTGGCATATAAGTTAATGGAGCAATTTCCTCAAATAAGCACCTTATCCTACAACTTCTTGGCTTCAGGGGCATCCATAAAACCACATTTTGGAGATACAAATGCTATTTATCGCTGTCATTTTGGTCTTCAAATCCCGGCGGAATTCCCAGAATGTGGCATAAAAGTAAATGGTGAAAATAATTCTTGGAAGGAAGGTTCATTTATAGGATTTATTGATGCCTATGAGCACGAAACTTTTAACCATTCAAAAAGTGAGAGAATTATCATTCTAATGGATGTGGTTAGGCCAGAATTTATTAGAAAAAGAGCTTGGATAACAAGTGTGGTGATGACTTCTATGTTTTTGCAGAAACGAGCGGTAATGTTGCCCTTTATTTATCGCCTTCCCCAATGGATGATTACTCTAAGTGCGATCATGCTCGTACCCTTGACGTATCTTTCTGTTAAATTTCTGAATATTATTCGCTATTATTAAACTCATAGTGATTTGCAAGTGCTAACTTTGCGCTAAAATTGAATTACATGATCGTTTATCATAATAATAGATGCACCAAGAGCCGTGAGGTGGTCAACTTACTTAAAGAGAAAGCTGTAAAATTTGAAATTCGAAATTACATGGAATTTAGACTTTCTAAAAATGAATTACTATCCTTACTAAAACAGCTAGAAATTGAGGTGTCTGGTATCCTCAGAACTACAGAGGATGCTTATAAACTTCATATTAAGGACAAGAACTTAACGGATGAAGAAATTATTGCAATAATCTTGAAAAATCCGAAACTAATACAACGACCAATCGTAGTATGGGACGGCGGTGCACTAATTGCGCGCCCAATCGAAAAATTGCTTGAAAAACTAAAATTGAATAATTAACAAAGTGCGAGCTTCAAATTTGTAGTGATGAGGACAAAATACATTGATTTAATAGACCAAACTTTTGATTTCCCCCAAAATGAATTTAATTTAAGGGAAGATCGTTTGTTTTTTCATGGAATTGATTTGATGCGTTTGATAAATGAATACGGTACACCGTTAAAATTTAATTATCTACCTCAAATTTCCAATAATATTCAACGCGCAAAAGGTTGGTTTAGAGAAGCGATTAATAACTTGGGTTATACCGGTAAATACCACTATTCTTATTGTACAAAAAGCAATCATTTTGCCTTTGTTCTAGATGAGGTAATGAAAAATGATGTACACATCGAAACCTCCTCTGCCTTTGACATTGATATTGTTCAGCAATTAATTGACAATGGAAAATTAGAGAAAGGTAAATTCGTAATTTGTAACGGTTACAAGCCTAAATTGTATCTTGATAATATTGTCAAGCTGATAGAACAAGAGTATGTTCAAGTAATTCCAGTTGTAGACAATACGGATGAGTTAAATCAATTGCTTTCTCGCACAGAAAAAGATATCCATATTGGAATTCGCATCGCTTCTGAAGAAGAACCGAAATTTGAATTTTATACCTCGCGCTTAGGGATTCGTTACCGTGAAATAGTTCCGTTTTATAAAGCGATTCTTCAAGAAAATCCTAGAGTTAAAGTGAAAATGCTTCATTTTTTCATCAATACAGGAATTAATGATACTGCTTATTATTGGAATGAATTGACAAAATGTTTGCGTATTTATAGTGATCTCAAAAAACTTTGTCCAGAATTAGATACTTTAAATATTGGAGGTGGTTTTCCAATTAAAAAGTCTTTGGCTTTTGATTTCGATTATGCCTATATGGTAAGAGAAATTTTAACGCAAGTGAAACGTGTTTGTACCGACAATGATATACCAGAACCCAATATTGTAACTGAATTCGGTTCTTTTACAGTTGGCGAGAGTGGTGGTGCTATCTTCAGTATTTTACATCAAAAGCAACAAAATGATAGAGAGAAATGGAATATGATCGACTCTTCCTTTATGACCAATCTTCCGGATACTTGGGCGATCAATCAGCGTTTTATTATGCTTCCAATCAACCGTTGGAATGATGACTATGAACGCGTGTTGTTGGGTGGATTAACATGTGATAGTGACGATTACTATAACTCAGAACAACATTCAAATGCCATCTATTTGCCGAAATTTGATAAGCAGAAAGAATTGTTTATTGGTTTCTTTAATACCGGTGCTTATCAAGAGACCATTGGTGGATTTGGTGGACTAAAACATTGTTTGATTCCAGAGCCAAAACACATTTTGATTAGACGTGATGAGGATGGAAAGATCGAAACTTCTTTGTTTAGTGAGGAGCAAACAGCGGCAGATTATCTTAATATTTTGGGTTATAACGCTCAGAAATAAATTTCTTTTTTAAATATATTATTAGTGTCAGGGTGTTATGTTGGTGGATAAAATTATTTTAAGAACAGGGTCAAAATTTACAAATTATATTGCCGAGTGGGCAAAATCAAATTGTGATGAATTATTAATGTTGAATGATCGCCATTTGGATTTAGTTTCGATGGAAAGCCTTTTGATTTTTAATCAAAATCAACATTTAACACGAGATATTATTGAATATAAATCTGTATTTGATAAACTTCAAAAGCCAATTCATAACATTGATATCAATGGAACGCTTTCTGTAGGGAAGAATAACTTAGAACTCTGGATTGCTGTAAATAAGTGTAAAGCTATTCTAATTGTTGGGGCTGATGAATTAACGAATAATGTCAATCTCAATCGTTTCTTAGAAAGTATTCAGGGTAATTAATCGAAGCTGCTTTTTTAGTTTATCTTAAGCTCACCCCTAATTGTTTTTCAAATTGCTTGCGAATATTTTCCATCAATGGATCAACGATTTGATCCGTAAGCGTACTTTCTTGATCTTGAAAATGGAAGGATAAAGCGTAAGATTTTTTGTCTGATCCAATTTTTTCTCCAACATAAACATCAAATAAACGAACTTCTTTAAGGTATTTATCGCAAGATTTTAAGGCGATATCTTTTAATTGCTGATAACGAATGTTGTGCTCCATCAATAAAGAGAAATCTCGTCTTACTTCAAATGTTTTTGGTAATTCACTAAAAACATCTTCTTGTTTCTTTGCAATGCTGTGTAATAAATCCCAATTAAAAACAGCAATATACACTTCGTTCTTTACATCAAAATATTTTTGAATCGACTTATTTACGATGCCAATAGTTACTAGGTTTTGACCGTCATGACTAAGGCTTAGACCATCTGAAAAATAACTTATTGAACTCAGATTATCCTCAACTGTTTTACCAATCCCATAACGATTGAGAAGCGAAATAACAGCACCTTTAAGGGTAAAGAAGTTGCTTGCGTTATTTGAATTGTTCCAAGATTCCATTTCTTTTCGGCCTGAAATTGCCAGTGCCAAATGATTTTCTTGCTGATATTGATTATCAATCTTTGCATACGAACTCCCGAATTCAAAGATTTTCATGTCTGCCTGTTGTCTATTTTGATTGTAAGCAATGGTTTCAAGCAAACCAAAAGTCATATTTTGGCGCATCGTATTCAAATCACTACTCAAAGGATTCAAAATTCGCACTGCTTGTGTGGCTGTTTCTGGATTTAATTCAGCATAAGCTCCTTTACTCAGGGAATTCATCATGATTTCAGAAAATCCTTTAGCAACAAAGAATTCACTTACATTACTTTGAAATTGATGTTTGCTAAGACCATCATAAGGCGCGGTAGAAAAACTCCATTTTTGTGGAATAGGAATCGCATCAAAGCCAACAATTCTAATAATTTCTTCTATTACATCTGCTTCACGCGTTACATCAGTGCGATAGCTTGGTGCTATGATTTCCCAATTATCTTGATCCTTGCTAATGATTTTAAAGTCTAAAGCTAGGAGTATGGTTTCAATATCAATTGGTTTCAATTCTAGTCCAATCAGCGCATTGATCTGAGTTAGATTGATGTTGATCTCAGCGGCTTGAATTGGATTAATGATTTTATCAATTGTCCCACCGGTTAAAGTCCCGCCAGCAATCGAGACAATTAAATCAATCGCTCTATTCAATGCAAAGTAAGTCAATTCAGGATCGACACCTCTTTCAAATCTAAAGCTAGCATCGGTATTTAATCCATGTCTTTTGGCCATTTTTCTAATGCTAACGGCGTCAAAATTGGCTGATTCTAAGAAAATAGCTTGTGTCTCATTGGAAACTCCAGACGCTTTTCCGCCCATAAGTCCGGCCAAACAAAGCGCCTCTTTTTGATTCGCAATAAGCAAATCCTCTGCATGAAGTTTTCTTTCTACGCCATCTAAAGTAATCAACTGTTCTGATGGTTTTGCTTTCCGAACTATTACTTCTGATCCTATTGCATTCAGGTCAAAAGCATGAAGAGGGGTTCCCAATTCACGCATCACATAATTGGTAATGTCCACTACATTATTTATCGGTTCTAATCCAATTGAAGTCAATGCAGTTTGAAGCCATTCAGGAGATGGAGCTATTTTAACATTAGAGATTACTGCCCCACAATAGCGATTGCAGGATTCGGCAGCTGTAATGTTTATATGAACCGGAGCCGGAACTTTAGTGTTTAAAGTACTTAATTCTGGCCATTTAATTTCTAGTTTAGCATTGCGATGATAATTGAGATACGCTTTTAAATCACGCGCCACACCTATATGTCCCATTGCATCTGATCGATTTGGCGTTAAACCAATTTCAATTTGAAAATCAGGCGTCAATTTAATCACCTCTGAAAGTGGCGTTCCATTCTGCAATGCATTATCGAGAATTAAGATTCCATCGTGTGAATTCCCGATGCCCAATTCATCTTCTGCGCAAAGCATTCCGAAAGAAGCTTCTCCTCTAATCTTAGCTTCTTTGATTACAATTGATTCTTTTGGGTTTGGGTGAAGTGTTGTCCCCACTAAAGCAACTGCTACTTTTTGTCCTTGTGCTACATTTAAAGCTCCGCATACAATTTGCAGGATATCATTTCCAACAGTAACTTGTGTGATTTTTAATCTATCAGCATTTGGATGTTGGATGCAACTTAATACCTCTCCAACTACAATTCCTTTTAAATTTCCTTCGACGCTTCCAATGGGCAAAACAGATTCTACTTCCAAACCTGTTTTCGTCAAGATCTCATCCACTTCCTGAATGGAAAGTGAAAAATCTAAGTATTTTTTTAACCAATTATAAGAAACCTTCATTATTTATTCAAATAGGCTACGAATTTACTAATTCTAATTGAAAATTGTAATGCATAACCCAAGCAACTGTTTTATTTTACAATCATTTAAACTAATTGAATTAAAATTTGTTTTTAGAGTTGTAACTTTGCGTTGAAAATTAAAATATGAGAATCCATTTACTTTTATTATTATTCCTTTCATTTTCAATTCTAAGTTGGAGTCAAAAATCTACCTTGAGCGGTTACATCACCGATGCTTCTAATGGAGAAGCAGTTATGGGGGCTAAAATTGTAATTCCTTCTTTGAATAAGGGTGCATTGACCAATACCTATGGTTTTTACTCCTTAACGATTCCTTCTGGTAAATACATTGTTGAATTTTCTAGCACTTTATTTCCAAAAGAATTAAGAGAAATAGATTTGAGTGGCGACATCAGTTTCAATTTTGAACTGGGCGCAAAAATTCAAGATTTTCAAGAAATTACCATTAGTGCCAAACAAGGTGAAAATGTCAATTCAAGCAAAATGGGGCAAATTGAATTAGATATTGAAAAAATAAAAACGCTACCTGCTTTTATGGGCGAAGTTGATGTAATCAAAGCCATTCAGCTGCTGCCGGGGGTTTCTTCTGTTTCTGAAGGTGGACAAGGTTTCTATGTTCGTGGTGGAGGTCCAGATCAAAATTTAGTTCTTTTAGATGAAGGAGTTGTTTATAATGCAGCACATTTATTTGGTTTTTTCTCTGTGTTTAATTCTGATGCAGTTAAAAGTGTAAACCTAATCAAAGGGGGCATGCCAGCGAATTTTGGAGGTAGAATGTCCTCTGTTTTAGAAGTACATATGAATGAGGGAAACAATAAAAAATTCCATATCAAAGGAGGTATAGGTGTCATTTCTTCTCGCTTTACCATTGAAGGTCCATTAGTAAAAAATAAAGGTTCCTTTATCATTTCTGCCCGCAGAACTTATATTGATCTAATTATGAAAGCGGCGATTCCTGATTCATCTCCATTTGCAGGATCAAGTTACTATTTCTATGATGTTAATGCTAAATTCAATTATAAAATAGGGGAGAAAGATCGTATCTTCTTAAGTGGATATTATGGAAAAGACGTTTTTTCTTTCAAAGATAAAAAGAGTGGTTTTGGTGTAAATATGCCTTGGGGTAATGGAATTGCTGCCTTGCGATGGAATCATCTTTTTACGAATAAACTTTTCATGAATGTCACAGGAACTTTTTCTGATTACATGTTTAAATTTGGTTCTCAACAAGACCAGTTTAGGTTTGAGTTGGCTTCCGGAATTAGAGATGTAGGAGGAAAGGTTGATTTTTCTTATTTCCCCAATAGCAAGCATAGAATGAAATGGGGTGCAGATTACATCTATCATACTTTTACTCCTTCCAGTGTTTCTGCTCAATCAGATAGTGTTGTATTTAATACGGGTTCTGCGCAAAAATTATATTCTCATGAGTCTGCTATTTATGCATTGGATGATTTTGATTTGAATGAAAAATTGAGATTGAATATTGGTTTGCGTTACAGTATGTACCAGCATGTTGGACCTTTTACCCGATATATTAAAGGAGATATAAGCAAACCTGACACTGCCATTAATTATTCTAAGGGTGATGTTTTGAAATTTTATCATGGTTTAGAACCTCGACTTTCTCTTAGATGGCTTTTAGATGAAAATAGTTCTATCAAAGCTGGTTATTCCTACAATTATCAATATGTGCATTTAACATCCTTAAGTGCTGTATCACTTCCGACAGACATTTGGTTTCCATCCACCGACAAAGTGAAGCCTCAACAAGGTTGGCAGGGGAGTATAGGGTACTTTAGAAACTTCAAAGACAACAAATATGAGTTTTCTGTTGAAGCCTATTATAAGGGAATGAAGAATTTAATTGAATATAAAGAAGGAGCTTTACCAGGAGATAATGTGAATGATAATACAGATAATTTATTGGTTTTTGGTAAAGGTTGGGCCTATGGAATTGAGTTTTTCTTGAAGAAATCAGTGGGTAAGTTTACCGGATGGATTGGATATACTTGGGCAAAAACAGAAAGAAAATTTCCTGATTTGAACAATGGTAATGTTTATCCAGCTAAATATGACAGACGTCATGATTTGAGTATTGTGGGAACCTATAAATTAAATGAACGATGGACTTTCAGTTCAGCATTTATTTATGCAACAGGAAACACCCTTACTTTGCCAACCTCTTGGTACATTCAAGATCAAAACTTACTTTACAATTATGGAGCACGGAATTCAACAAGAATGGCTCCTTATCATCGCTTAGATATTTCGGCAACATTGTATGACAAACCAACCAAAATGGTGACAGATAAAGCTACTGGAAAAGAAATCGAAGTGAAAAAGAATTTTAGAAGTAATTGGTCATTTTCTGTATACAATGTTTACAACAGACACAATCCGTTTTTCTTGTATGTAGATAGCAATGGTAATTTCTCCAGTGGTGATTTTAAAATTACAGTAAAACAAGTTTCTTTATTTCCAATTATCCCAAGTGTAACTTGGAATTTTCAATTTTAATATGAAAAAGTATTTCTTATTTCTTTTAATTTTACTTGAATTTCTTACTTCTTGTTCGAAGGAAGTAAAAATTGATATTCCAGGATATGTAGAACAATTGGTAGTTGACGGGAGTATTCAAACCGATCAGCCGCCTATAATATTATTGTCCAATTCGCAAGATATCTATGCGCCAACCAATTTTACAGCTTATTTAAATAGTTTTGTGAGCGGTGCAACGGTCACTATCTCAGATGGAACCAATACCGTAGTTTTAGATGAAATCTGTACAGACAATCTTCCTCCGGGAACAGAATCTTTTGCAGCTGCTGTTTTTGGTATTCCAGTCGATCAATTGGTAACCCTTCATTTGTGTGCCTATACCACCTTCAATACAGCTATGTGGGGGCAAGTCGGAAAAACATACACCTTAACGATAACAAATGACGGAAAGACCTATACTTCAACAACAACGATTCCTCAACCAACTGCATTAAACTCAATGGTTTGGCATCCAGCGGGAGGTTTCTTGGATCATGGGTATTTAACAGGTCAACTTTCAGATCCAGTGAATCAAGTAGATTCTTATAAATGGGAAATAAAAAGAATTAATGATCCAATGTATTCGAAACCATTTAATCCATTTTTTAACGATCAATTTTTTAATGGTTTGACCTTTGATTTTGAGACACAGAATCCAATAGAGGATCCAACTATCCCTTCTCAATACAGAGGTTATTTTCATTTGGGGGATACCTTAATTTTAAAAATGTCGAAATTGGGTCGTAAGGAATATTCTTTCTTTGATAAAAAATTCAATCAAATTTATTCTGCAGGAAGTCCTTTTGCAACACCATTGAATGTTCCTACGAATATTACAGGAGGAGCGATGGGGGTTTGGGTTGGGTATTCTCCTTGGTACGATACCATTATCTGCCAGTAATCTACTCTATTGGTCCACGGGGAAGATTACTAGGACCACCTCTTTTTGAAGGTAAAAAGTATTTTAAATCAAGGGTGATATATGATCCATTTACATCGCCTGCAACGGCTGTGCGGTATCCTTGATTTTTGTATACAGCAACATATTGGAACAAGGGACTGGTAGGAATCCGAACAGAGGCACCGAGATTAAAGAAACCACTTTTTTTCGTTCGATATTCAATTCCAAAGTTACCATTGATATCAATCGATGTTTTATTCTTGACAAATCCTGAACTGTAGAAGGTGTGAGGCCCCCCGGGTAAGTTGATCACACCTACATTGGTAGGTTTAAATCCAACCGCGGCGCCTAAAGAGGCATTGAGGTACCACTTTTTAGTCATTTGAATATAGATTAAACCATTCAGTGGAATATCGTACTGAATGAATCCTAAAGTGTTTTTTGCTCGTAGATTTGAATCTAGAAGAGAAATATCTATATTAAAATTTCTTTGAGTGAAATTAATCCCAGTTTCAAAGGCAATCAGTTTGGTAATTCCGGCACGAACCGTTCCACCAAAAGAATATCCTAATTCCTGTGTTAAGGTATTGGACATTCCATCTTTTGAAACCGTTAAAATCGGACTTCCAGTGAGGCTACTCGGAATTACTGCTTTGCCATAAATACCAAAATAGGAGGGAACCCGTCGAGAGTTTCCCAGTTGACTCCAAAGAAATATGGGAGTAAACACTAGGATAATTAGGATAATTTTTTTTGCCAACATAGACTGATCAATCTAAACAAATGTACTGTAAATTACGAAGTAATCCATTCTGTATTGTATTCGAGTGGTTTGCGATGTGCTTGTGGCCACTCAATGTCACTGTATCCGATATAAAATAATCCTAGGCATTTATCTTTCTCCTCTAAATTTAAAAATTCATTAGCGAGCGGAGAATAAATAAGTTTGGGAGTAGACCAAAATCCACCTAAGCCATAGGCAGTGCAACTCAAATGTAGATTTTGGATGGCGCAG
>Ga0304728_1001163_pt1 | contig 19267 bp, 12 predicted proteins | sample C_130625_MF_Meta_FD_190476 | JGI IMG/M metagenome (GOLD analysis project Ga0304728, IMG submission 190476) | Freshwater microbial communities from Lake Croche, Canada to study carbon cycling - C_130625_MF_MetaG (v2) (version 2) | ecosystem: Environmental > Aquatic > Freshwater > Lake | place... | reverse complement strand
GGCCCTGGCCGCCTGGCTGGCCTGCCACTGGTTTGCCGGACGCGCCGCCTTTTTGCTGATGGGCGCCATGCTGGCCACCAGCATGAGTGCCAATGTGTTTTTCTGGATCATCCCCGGCCAAAGAACCGTGGTGCAAAGCATCCGCGACGACCAGCCGGTGGACCCCATCCACGGCCAGCGCGGCAAGCAGCGTAGCGTGCACAACACCTATTTCACGCTGCCGGTGCTCTTTGCCATGCTCAGCACCCACTACAGCTTTACCTACAGCCACCCGCGCAACTGGCTGGTGCTGCTGGGCATGATGGCCGCGGGCGCCGCCATCCGCCAGTTTTTTGTGCTGCGCCACGGCTACAAGCTGGGCCGCAACCCACACCCCTGGCCTTACCTGGTCGCCGGCGTGGCGCTCATTGCCGCGCTGATCGTGGCCATGGCCCCCAGCCCTGCTTCGGTGCCTGCTGCTACCGCCACCCCCACCGACACCCCAGGGCCCGTGGGCTACGCGCAAATCCAGCCAGTGATCGCCCAGCGCTGCTACGGCTGCCACGGCCAATCCATGCAAATGAAAAACGTGCGACTGGACTCGGCCGCCCTGCTCGCTCAGCACGCCCCGGCGGTCTACCAGCAAGCCGTCGTATTGCGCGCCATGCCGATGAACAATGCGACACAAATTACCGATGACGAGCGCGCACTGATTAAGAAATGGTTTGAAGACGGTGCGCTGGTGCACTAATCTGGGGTTTCCGAATTAATATAAAGCCCCTATTTTTAAAACGGGAAATTGAGCGCGGGCGCTTGTGCAAGCAGATATAAAAAATAATTGCGTTATTCCTGTAAATTAATTCCGCGATTGCTCGGGTAAACCCTAGATAAACCGTGTTGATTAATCGGATGTAGCTTCATATACTTCGCCGTCTTTTTCTAGACTGCGCAGTCACCCCTAATTTATAACTTCGGAGAATCTCATGTTGAATGCATCACGTCGTACGGCCCTCAAATCAATAACAGGCTTTGTCGCTGGAGTGGGCGCTCCCGCTTTTTACATGAAAAATGCGACAGCCAGCACCTTTCGTAATGACCCAGGCAATAGCAAAACCGTGACCATCGGCCTGACGCTGCCACTGACCGGCGCCTATGCCGATGAGGGCAAAGATGAATTGCGCGCCTATGAACTGGCCATCAAACATATTAATGGCGAAGGCGACGGCGGCATGCTCAAAACCATGAAGCCATCGGTACTGAAGGGCAACGGCATCTTGGGCAAAAAGGTCGAATATGTCCAGGGCGATACCCAAACCAAAACTGACGTGGCACGCGGCGTAGCCAAGCGGATGATGGAAAAAGACGGCGCCATCATGTGTACCGGCGGCTCCTCTTCGGGCGAGGCAATCGCCATGCAATCACTGGCCCAGGAAATGGGTGTGATTTTCATGAACTGCCTGACGCACTCCAATGACACCACCGGCAAAGACAAGCGTCGTTATGGCTTCCGCCACTTCTTCAACGCGTATATGTCCGGCAAGGCCCTAGGCCCCGTGCTGGGCAAAGAATATGGCAAAGAGCGTATCGCCTACCACCTGACGGCCGACTACACCTGGGGCTGGACCCAGGAAGAGTCCATGAAAAACTCGACCGAAGCGCTGGGCTGGAAAACAGCCAACGCGGTCAAAACCCCGCTGGGCTCTGCGGACTTTTCGCAGTACATCACGCCCGTGCTCAATTCAGGCGCCGACGTGCTGATCCTGAACCATTACGGCAAGGACATGATCAACTCGCTTACCCAAGCAGTGCAGTTTGGTCTGCGCGACAAGATGGCCAACGGCAAGCGCTTCGAAATCGTGGTGCCCCTGTTCTCGGAGCTGATGGCCCAAGGCGCGGGCACTGCAATTAAAGGCATTTTCGGTACCTCCAACTGGGATTGGGACTTGAAAGATGAAGGCTCCAAAACCTTCACCAAGTCTTTTGTCGCTGCCTACAAAGAGCCACCATCCCAGGCTGCCCACACCGCCTATGTGCAAACCCTGCTCTACGCCAACGCCTGCGAGATGGCCGGCACCTTCAACCCTGAAGAAGTGATTAAAAAACTCGAGGGCTTTAAATTCGACGGTATGGGCAATGGTCCGACCGAATACCGCGCCGCCGACCACCAGTGTTTCAAAGACGTGCTGGTGGTGCGTGGCAAGGAAAAGCCTGCCGGCAAGTGGGATCTGATGGATGTGCACCAGGTCGTGCCGCGCGCTCAGGTGGAATACAAGCCGGAAATTTTCGGCGGCGAGTTGGGGCCCTACAAAGTCGCAGTCGTTTAATTCCCAGCTTGCAGGGACTTGGCATTCAAGTCCCTGAAAAAGCAGTGGCACCCTGCGGGTTCCAAGTAATTGAAAAATTACGGAACCCGATTCTTTTTTTGAGCACAGCTTGAATAGTTGTTAATCACAGGCGAACCTATGGACGCTATTTTTCTTCAGTTACTCAACGGTCTGGACAAGGGCAGTGCTTATGCGCTGATTGCCTTGGGCCTGACGCTGATTTTCGGCACCTTGGGTGTGGTCAACTTTGCGCACGGCGCTTTGTTCATGCTGGGCGGTTTTTGCGCAGTCGGCGTACAAATGTTGCTCAAGCTTTCTACCCAAGTGAAAGACGAAAGCATTCCCGGCCTGGAGATGATGGTGGACGTGCCCTATCTTCAAGTCTGGTTTGGTGACGTGGGAGTGCAACTCATTAGCTTTGCAGTGCCCATCTCCGTCATCGTAGCCATCCCCTTGATGCTGCTGGTGGGTGTGCTGATGGAGCGCGGCCTGATACGGCATTTTTACCATCGCACGCATGCGGACCAAATTTTGGTGACCTTTGGCTTGGCCATCGTGTTGCAAGAGTTGATCAAAAGCTTTTTTGGTGCCACGCCGATTCCGGTGCCAGCGCCGCAAATGTTGACCGGTAGTGCCAACATCGGCGAATGGTTGGGCATGGGTGCCGGGGTGAGTTACCCCTGGTGGCGTCTGGTGTATTTCTGCTTTTCTATGGCTGTCATTGCCATGGTGTTTGCGTTTTTGCAATTCACTACGTTTGGCATGGTGGTGCGCGCGGGCATGCGGGACCGTGAAACCGTAGGCCTGTTGGGCATCCATATCGAGCGGCGCTTCACCATCGTCTTTGGCATTGCGGTGGTGGTGGCAGGTATTGCGGGCGCGATGTACACGCCCATCGTCTCGCCTAACTACCGCATTGGCATGGACTTTTTGGTCTTGTCCTTTGTGGTGGTGGTGGTGGGCGGCATGGGTTCGCTGCCCGGGGCGGTGGCTTCCGGGTTTTTATTGGGCATCTTGCAGTCCTTTGCCTCGATGAATGAAATTAAACAGCTGATTCCCGGCATCGACCAGGTCATTGTGTACCTGGTGGCAGTGGTCATTTTGCTGACCCGTCCGCGTGGCTTATTGGGCCGCAAAGGCGTGATGGAGGACTAATGATGAACACACTCGCTAAACAAGACCGCTGGTTGCTGATCGGCTTCACCCTGGCCCTTCTGGCCGGCCCTATATTGCTCAAACCGTTCGGGGCCGGTTATCCGGATCTGCTGCAAAAATTTTGCATCTTCGGAATTTTCGCGGTGGGCTATAACATTCTGTTTGGTTTGACGGGCTACCTGTCCTTTGGCCATGCAGCGTTTCTGGGCATTGGCTCTTACACGGCGGTGTGGAGCTTCAAACTGCTGACCATGAACGTGTTGCCCGCCATTATTCTGAGCGTGTTGATGACCGGCCTGTTTGGGCTGGTGATCGGTTTCCTCTGCTTGCGCCGCTCGGGCATTTACTTCTCGATTCTGACGCTGGCCTTTGCCCAGATGGCCTACAACCTGGCGTATTCGGTGTTAACGCCGATTACCAACGGCGAGACCGGATTGCAATTGGTCAAAGGGGACCCGCACGTTCTGGACCGCTGGTTTGGCGTGCCGCTTGTGGAAGGTATCCCGTCCACTAATTTCTTTGGCATTTCTATGGTGGGCTATAGCGGGTTTTATTTCTGCGCGGTCATGCTGATCATCAGCTTTTATGTCGCAATGCGCCTGACTCGCTCGCCATTTGGTCTGATGCTCAAAGCCATCAAATCCAACCAAAACCGGCTGAAATACACCGGTGTCAATACCCGCTCTTACGCCTTGATCGCTTTTGTGATCAGCGGCTGCTACGCCGGCCTGGCCGGCGCTCTGTTAGCGGTGACCGACCCACTGGCAGGCGCTGACCGCATGCATTGGTCCGCCTCAGGCGAGGTGGTGCTGATGACGATTTTGGGCGGCGTTGGCACCTTGTTAGGCCCGGTGATTGGCGCAGGCGTCATCAAGTACCTCGAAAACATTTTTTCATCCTTTAACGAGCAGATTTTGAATGGCGTCTTCGGCTTCCTGCCAGACGCTATTCAACACCCGGTAGTCAAATTTGTCGGCTTGTTTGTGGGTGAAGGCTGGGAACTGACGCTGGGCGTATTGTTCCTGGTGTTGATTATTTTTGTACCGGGTGGCTTGATGCAGGGCCTGCAAAGCGTGCAACGCCGCATCTTCCCCGCGCAGCCAAACCCCGCTGCTGAATCGACGCGAGGAGCACACTAATGGCTGCACTTGAAGTCTCTGGTTTGAAGAAAAGTTTTGGTGGCCTCAAGGCGCTGAACGACGTCAATCTGACGGTGCAATTTGGCACCGTGCACGCCATCATCGGCCCCAACGGCGCGGGTAAATCCACCTTGCTCAATGCCTTTGTCGGTCGCCTGATTCCGGATGCGGGCAGCGTGGTGTTTGACGGCATTTCGCTGGTCGGCAAGCAGCCTCATGAGATCAACCAAGCCGGTGTAGTGCGTGTGTTCCAAACGCCGGAAATTTTCGGCGAACTCAGCCTGTTGGACAACGTGCTGATCCCGGCTTTTTCGCACCGCGACGGCGAATTTAGGCTCAATGGCTGGTCGCGCGCAGCCGAACAGGCGCGCGTGCATGAGGTGGCTAAACACATGCTGGAAGACGTGGGGCTTTATGGCAAGCGCGACATGATCGCCAACAGCCTGTCGCGCGGCGACAAGCGCCGCCTCGAGCTGGCCATGTGCCTGTCCCAGGAACCCAAATTGTTGCTGCTGGACGAGCCCACCGCCGGTATGTCGCGCGCGGATACCAATAGCACCATCGACCTGCTGCAACGCCTAGGCGACGGCAAAGTCACCAAAATCATCATCGAACACGATATGCACGTGGTCTTCTCGCTGGCCGAAAAAATCAGCGTGATGGCACAAGGCGCCATCATTGCCGAAGGCGCGCCCGAGGCCATCAAGACCGACCCGCGCGTGCAAGAAGCCTACCTCGGAGGAGCGCACCTGTGACCGCACCCAACGCTTATTTCTCGTGCAGCAATATGCACTCCTACTATGGCGAAAGCTATATCGTGCAAGGCGTGGGTTTTCAAATCCAAAAGGGTGAAATCGTCGCCTTGCTCGGACGCAATGGCGCCGGCAAGACCTCCACCCTGCGCTCGATTGCCCGCCTAGATGCACCCAAACTGCAGCAAGGTGAAGTGTGGTTGGACGGCCAGCCGCTGCACACCATGAGCGCCTACCAGGCCTCGCGCCTGGGCGTAGGCCTGGTGCCCGAAGATAGGCGCATCATCCCCAGCCTGACGGTGGAGGAAAACCTGCAACTGGCGCAAATTGAAAAGCCGATCGGCTGGTCCATTGAGCGCATATACGATCACTTCCCACGCCTGGCCGAGCGGCGCAAGCAAGAAGCGGTGACCATGTCCGGCGGCGAGCAGCAAATGCTGGCCGTGGCCCGTGCGCTGGCGCGTGATGTGAAGCTTCTGTTGCTAGACGAACCTTACGAAGGCTTGGCGCCGGTGATCGTGCGCGAGATCGAAAAAATATTGCAAGAAATCAAATCGCAAGGCTTTACCACCATCATCGTGGAACAAAACGCCATCGCTGCACTGAACTTGTCCGACCGCGCGCTGATTTTGGACATGGGCGAAATCGTGTTTGACGGCACCGCCAAAGAAGTGATCGAGAACAGCGAATTGCGGCAGCAGTATTTGGCGATTTGAAAAGGTAAAAATTTTCGAATTTGCACGCTTTTTCTTAGTAAAGGCGTTACAGCTTGGCGTGGGTCTGAATTCCGGCTTGTCTGGGTAGTAAGCCACCACCGGGCCCCGCGAGGGGCCCTTTATTTGCCTGTCTTAGGCATGCGGCCATAGCGAACCACCGGCGACGGCCTCAATCTGCGCCATCAGCGCGCGGGTGTGCGTCAGTGCTGCGACGGTGCGGCTGTAGTGCTCCAGGTCTTGCAGGCTGAGGGTGCGGCCTTTGCGGTCTTTGAGCCACTTTTCGCAGACCTGGTAGCCGCCGACTTTGAAGGCCCAGGTGCTGGCGGGCACGCCATCGAAGTACTGATTGGCGTTGATGTACACGCGCCCCGGCGCGCCCTCGGGGCCAGGGGCGAAGCGCGGTTTGTCCACCAGGTTGTCCCCTGCCACCGGAAAGCGGGCGCGCAAGGCGGCTGGCACTTTGCGCAGCAAATGCGCATCGATCAGCGCCTGGCCCAGCGGCAGCAGGGCCTTCCAGAGCGCTGCAAAACGGGGGGCGGTGCCGGGCAGGCAGGCCAGCGGGATGCGCGGAAAGTCGCTCTTCAAAAACTCGGCATAGGCGCTGCGGTAGCCCGGCCCGTGCAGCACGGCGTAAACGAAAGCCAGCACCTGCTCGGGCTGTACGCCTTGGGGCAGGTCGTGGCGCTCGGGCTCGCTGGGCACGCCCAGGCTGGCGGCCAGGGCTTGCAGAAATTGGGGGGCGAGGTTGGGGCGGGAAGGCTGGGCTTGGGGGTGGAGCCAGAGGGGGAAAACAGAGCCTATCTCACTCGTCTTGTTCGAAATGCAACAACTTTCTGCGAGACCAACGCCCACCATTGCATGAACCCACTCATTGCCGTTCATTTGGCGGCATGTGCCCAAAAATATCCGTTCTCCCTTGGTTTGCAGGTGACCCATTATTTTTTGCACCGGCCAACCCATCAGGCCCCGGCTTTTCCCTGTGTAATAGACAAAGCGAGTATCAAAAGGCCGATAAGCGACTGTTTGCACTAGCGATTTGCTTGGACCAGATGTTCGAATGTCGTCCTGAGCGCTTGCGATGCTCCAGTCGCGAACCATCGGCCCAGGTAACCGAAAGCGCTTACGAGCCTCCAATTCCGTAGCCTGCAAAAACCAATTTATTGCTTCCCATGACCCGTCGGCACTGAAGTGAATATTCAGTTGGTCGCACTTGGTCACGATGCCCGTTCCGTTGACCGGAAAAATATCCGTCACCTTCCACCCCCGCTCGTAGTCGGGCGCAGCCGTCTCGTTGCGTGGCACAAACAGCAGCAGCGGGACTTTGGGCGACAGCGTTTGCCAGGGCACCTGGTCCAGCGCGTGGCTGTGCAGCCAGCCGTATTTATGCTCGCGCTGGCCCCAAATTTGCGCATGCAGCACCTGCGCCTTGCGCGGCAAGTTGCTGCGCGCAGGTGCAGGCAGGGGGTCGCCAAACAGGTGGAGGGTGTTTTGCAGTGGGGCGGCAGTTGCGCCTTCGCCCGCCGCTGGCGCCGCACGCTTGACCATGAAGACGATGGCGACGCCCTGCTCGATGTCGAACACGTTTTTGTCATCGCCCTGCGCGGCCAGGGCGGCGGGGGTACGCTCTTGTTTTTTGGCGTTGCCGTGCAGGTCGAGCACGTAGATGGTGTCAAAGTCGCGCATCAGGCTGGCGCGCATGCCCCGGAATGTGGGGTTGTCCAGCCAGCCGTGGTTGGTGATGAAGGCCAGCACGCCAAAGCCGGTGCGGGCGATGCGGTCTTGGGCAAAGCGGATGAATTTGACGTAGTCGTCGTTAATCCATTTGCTGTTGCGCTCTTTGAGGGGGCCGCCTTCGGGCTCTTTTTTGTAGTCGTCCATCAACTCGCGAATCCAGGCGCTTTTGTTGGTCGATTCGCCCGAATACGGCGGATTGCCCACAATCACCTGCACCGGCGCGTCGCGCTTGACGGCCTCGGCACCCTGGCTTTCGGCGGCGATCCAGTTGGCCAAAAAGGCGTCCGACTGGGCGCGGATGCTGTCTAAGGTGTTGGTCAGAAAGATATTGAGCCGCTCGGCCCCAGCCGCCGGGGTTTTGGATTTTTTGTCGCCAAAACGGTAGCCCTGCTCTTGCAGCAGCAGGGCGATCTTGAGGTGGGCCACGGTGTAGGGCGCCATCATCAGCTCAAAGCCAAAGACGCGCGGCAGCAGGCGCTCGTGCACGTACTGGGGCCACAGGCCCAGGTTGCCGCCTGCGGTGACGCGGGCGTGGATGTGCTCGATGACGCGGCGCAAGAAGGTGGCGGTCCCCGTGGCCGGGTCCAGAATGAGCGTGCCGGGGTCGGCCAGGCCCTCGGGGCGGCCGAGCTGGGTTTGCAGCAGGCGGTCCACCCCGCGCACGATGAAGTCCACCACCGGCTGGGGCGTGTAGTACACCCCGCGCGCGGCGCGCAAGGCCTGGTCGTAGGCGGCCAAAAAGGTTTCGTAAAAGTGAAACACCGGGTCCTCAAAGCCGGCTTTGCGGCTTTGCCGGTGCAGCACTTTGTCCATGTCCGTGTAGTGCAGGCTGCCGGCGATTTGCTCGACCAGCCAGCGCAGCTGCTCGCTGAGGTCGGGGCTGGAGACGTGCTGGAAAAACTGGCGTAAAAACGGGTTGGCCCGGGGAATGAGGTGGGCGGCTTTCTCCAGACTGAAAGCGGCTTTGCGCAGGCCGGCGGGCAGCTTGTGGGCCGGGGCGCCGTAGAGGCTGGTGTGGTCAAACACGCGGGCGGTAAACAGGCCGTAGGCGGCGGTTTGGGCGTACATATCGGCAAAGTCGTCGGCCAGCAAGTCGGGCATGAGCAGGCTTTTGAAGGCGGCGTACTGGGCGTGCAAGGCCTCGTCGCCCCCTTGCAGCAGCTCGGCGACCAGGTCGCGCAACAGCCGGGTTTGGCCGGCCAGGCAGGCCGCTAGCTGGTGCGGCGTGCCCAACGTGGGGCTGATTTCTGCGCAAAAGCTGGCGATGAGCGTGTCCCAATCGGCCTGGGCGCTGGGGCTGGGCTCGATGCCTTTGGGGCGCAGGCGCCCCAGCGAAATTTCCATGCGCTTGTCCGGGCCGACCAGCCAGACAAAGTCCAGGTAATTGGTGACCAAAAGGTTGGGCAAGGCCTCTTGGTAGCGGCGGATTTGCGGCGAGCGCAGCACGGCTGGCAGCGCGACGCCCAGGTCTTTGGCCTCGGCGTAGCCGATGGGGCTGTTGCTTTTACGCAGCAAAAAGTCGGGCTTGTTTTCAGGCTGGCTGGCCTTGGGCTCGTTGGTGGCCTCCAGGCCGCTGACGCTGTTTTCAAAGAGCTTTTGGAGTGCCGCGCGGTGCGTGTGCTCGGTGGCGTCGCCGCGCGCCCAGGCTTTGGACAGCGCGGCAAGGTAGGTGTGGACGGGGCTGATGGCGGTCTCCCAAGGGCCGGCTGAAGAAAAAAACTTCAAAGAATTTTAATTACCGTTATATTAATCATTCTTTTTTTTACAAACTTTAAGAGGGAGACATGAAACAGTCCAAATCGATTCAAAAATTAGTTCGGCTCAGCGCGATCGCGATGGCGATCGGGGCCATGGCGCCGGTTTTCGCACAGTCCAACGCGACAGGCATCTTGTTTGGCAGGGTGGACGCCGGTGCAACGCTGTTAGTTACTAACCTGGACTCGGGCGCCAGCCGTAGCATTGCGGCAGACGCTTCGGGGCACTACAGCCTGTCGTCTTTGGCTACCGGCAATTACAAAGTTGAGGCGATCAAGGGCGGCGCCTCGGTAGGCTCACGCATCGTGGAGGTGCGGTTGGGCCAAGGTGTGGAGGCATCCATCGTTTCAACAGACCTGGGGACGGTCCAAATTACGGGTTCGGCAGATTTCAAGCGCGGGATAGATACCTCCACGGCAGGCACCACCACCACTTTTTCGGATGGTGAACTGGCCAAACTGCCGGTGGCCTCTACCGTGGCCGCCGTCATTCAGTTAGCCCCCAACACCACCAAGGGCGATCGCCGCTACGGCGGGGCAGACGCGCCCTCTTTTGGTGGCGCAGGTGCTTCTGAGAACGCCTATTACCTCAACGGTATGCCCATCACGAACTTGTATCTGCAAGTGGGGTTTCCCCAGATGCCTTCTAACGCGATGGCCCAGGCACAGGTGTTAACTGGCGGCTACGGCGCTGAATTTGGACGCTCTACCGGGGGCGTGGTCAACCTGATTTCCAAGCGCGGCACCAACGACTATGTGTTTGGCGTGGGCGCGTCCACAAGCCCGGCCGCATGGCGCGCCACCCAGGCCAACACGTATTGGCCCGTGACTGGCGACTCGCATAACGCGACGACCGACGGAACCCTTTATCTATATAACAACGCCAACCAGGTAAGCAGCGACACCCAAAGCTTTTATTTCGGTGGCCCGCTGATACAAGACAAGCTCTTTGCGTTTTTGGCCTATGAGGGATACAACCGCAACGTATCCCAAACCCGAAAAATACGCACTGACTCAGCCGCAAAAACCTCTGGCTGGCAAGACGTCAACACGAAAGATCCGCGTTACTTGCTCAAACTGGATTGGAATATCACAGACAACCATGCGTTGGAATACACCAAAGTATTGTCTGAAGTCACCCGAACCTACAAATACTCTGGTTTTGACTACAGCACGCTGACACGCAACAACATCGTCGTAGGCGGCACCACCGATGTGAACTGGGACAGCCCCCAAAGTAGTTTGGCCCCTTACAGCCCACAAGGCGCCGAGATTGATATCCTGAAATACACCGGATATCTGACCGATGCCCTGACCGTGCAGTTGCTCGCCGGCAAGATGCAGACCAATCAAAAGCAAACCCCGGTGGGATACAACCCCGCCTTCGCCCAAATTAGCTCGGATCCGAGCAATGAATATGCTGGCCTAGGGCCTTACGCGCACCCACAGGCCATTAGCGGATCCATTTTGGTTCCTGGCTCCCAAGACAAAAATCTGCATTTGCGCGCAGACTTGGAGTGGAAGATCAACCCGTCACACACCGTGCGGGTAGGTATGGACAAGAACGACATCTCCTCCCTTAGCGGAACCGCTGACGCGGGTGGCACGCGGTACATCTATGGGTTTTCAGGAACGCCTGGTACTGTTATCAACAAATACAACACAAAAACACTGAGTTCGATCACAGGTAATCCGCTGGCCACGGCGGGCTACTACGTCAGCACTGCCTACGTCTCCAGTGGCTCATCCCCGTCCACCATACAGAATGCGCAATACATTGAGGATCGCTGGGCGATTACAGACCGTGTTCAGCTGACTTTGGGTCTTCGCAACGAGGGCTTTGACAACCGCAACGGCGACGGCCAAACCTTTTTATCTTTACCCACCCAAATCGCACCGCGCGTGGGTGTCGCCTGGGATGTGAATGGTGACTCGACGTACCGTATCTTTGGATCAGGCGGGCGCTACCACCTGCCTATTCCGACGAGCGTCGCGGTGCGGCAGTTAGGCTCCTCGACTTACGTGCAGCAGTATTTCGCCTATACCGGTGTTGGCGCCGATGGCCGCCCCACCGGGCTGACACCGCTCAGCCCGCTGTATTCATCCAATAACGAATACGGTCAGGCCAAGGATTTCCACGATTACATCAACCTCGACCTCAAAACCAATTCCCAGGATGAATTTGCGCTGGGCTTTGAAAAAGCCATCAGCAAAGAGCTTAACGTTGGGGCGCGCCTCACCTACCGCTACATGAACTCCACAATTGACGATGTGTGCGACAACCTGGGGCTGATTAACTACGCGATCCGCAACAAATTGCCCACCGCGAACGCCTCGGCTGATGCCAACTGCCGGCTGTTCAACCCCGGCATGGACAATGCCTTCCAGTTCGACTTTGGTGATGGCCGTGGTCCGGTGCGCGCTGTGGTAACCAATGCGGATATGGGTAATTTCCCCACACCAGAACGCACTTATAAAGCCGTTGATGTGTATGCCGAGCATCCGTTTAACGGTGTTTGGTACGGAAAAGTGAATTACACCTGGGCCCAAGGCATCGGCAATATGGAAGGCCAGCTGAACTCAGATTTAGCGCAGGCTGACGTGGGTGCCACCGTATCCTGGGATTTCCCCCAAATCATGGCTTACACCAGCGGTCGCATGCCCAATACCCGCACGCACCAGATCAAGGCGTTTGGCTTTTACCAGTTGGCACCCGAGTGGGGAATTGGTGGCAATATCAATATCGAGTCTGGCCGGCCACTCAATTGTTTTGGCAATGCACCTACCACGGCAATGGACCCTTATGGGTATGGCGCATACTTCAACTATTGTGCCGGCCAGCCAAGCCCGCGTGGTTCCGTCGGCGACCTGCCCTGGACCTATGCGCTGGACCTGGGTCTGACCTATAAGCCAGCACCGCTCAAAGGCTTCACCTTTAAGCTCGACATATTCAATGTCTTGAACTCGCAACTGGCAGCCTCACAAACTGAGCGCCGTGAGAACGCCGGCGACTTGGTCACGCTCTACTCCTTGTACGGTTACCAGACCTACACCGCGCCTCGCAGCGCTACGCTGTCTGTGAACTACGACTACAAGTTCTGAGGCGGCCTAAACAAGCAACCTAAGCGCCAAGCCCAAGACAGCAGAGCTACACCAGTAGCTCTGCCCCCACAACCTTGGCCGCCTTGCGGTCAAAGGTCCAAAAGGGCATAACGTGCGTTGTCTTGCGTGAGCAGGCTAAGTTCACAGCCGCATCGCTCGGACAGGAATGCACTTGGCATTCGTTGTGCTGGCGATGCCCTTCACGTCAGCCGCCGTTTTGTTTTTAACGCGAATAAATACACGACCATCGGCCAATACGTGCCACAGCAAACGCGTCCTAGGTAGGCCGCCAATGCGTTGCAGGATGTCTGCGGGTACGGTGGTTTGGCCTTTGGCCGTGATGGTGGATTCGTTCATGCTTGAAATCCTCAGCTAAACCATACTAGGCGCAGCGCCAGCCCAGCAAACACCACCGCCGCCAAGCGGTTCAGTGTTTGCTGCGCACCCGCTGACTCGCGCAGGCGCTGGCCAAAGCGCCCCGCCAGCGCAGCGATGCTGCCAAAGGTAAGCAGCGTAGCCAGGCCAAAGACAGCGCCGAGTTGGGCAATTTGCCATTGCACTGGGCCCAGCGCCGGATCCACAAACTGCGGCAAAAATGCCAAAAAGAAAATGGCCACCTTGGGGTTGCTGATGTTCATCAGCACACCGCGCCCATAGGTTTGCCAGGGGCCCAGGGTCTCGCCCTCCGCGTCGGCTTGGCCTTGAAGCGGCCCGGCAGGCGCCCGCCACGACAACCAGGCCAGCCAAAGCAGGTACAGCGCGCCCACCGTCTTCAATACCGTAAAGGCCAGCGCCGAGGTGGCCAGCAAAGCCGCCAGCCCCAGCGCCACGGCAGCCGTGTGGAACAGCAAGCCGCTGCACAAACCCAGCACCACCAGCAAACCGGCGCGCACCCCGTGTTGGGCAGCGTGTACCAGCACAAAAACATTGTCCGGGCCCGGCGCCAACGCCAGCAGCACCGAGACCGAGAAAAACGCCAACACCACCTGCAAAGTCAGCATGTTCAGTGGCCAGTCAGCGTCAAAGCCATGCGGTTGTGTCGCTCTACCAGCGGGCCCAGGTCGACGGTGGCCAATTGGCCCTCCCGCACCACCACGCGGCCATGGACGACGGTGTAGGCCGCTGGCGTGCTGGCGCACAGCAGCAAGCTGCCCACCGGGTCATGCACGGCGGCGCCGGCCAGGGTCAGGCTGCGCAGGTCAAACAAGGCCATGTCGGCGCACAGGCCCACCGCAATCTGGCCAATATCGCTGCGGCCCAGCACCTGGGCACCGCCACGGGTGGCCAGGCGCAGGGCGTCGCGGGGAGTCATTTCCAACGGCGCGGTGTCGCAGCCGTAATGCAGCTTGCCGTCCGGACCGGGGCGCGGGCTCTCCAAAGACTTGCGCAAGCGTGCCAACAACAGGGCCTGGCGCGCCTCGCCCAGCATGTGCGCGCCGTCATTGCTGGCGCTGCCGTCCACGCCCAGGCCGACGGGCACACCCGCGTCCAGCAAGCGGCGCACAGGGGCGATGCCGCTAGCCAGTCGCATATTGCTGCAGGGGCAGTGCGCTACACCGGTGCGGGTGGCGGCAAAAAGGCTGATGCCCTCGTCATCGAGCTTGACGCAGTGGGCATGCCATACATCCTTGCCCAGCCAGCCCAGGTCTTGGGCGTACTGCGCGGGCGTGCAGCCAAATTTGTGCAGGCTGTAGGCGATGTCGTGGTCGTTCTCGGCCAAGTGGGTGTGCAGACGCACCCCAAGCTGGCGTGCCAAAGCGGCCGAGTCTTTCATGAGCTGCGGGCTGACGCTAAAGGGCGAGCATGGCGCTACGGCCACCTGCGTCATGGCGCCGTGGGCGCTGTCGTGGTAGCGCTCGATGACGCGCTGCGTGTCCTTGAGGATGAACTCCTCGCGCTCGACCACGCTGTCGGGCGGCAGGCCGCCTCGGGACTGGCCCACGCTCATGCTGCCGCGCGTGGCGACAAAGCGCATGCCAATGGCGCGCGCGGCCTCGATGCTGTCGTCCAACGTCACGCTATTGGGGTAGATATAAAGGTGGTCGCTGCTAGTGGTGCAGCCGCTCATGAGCAGTTCGGCCATGGCCAGCTGCGTGCTGGTGTAAATCATGTCGGGCGTCAGGCCAGCCCAGATGGGGTAGAGGCCTTGCAGCCAGCCAAACAGCTCGGCGTTTTGCACCTGCGGGATAGCGCGGGTGAGCGACTGGAACATATGGTGGTGCGTGTTGACCATGCCCGGCACCAGCAAGTAGTGGCGCGCGTCGATCACCTCGTCGGCCATGTGCGGCATGTCGCTGGCCGGGCCGATTGCGGCGATCAGGCCATCGCGCACCAGCACCGAAGTCTCGCGCAGCTCCTCGCCTTGGTCGTTTTGCGTGGCCACGGTGTGGGCGTTGTGTATCAGCAAAGTGGCCATGCGCCGATTGTGCCGTAGCCACGGGCTCAGGCTTGCCACTTTATGATGCAGACCATGAACCCGCTTGCTGACCCCCCCGTTTTTTTACGCAGCTTGTATGACGCCGCTGTCACGCGCGCACTGCCTTTGCACAACACCGCGCAGTTTTTGCCGCTGCCGCCGCGCGGGCGCACCTTGGTGCTGGGTGCGGGCAAAGCAGCGGGCGCCATGGCGCAGGCGATAGAGGCGCTGTGGCCGCTTGATGTGCCCCTGTCGGGCCTGGTGGTGACGCGCTATGGCCACATTCCCCCGCGCCCGGCCGGTGTGGCGCAGCGCATCGAGGTGCTGGAGGCCGCCCACCCGGTGCCTGACGCGGCTGGCGAGCAAGCCGCCCAGCGCATCCTGGCGCTGACCGAAGGCCTGACTGCCGACGACCTGGTGCTGTGCCTGATGTCGGGCGGCGCCTCGGCGCTGCTGACTCTGCCCGCCCTGGGCCTGAGCCTGGCCGACAAGCAGCGCATCAACAAAGAACTGTTGCGCTGCGGTGCGCATATTGGCGAGATCAATAGCGTGCGCAAGCACCTCTCGCGCATCAAAGGCGGACGCTTGGCGCTGGCCTGCACGCCTGCGCACGTGCTGACGCTGGCCATTAGCGACGTGCCGGGTGATGACCCCTCCACCATCGGCAGCGGCCCCACCGTGGGCGACGCCAGCACCTGCGCCGACGCGCTGGCCATCATGCAGCGCTACGGTATTGCCGTGCCCGAGGCGGTGCGCGCCGCCTGGGCCGATAGCAGCCTGGAGACGCCCACGCCCGACGATGCGCGCTTTGCAGGCCAGCGCTACCAGCTGATCGCCACGCCCCAGCAATCGCTGCAGGCAGCGGCCGATGCGGCACGCGCCGCCGGCGTGGCCGCCTATATCCTGAGCGACGAGATCGAGGGCGAGTCGCTGGAAGTGGGTAAAGTGCATGGCGCTTTGGCCCGCGCAGTGGCCAAGGGCCAGGGCGCGTTTACCAAGCCCTGCGTGCTGCTCAGCGGCGGCGAGACCACCGTCACCATCCGCCCGCCGCTGCCGGGTTCGGCGCCGGGACGGGGCGGGCGCGCCGGCGAATTTTGTTTGGGCCTGGCCCAGGCGCTGCAAGCCATGCCCGGCGTCTGGGCGCTGGCAGCGGACACCGACGGCATCGACGGCGTGGAGGACAACGCTGGCGCCCGCGTGGGCCCAGACACCCTGGCACGCGCGTCAGCCGTCGGCGTGTCTTTAGCCAGCCACCAGGCGCGCCACGACGCTTATGGCTTTTTCTCAGCCCTGGACGACCTGGTCGTCACCGGCCCGACGCATACCAATGTGAACGACTTTCGGGCGATTTTGATCACTTGAAGAACTCCACTGGACTTAGCCCTGCAGCGCCCGCAGCACATGCTCTGGGGTTGCAGGCGCCTCTAAATGCACCGCGCCGCTGCGACAGCTAGCAATGGCATGGCGAATGGCTTCGTACACGCTGATGGCCAGCATGAATGGCGGCTCGCCCACGGCTTTGGAGCCAAAGACGTTGTCCTCGCGGTTGGGCTCGGGCCACAAGTCCACCTTGAAGTGTTCGGGCACGTCGCCCGCGGTGGGGATTTTGTAGGTGCTTGGCGCGTGCGTGCTCAGATGCCCTTGGGCATTCCAAACCAGTTGCTCGCTGGTCAGCCAGCCCATGCCTTGCACAAAACCGCCCTCGATCTGGCCTATGTCCAGCGCCGGGTTGATGCTGCGCCCCACGTCGTGCAGGATGTCTACTTTGAGCACCCGCGTCTCGCCGGTCAGGGTGTCGATGGCCACCTCGGTGCAGGCGGCGCCGTAAGCGAAGTAGAAAAACGGCCGGCCAGTGAGCGTGGTTTTGTCGTAATGGATTTTGGGCGTGCGGTAAAAGCCATCACTCCATAACTGGATGCGGTTGGCATAGGCGGCTTGCACCACGTCCTCAAAACGGCGCGTGTTTTTGGGCGAGCGCACTTGCCCGCCGCCAAATTCCACAGCGCCTGCGCCGCAGCCGTCCAGGCCGGCCACAAAAGCGGCCAGGTTGTCGCGCACATGGCGGGCGGCAAATTGGGCGGCGCGGCCATTGAGGTCGGTGCCCGCTGAAGCGGCCGTGGCCGAGGCATTCGGGATGGTGTGCGTATCGCTGGCGCTGCACAGCACCGAGGCCAGCGGCACCCCCAGCTCGTCGGCGACGATTTGGCTGATTTTGGTGTGCAAGCCCTGGCCCATCTCGGTGCCGCCGTGGTGCACGCGCACACTGCCGTCCAGGTACACATGCACCAGCGCGCCGGCCTGGTTAAACAGCGTGGCGGTAAAGCTGATGCCGAACTTGACGGGCGTGATCGCCAGCCCCCGGCGCACCACCGGCGCGCTGGCATTCCAGCGGGCCACATCTTGCATGCGCTGGCGGTACTGCGCGCTGCTTTGCAGGCGCGTGAGCAGCGGCGCCAGGATGTTGTCCTCCACCTTCATTTGGTAGTGCGTGGTGTCGCGGCGGGCGGCGGCACCCGGGGCCAGGGGCTCGTCGCTGTAGAGGTTGCGCAGGCGTACATCCAAGGCGTCTTGGCCCAACGCGCGGGCGATGTCGCCCATGATGGTTTCAATCAGGATCACGCCCTGCGGGCCGCCAAAGCCGCGAAAGGCGGTGTGGCTTTGGGTGTTGGTTTTGCAGCGGTAGGAGGCGATCTCCACGTCTTGCAAAAAGTACGCGTTGTCGCTGTGAAAAATAGCGCGGTCGGCCACCGGGCCGGAGAGGTCGGCGCTAAAGCCGCAGTTCACCGCCATGTGCAGTTGCAGGCCGTGCAGGCGCCCGCTGTCGTCGTAGCCCACGGTGTAGTGGCACACCACCGGGTGGCGCTTGCCGGTAATCATGAAGTCGTCGTCACGGTCCAGGCGCAGCTTGACTGGCGCGCCCACGGCATGGGCCGCTACTGCGGCCCACACGGCGACATGGCCGGCCTGCGTTTCTTTGCCGCCAAAGCCGCCGCCCATGCGCCGGCATTGCACCTGCACCGCGTGGTTGTGCAGACCCAGGGCGTGCGCCACCCAGTGCTGCACTTCGGCCGGATGCTGGGTGCTGCTGTGCACCGTCCATTGGCCCTGGTTTTGGGGCAGCGCATAAGCCACCTGGCCCTCCAAATAAAAATGCTCTTGCCCGCCCACTTCCAGGTGGCCGCGCAGGGTATGAGCGGCGCTTTGCAGGGCGGCTTGCGCATCGCCGCGGCGCACAAAAACAGGCGGCAGCACATAGCTTTGCGCGGCCAGGGCCTGCTCCACGGTCAGCACCGGCGGCAAGGGTTCGATATCGAGCAGCACGGCACGCGCGGCGCGGCGCGCCTGCATGACGGTGCGCGCCACCACCAGGCCCACCACCTGGCCGATATGCTGCACCGTGTCGCGCGCAAAAATGGGCTCGTCGCCGGCAAAAGCGGCCAGCATCGGGTCGCCTGGAATATCAGCAGTCAGCACCACGGCCACCACGCCGGGCATGGCGCGGGCGGCCGTGCTGTCCACGCCGCGCAGGCGGCCGTGGGCTACGGTGCTGAGAATGGGCGCGGCATGCAGCGTGCCCTGCAGCTCAGGCATATCGTCTACATAGGTGGCAGCACCGGCCACCTGGGCGCGGGCGCTTTCGTGGGGCGCGTCGCGGCCGCTGGCGGCCAAGGGGGCGGCAGCGACTTTGCTAGGTTTTTTGGCGCTGCTCATGGCTGGGCCTCCAAGGCCACAGGGCCTATTTGCAGCGCGTGGATATCCATGGCCGGTGTGCCTTGGCTTTCCAGCCAAAACCGCCAGAGCAAATTGCCCAGCACCTGGCGGCGGTAGGCGGCGCTGGCACGCATGTCCGAGATGGGGGCAAACTCGGCGCGCAGCGTGTCCATGGCGGCGCGGACAGTGGCCTCATTCCAGGGCTGGCCGCGCAAAGCCGCCTCGGTGGCAGCGGCGCGCGCGGGCGTGGCAGCCACACCGCCTGCGCCCAGCGACACCTGTGCCACCACCCCTTTTCGGATATGCACTTGCAGCGCCAGGCAGACGGCAGATATATCGTCCTCGGTGCGCTTAGAGACTTTGTAAACGCGGCTGAATTCGCCTTTTTGCGGGCGCGGCACTTTGATCCAGGCCAGCACGTCGTCGGGGCGCATCAGGGTGCTTCGGTAGCCGGTGTACAGCGCTTGGAGCGGCATTTCGCGGTA
>Ga0304728_1001161_pt1 | contig 19287 bp, 21 predicted proteins | sample C_130625_MF_Meta_FD_190476 | JGI IMG/M metagenome (GOLD analysis project Ga0304728, IMG submission 190476) | Freshwater microbial communities from Lake Croche, Canada to study carbon cycling - C_130625_MF_MetaG (v2) (version 2) | ecosystem: Environmental > Aquatic > Freshwater > Lake | place... | reverse complement strand
CAAGTGGTGCCGTTATTGCAAGTAATGGTATAACAGGTGGAACCACTGGTGGTAGAAATGCAGTTGTAGCAACAAACGATGGAACTAAATTACAAACATCATTCACATTATATCAACCCGGCAATGCAACTGATCAAAAGTATTTGGAATTAATTAGTTTAAATTCGGGTTCTACATTATCATTACGTACTGTTAATGATGCTTATACACTGAGTGCTGATATTTTTAGAGTAAATCGCACTACAAGTTATTTTATTGATGGTATTACTTTTCCAAACGGTAATATTACTGCAAGTGGAAATATTAGTGCAAGTGGTGCCGTTATTGCAAGTAGTTTTACTGGAAGTTTTACTGGAAGTATATCAAATGCAACTAGTGCATCATACGCATTAAGTGCAAGTTATGCTCCGGGTAGTAGTGGATTAAGTGGCGGAACAACAAATTATATTCCATTATGGACAGGTGCTAATTCACAAGGCATCAGTGTTATTTCGCAAAGTTTAAATTTAATTAGCGTATCTGGTAGCTTATTTGTTTCGCAAGATATAACATCAAGTAATTTAAATATTACTAATTTAGCATCAATTCGTTATTTGGCAATTAATACAGGATCTGTTTACGGCGGCATTACTCCACTCCATGTAACAGACACTCAACAGACAACGCAAATTATTTTTCAAAATAGAAATGTACCCGCAATTGGAAACGCAACCGCAGTTGTTTTGACCAACGGTGCAACTCCATTTGGTGCAGGAACAGGATTATCAACAAGTAGCCGAGATTATAGAATAATTAACTACTATGGTAGTACTACTGGTTCATCAGATTTATATGTAGATTATTGGAACGGCACAGCAATTTCAAAATTACTATATCTTAGTGCAAGTGGTAATTTAGCAATTGGTAGTGGTGTTGATAGTAATTCACCTGTTGTTGCTTTAGTTATTGGCATGCAAGGTGCAGCAACCGGAACCACAAACGGATTACGGTTTAGCAATGATTCTGTTGCGAATTTGTATCGTAGTGCAACAGGTACGATCAAAACAGATGGTAATTTTGTTGTTGGTGGGACTACAACAACAATCAATTCATTGAGTGCTAGTGGCATCAATGTAAGTGGAACAATTACCGCGACGAGTTTTACCGGTAGTCTTTCCGGAACTTCATCGTGGGCATTAAGTGCAAGTTATGCTCCCGGAAGTAGTGGTGTTACTGGAGGAACAACAAATTATATTCCACTTTGGACAAGTGCTACTACACTAAGCAGCAGCAATGTATATCAAAGTGCATCAAGTGTATTGGTGGGTATGGTCACGCCCAATGTTACTGCGCCGGAATCTTTAGCTGTTAGCGGAAGCACGTTTAACATTATTAGCGGTTATGGTAGCTTGAACAATTATCTACAGTTAAACATTAAAAACAGCAACTCTGGTTCAATTGGAAGTAGTGATATTGTAGCGACAAACAATCAAGGAACTGAAACTCAATATTATGTTGATTTAGGTATTAATAGTAGCGCTCACGTTGCACAAGGCGATGTTGGACAAGCTAACGACGGTTATCTATATAACACCGGCAGTGATTTTTATATTGGCAACGCTACACCAAATAAAAATTTGTATTTATATGCAGGCAGTGCAACAAATACAAGTTCGGTAGTATTAACAAGTACTAACAATGTTGGTATTGGAACAATAAGTCCGGCGTATAAATTGCAAGTAATTGGTAGTTTTTCTGCCACAACAAAAAGCTTTGATATTGAACATCCTACTAAATCCGGAAAACGTTTGGTTTATGGATCTCTTGAAAGTCCATATCACGGTGTTCGTTTGACTGGTAGAGGCAAATTAATTAAGGGTAAAGGAATTATACAATTGCCAGATTATATGAACTCATTGGTTAATTATGATGATGTAAATGTTCAAATTACTAATATTAAACACAATAAAACTATTTATGTAGATGACATTGATGAGAAAAATAATATTATTAATATTGCTGCAAAAGTTTCAAAAACACAATTAAATAAAGAATTGGAATTTTATTGGACATTTACAGCAGTTCGTAAAGATGTTCCAGAATTAACAGTTGAAGTATGATATACGGACCAAAAATAGTTACAAGTGGTTTGATACTTGCATTGGATGCTAGTGACAAAACCAGTTATAGTGGAACCGGAACATCATGGCTTGATTTAAGTGGAAATGGTGCCAATGCAAGTATTAGTGGTTCTGTTTCATTTGTTAGCAATGGATTATCAAGTTATTTTAATTTTCCAACTGCGGCATCTACCAATTATATTGGTAGCACACTAGCTCAAAATTATTTGGATGTCACGATTGTATTTCAGCCAGATTTTGCATTAACTTCAAATGCTAGTTTGGTTGGTTTGATCGGAACTAGTAATGATGCGACCGGCAATGATAAAAGTATGCGATTTGGTAACGCTAATGGAACTGGACCGTGGAGTTTGCAAAATCCAGATAATACTGATGGATGGGCATCAAGTGCAACAACATATTATGTAAATGGCGTTGCATATACAGGCGCTGGTAATCTTGTTAATGGATGGAATATTTTAGGTGCTACAAGAACTAACACAACCACAGGTGCTTTTGCAAGTCCGTTTGCATATTTTTTAGGAGCAGAAGGTTATGGTGGTGGAGTAAGAGATTTTCAAGGAAAAATTGCAGCGTGTTATATGTATAATAGATCATTAACCAACGCAGAACAATTGCAAAACTATAGATCGTTGCGTTATAGATTTGGAATATAAAAGTTATGGCAATATTACGATCATCTCAAATAGTTACGAATGGATTGGTATTCGCATTAGATGCTGCGGATCAAGGTAGTTATATAAGTGGTAGTAACACTTGGTATGATTTGAGCGGTAATAGTAGTAATGGGGCACTCAGTGGTAGTTCAACATTTAATGCTGCAAATGGTGGAAGTATTTCATTTAATGGAACAAATCAAAATGTAAACATATCCCCCTTTCAAAATTTACAGTTTACACAATTACAGGCATATACTATAGCTGTGTGGCTATATTGGTCTTCAACGGCGTCAACCGGATTTGATTATCCATTTTGCGTTACACTTCCGGCCGGAAACACAAATCAGGGGTCATATTATCTTACATTGGACAATGGTTCACTTTTAACTAATAGTTTTTTATTTGATTATAATGACTCGACAGTAGGGAAAAGTATTCAAGGCGCAGCAAATTCAATTACTAAAAATAAATGGTTATATCTGGTTGGAACTTACTCTGACAATACTACAACAACTGCCAGATTTTATATAAATGGAACGTCTGTGGTTGTTACATCAAGACTAAATCAGAGTCCTGGGCCCATGGGCTATACGGGTATGGTTGCTGTGATTGGCGGTAGAGGCAGCAGTACTACGCCAACTTTTACAGGAAGCATATCTAATATACAAATATATAACAGAGCATTAAACGCAGTAGAGGTTTTACAAAATTATAATGCATCAAAAGGTAGATTTGGATTATAACAATATTTAAAATATTATGGGATCATCATTGGGACCGACAATAGTACACGATACCTCATTGGTTGCATTGTATGATGCAGCCGATGCTTATAGTTATCAATCAGGTTCATCTACCACCTGGTTTGATTTGAGTGGAAATGGAGCAAATATGACTCAAGTTGGCGCTACAATTAATCCATCATCGTCAAATTTAACAGTTTTGCCGTTCAACGGAACTTCTCAAGGATTCTTCAACAGCGCTTCGCCTTCTTTTAAATTTGGAACTGGTACGATACTAGTATGGGCGAAACAAACTGGGCCTTGCATTGGTGCCTACACCGAACAACATATCATTAGAAAAAATAATCAATATATCATTGAAAATTATGCCCAAAAACTTACAATGGCGGACTCCGGCTACTTCTACAATACTTCCAGTTTTTTGTTATACGATAATACATGGCACCATCTAGCTATCAATGTGATCGGTCAAGCGCCTGGATACGGCTCCGGAACATTATATCTAGATACAGTTCCGATTGTAACGGGGTCCATGTTTCCAAATGGCTCCCCCGCCAACGGCGGAATGACGTTTGGATATAATGGCAGCACCAACTATTTCTGGCCGGGTTGTATGTCAAGTATTCAGTTCTATAACCGAATATTATCAATTGATGAAATAAGACAAAATTATAACGCAACAAAAGGTAGATTTGGATTATAAGTAATATATATAGAGGTAACATAAATATTTATGGCAAACGATATTCTCATAACCCCCGCGAGTGCAAGTATTCAATTTAGTGGAAGCGCCTTTTCTAGTATTAAATTGACGGTTGATGTATCTGGTAGTTTATTGGTCATCGGCAGCAGCGGTTCATTGTTTGGTATTACCGATAACTTGAGCGGCAGTTTAATGAGCGTTAATACAGTTGCGGGTTTGCCTATTTTAGAAGTATTTAGTGATAACCGAGTTAATATAGGTAAATATGCAAGTGAAGCTATAAAGGTTCAAAGTGGTGGCAGTGATGTTGCATTTGGTAGTGGTAGCGTGATGTTTATTACAAGTAGTGGTCGTGTTGGTATTGGTGTCAATGTACCTGTAAATAAATTGGATGTTGCTGGTAATATTAGTTGCAGTGCAATTACCGCAAGTACTTTTTTTGGGACAGCGAGTGTATCCACGGGCGTGAGTGGTGGTACAAACAATTATATTCCACTTTGGACGGGTGTTACTACACTAAGTAGTAGTAAAATTTACCAAACCGGTTCCAGTGTATTGATTGGTCAAACAACTTTCACTTCAACTGCGCCGGAATCTTTAGCTGTTAGCGGAAGCACGTTTAACATTATTAGCGGTTATGGTAGCTTGAACAATTATCTACAGTTAAACATTAAAAATAGCAATGCGGGTAATACTGGATCTAGCGATATTGTAGCGACAAACAATCAAGGAACTGAAACTCAATATTATGTTGATTTAGGTATTAATAGCAGTGGTCACGTTGCACAAGGCGATGTTGGACAAGCGAATGATGGTTATCTATATAATACCGGCAGTGATTTTTATATTGGCAACGCTACACCAAATAAAAATTTGTATTTATATGCAGGCAGTGCAACAAATACATCAAGTGTTGCGTTAAGTTCAACTGGAAATTTTGGTATTGGTAATGCCTCTCCCGGAGCAGTTTTGGATGTTACAGGTGATGCCCGATTTACAGGCAACGTTGGTATTGGTGGTCTTGCTGGCACTGATGGTACAAACGCCGTCAAGTTGACTTTGATTGGTCTGGGTTCTAGTACAACGGCGTTAAAGTTCCAGAGTGTCAATGGCATCGGAACATCAAGCACTGGTGCCAAGGTTTTCAAGGGGTATGTTCGTGCATATGTTGATAGTACGGTTACAGATGGCGTCAATGCGTTTGCTGCTGGATTATATTTCTTGCCAATGTATCAATAAAATTTATGAATAATAATATTAAAATAATAATCAACAGATATGAACTGTTTTCGGATCCCTCCAAGGGAAGGATCGTTGGATTTTTAATCAAAAACGCAGATTCTGATAAGTCAGAATACATTGAGTCGGTAGTATCTGCCGATCAATCGGACAAGACAGAAAATGAAGTTTGTAAGATTGCGTACGATCAAATAAAAGATCAAATAGATTCCGTTTCAAAAAGATTGTCCGATTCTCCATCTGTTGTTGGAAGTGAATTTATCCCATAAAAATGCGTAACATAACGTTGTCTAGTTGTTACAATTTTGAATCTGGGTATCAAACGATACTAAAAACTTTATTAGATACTCTACCATTAAATTCTTGTAATGTTCGTCCAAGATCATTGAGCGTTATATTGCCCGTTTTCAAAAAGTATTTTGAAAATGTTTTATATAATAAAGAAAATTGCGATTTATTGTTGACAACTCCATGTAATCAAATAGACATTGTAAATCCACTATTTCATATAGCTCCACATCGTTGTAGATTATTTTATACAATGTGGGAAAGCACCCGCGCAAGTGACATATTTATAGATCAATTAAACAAAACAAAAGCGGTCATAGTTCCAAATAATTGGAATAGGATAAATTTTCAAAATCAAGGATGTGAAGTTCCAATTCATGTTGTGTCATTGTTTACTGATACAAGTTTGTATAATTATACACCACCAACTGGCGGTGGTGTTTTTGTGTTCGGTGTCGCAAATGATGATCCACGAAAAAGATTATATGAAACTATACGGTGTTTTTTAAAGGCATTTCCGTCACAAAAAGATGTTGCGTTGAAAGTTAAAACATCAAACGGATCGCTTAAGTTCTCGGACAGTCGTATACAAGTTATAAATGCAAAATTAACACAACGTCAATTGAAGGACTGGTATTGTTCAAATGATGTGTTTGTTTCTGGTGTTAGTGCTGAAGGATGGGGTTTGATGCAGCACGAAAGTATGTCATGTGGTAGACCTGTGGTTGCTCCGATTTATGCGGGATTATCTGAGTTTATGACGGCAGAAAATGGGTTTTCTTTGAACTATACAGAAGTTCCGAGCACAGATTTTTGGGAAACACCTGGTGGTAAATGGTCAAAATATGATGAAGATCATATGATAGAAACAATGAGGTATTGTTACAATAATAGAGATGTCGTGAAACAAAAAGGAATATTAGCTAGTCAAGACGTTTTTCATTTGAATATACAAAATTTTATTGATAATATTATAAATTTGGTTGATATATATAAATGACATATGAATACATTAATTACAAAAACCGTTCCGACTCCCGATCTAAATATTGATCAATTAAATATTGATCTTCAAGATTTTGATGCTCATTTGGGAGTTACTTTCATGTGTACGTTTTTAAATCCATCTGCGAATATTATTGATCGTAAAAATGTAACAATGGGCGGAACTGCGTGGCAACAATGGGGTCCAAGTGAAGATCCACAAGCCGATTATAATTATGTTATTAATTACTGCGTAACACAATTGGGATTAACAAGAAAGTAAACTGATATGACCAACTATCCTGATGTTCAATTACCATCTCCAATTATTGTTCAACAACAAATTACTGCAAGTTCTTATAAAATAACAGATGTTACTGATAATCCCGTTCAAAAAACAGTTGTTGCTAGAGCAGTGATTGGTGAAAATGGAATTAATTTTTATACTATATGGAGCGGCGAATCTTATGACCTAGTTGGTCAGTGGACAGATGAGCAACTTGAAACTGAAGTTACTAAAATTGTAATGTCAAATTATCCTACAGTAAGTAGTATTATTTAATTAATATTGATTTCCAATTTTCAATAACAGTATCAATTTTATAATTTGACGGATTTGATGGTGTTGGTGTTCCAATTTTAAAATAGTTAATAAACTGATGCATATCAGTCGTTACTGTTTGTGTATTTAACACTTCTTGTAATGCACCTGTTCCATTTAAACAGTATATTAACGGTGTAGTTTTTAAGATTTCCGCTAATACCGCACTAATACAAAATGTCTCAGGCATCATATTCACATAAAACATTGATTTACATGATGCTATAGTTTCAACAACTTTCTCCAATGTTAGTGTACCCAAATAATTAATTTTATTGTTGTATATAAGTATTGGTTTATTATCATATCCAGGCAGACACACATTTAGTATTTCGTCACTATCTATGTATTTATTGGATTTTAAATAATCCCAATAACTGAATGTTGGTCCCCATCCTTTCATTAGACTGCTTGCATAAACATAATTTTTTTTGTTTGTCGGAATTGGGTAGTTATAAATCCAATCAGGTATCATGAAATTAATAACACTTTTGTTCCAATTTGATGGAAATTGACCGTCGTGAAATTTTGATAGTGTTATCAACTGCATTTTATTTTGTTCAAACAGTTCATAAAAATGTAAATTGTGCGGGCCATTCAAATCGGTTGACCATACAAAACACTTTTTGTGTTGTATTTTAGGAATTGCGCTAGATCTATGAATTATCAAGTTATTACATTGAAATTCAAATTTATGAACATTATTGTGTGATAAATATAATACTCCATTATGTTCTATTTGATCTTTGGTATTATTTAAACAGATGATTTTGTATCCATGTTTAACTAAAGTTTCAAGTAACAATATAGATTGAAACTCGCTTCCTCCCATTCCACTTTCACTGAGTGTTTTTCCTGTATACGGAGAACCTACGGTATCAAATAGTATTATATCAGCGTAAAGTTTAGTCATAACACTTTGAAGGTGTCATCATCGTCATCTAGTTTGAAATATCTCTGTATATCATCGGGAGGATGTGAAGGTGTTTCGTTTTCAAACTTTATTTTCCAATTTTTTAACCATTCAGCTACATTTCCCTGATAATCTTTTGCTCCTACATGAACCAGATTTATATTGGTATCAAGATAAACTTTGCCTCCCAATTGTTGCCATTTGTATCCCATAATGATATCTTCTGATACAAAGAAATTGTTTGCGTTAATTACACATTCACAAACATTTTTTGTTATTTTGAGATTGTCATTGACATCTATTTCGCCGGAATAGAAATTTTTCTCTGAATCTACCAGTTGTGTAACACAATTTTTTGATAGTTTCAAAAACCCACATCCCAATCCAGCAACTTCTAATATACCATCTGAATCAGGAACTATATTAAAAGTGTCTTTGTTTTCGCCTAGTGATTTGAATGCATACAATTCTTCGTTGTCCGTCTTTTTGCGATAAGTTCCGCCAATCATATCCTTGTCACTCAATACCAATTTGAGAAAGTCTTGTGGATTCCATCCTATATCACTATCAATAAAGAACAACACATCCACTTGACTTTGATATGCGACTTTAAAATAGTCGTTGCGGGCTCTTTGTATTAAACTATCATAGCATAAATAATATGGCAATAGTTGAATATTATTCTGTGCGCACAATATTTGTGTTTGCAATAAACTATCTACATAACGAACATCAAACCGTCCGTCGTAACTCGGTGTTGCTAATAATACCTTCATCATATATTGTAATTAAATGCTTTGTAATACCACGCATACTTCTCTGTAATATACTTACAATTGTGTGCGCCTAATATGTTTGTATAATCTTCAGTAACAGTTTCAATTTTATTTCGGATACTATGGTCTCCAAAAGGTCTGTAATAACTATCACTTTCTTTTGTAAACTGAGGAATATTATTATAATCGTGGGGATAATAATCCAATTCAAAATAATTATAAATTCGTTTTAATTCATTTTCTGGGTTTGTATTTAAATCTTCAAATTTAACAAACAAACACTTTTCATGAATTTTTCTAACAATAACATCGTAAATAATATCAATTGGAGCACAAAGTGGTGGTGCAACTGACATAAAATGATCAATTCGTTTGTCCACTGTGGTTCCCCTCATTTCGTTCCAATTTTGGACTCCTGAATCTAAGTATTGATATTCTCTAAATTTCGTTTCCAAACTACTTACAATACTTCTTAAATCTCGTATTAATATCACTACCTTTGGTTTTGGGTAGAACCAGTCAACAAAGTCATATGTCACACTCCAACCTCGGCATTTGTCAATAACATATTTTCTATCTGTTATGTTATTATAGAAACCAAACATTGCTCCGTTGCAAAATCCTCGGAATCCTTTGTCCATCAAACTTGATTCCTGAGCTTTAAATTCTGTTGCGTTTGTATAATTAGTTTTTGCATTCAACAATAAATCGCAGATTCCAGATGTTGGGGTTGCATAAAAATCTGGATTTTGTGCCAGAACATTTTGTAACAATGTGCTGCCTGCCCGAGGCATACTACTTTGAAAGAATATTTTTTCTACCATGTTAAATCAATATTTATTTTTTAATAACCGTCAGTGGATGTTCTTTATTACTTCTTGTCAGCAGAAAACCCCGATCCCTTTAGGGTCGTGGGATGAATGATGACAATTTCAACATTAACACATCATTCTAAAAAAGTCAATTAAAAAATAATTCAAAATATTTTCTCTTTTTCTATTTTAAGTGTATATATATTGTAGAGTGAGTAATAGAGCCTACAAATTTAGATTGTATCCCAATAAATCGCAAGAGGATTTGTTGCAGAAACACTTCGGACATTGCCGGTTTATATACAATCACTTTCTCGCAGTAAAAATTAAACATTACAAAGAAACCAAGAAAACTATAACATGGGTTGATCTAGCAAATCGATTGCCTGCTCTAAAAACTGAATTTGATTGGTTGTCCGAAGCTGGTAGCCAATCTCTCCAACAATCTATCCGCAACTTAGATAACGCCTATACGGCATTCTTTCGCTCCGGTGCAGGATTTCCGAAGTTCAAAAGCAAACATAAATCAAGAAAATCATTTATTGTTCCACAAACCAACAATAACATAAAATTAGATTATACATCAAATAAATTAACAATTCCAAAGTTTCTTAAATTAAAAACGAAAGACAATAGAATCAAATGTATATTCCACCGTGAAATCCCAAATGACGAAGCAATAAAACAAGCCACAGTGTCGCAAGATAAAGACGGGAAATACTATGTTTCAATATTGGTTGAAGTAAATAAATCGTTTCCTACTAAACCAGATAGAAATAGAAACAATGCGATTGGAATTGATTTCGGAGTAAAAACCTTTTTAACATTGAGTAACGGAGATAAGATTGAAAATCCAAAATATCTTAAACAAAGTCAAGACAAATTAGCAAAACATCAAAGTGATTTGGAATTATTGGATAAAGACACGACAAAATGTAAATCAAAACGAGAACAAATTACAAAATTATATAGTAAAATAACAAAACAGAGGGAAGATTTCTTGGACAAATTATCATTTCAATTAACTAACGATAACCAAATTAGTTCAATTGCGATTGAAGATTTGTCAATAAAAGATATGCAACAAAGTAATTATTCACCGACAAATCGTATAATTAATGATTATGCTTGGGGAATGTTTGTGAATATGTTGCAATATAAGAGTGATTGGTATGGTAAAAATATTATAAAGATTGGACGATTTGAGCCATCATCAAAAACTTGTTCAATTTGCGGCAATGTAAACCGTCAATTGAAATTAGAAAATAGAGAATGGAAATGTGTCAAGTGTAATGTGCAACACGATAGGGATATCAATGCTGCAAACAATATACTTGATTTTGCATTTCCCAATATGTACTTTAAAAAGGGCAGGAACTGTCCTATTGAAGCCCCTATGGCTTTAGCCTAGGGGTAGTTCACTGTAAAACTCTTGTTTTTTCATGTCCGACTATCACAGTTGGATCAACAAGAATTTTGTATCCCTTACGAGTTGCTTCTCTGCAAAATGCAACATCTTCCATTGTAAAGTCTTTTGCGTTTCCAACTTGAACAAATTCCGGTCTGAACCAAGGATATTCCATGCTTTCAAACACTCCTTTTTTTATCAACATAAATCCAAAACCTGTATAATGAACTGGGAACGGTTCTATTTTATTTTGAAGATCATTTGGTAGTAAGAACTTAAAATAACCATTTCTTACAAAGAAATTCTCATCCCAGTTTTCAACTGTAGCGAATTGTTGTCCATCATCCATAAAGTATAAACCACTTACAATGTCTGCTTGATGACTAAGCAATTTGTCAAATTGTTCTACGGTGAATATGATATCTGAATCAATCCACAACATATAATCATAATCTAATTGTTTGTTGTATGGTTTTTGGTTTGGTCCGAGTAGTACATTTCCACCCAAACACATGTTTCTGACATAGTATATGTTACAACTATAATTTTGTTGTAAATTGATTTGATATCCACGAGCGGTACATGTTGCAATCAAGTTTGACCACGATTGTAAAAAATTGCCACTATAACTACGACCTGGAAGACAAAATACGATTTTCATTTTTTTATGATATCATAAAAAAATTAGTAGTCAATTATAAATAATATTTTTCTCAAACAGATTATATATATATGATGTTACAGAAAGGATTATTACATATGGAAAAACAAATTAGTGAATACACAGTTATAGAATTAAAATCGTTGGTTTATGATGAATTATCAAAAATTGAAGTGTGTCAATCCAACATTCGGGTTATCAATCAAGAATTACAAAAAAGATTTAATCCCGCATCATTTGAAGCTCAAAAACAAGCAGATCAGATTGTTTCATCAGTTGCTTCTGAATTAGAATCCGTTAAACAATAATGATATGTCTGAACCAATTAAATTAAAAAGTGAAGAGCTTGAATCTTTAAAGAAGATTCAAGCTAAGTATCAGGATAAAGTATTTCAATTTGGTCAGTTTTATTTAGAGCGTTTAGCTCTGGATGAAAAGATTAAGCAACTTGCTGATCTTGAAACTAAGACTAGAGAAGAATATATATCTATTCAAAAAGAAGAGCAGGATTGGATTAACAAAATTGCTGAAACTTATGGAGATGGCAATCTTTCATTAGCAGATGGTACATTTGTACCTGCTAATAAATAAACTGAAGTTTTTTATTTAACGCAGCTGCAGCAATATTTATGCTAGCAGCTGCTTTTTTTATTTATTTAGCTTTAAGTTACTTTTACTTAAGCATTTAATATTTAAGTAATAACAACGGAGTTAACTTAACTACTATGCAGCTATATTAGCGTAATTATAATAGTTTGTCAAGTTAATATAGTAACTAATATTTATTATATATGATAAAATTGAAAGACTTAATAAAAGAAGTGTCGGATGCAAATCTTTTAGAAGAACAACAAATAATTACTGTATACTTTGATTTGGATGGCGTTTTATGTGATTTTGAGAAACAATTTCTTAATTCTACTAATGAAGATCCTAGAACTTTTGAAAAAAAGAATGGAACAGTTAAATTCTGGGAAATCATAACAAATCAAGGATCACATTTCTGGAAAGGTATGGATCCAATGCCAGACTTCAATATATTAAAGAAGTATATCACAGAATTATCAAAGAATCCAAATATAAAAATACAAATTCTTACCAGCACCAGCGCAGACCAAATTCGTCAAAATTTTAAACAAGATGCAGAAAAGAGAATATCTGAAATAGAATCTGGTAAGAAGGATTGGTTATCTAAATACTTGCCTGGCTATGTTATAAATTATGCTGTTTCTGGCACCGATAAGGCCAGATTCGCTACCAAATCAAGCATATTAATAGACGATCTTTATAAGAACGTAGAATCATTCATTGCCGCAGGCGGAGAAGGTATTGTATTCAGAGATGCAAATCAAACCATCAAAGAACTCAATTCAACACTGGGAACTATCAAGGAAACATGCGGATATAGCTGGTCAAATCTATGAAATTTCAAATATATAACACAAATCTAAACCCAGATGTATGGGACGGAATGATTCTAAAAAAGGACATCCGACAAAAACTCACAGAAATAGCTAATGATTTTTATAAACAAACCGAATTAGTCGCTCCTGTCAGAGACATTCTTTTGGTTGGTAGTCTCGCTAATTATAATTGGTCAAAAAATAGTGATTTTGACGTTCATTCAGTAATAGATTTTAAAAACGTAGATCCAAACATTGAATTGGTGGAAAAGTATGTATCCACATTAAAATCAGATTGGAATAATAAACACGATATTCACTTATACGGATATAACGTTGAGGTATACATTCAAGACATAACAAAAACAAATAGATCAAGTGGAGTATATTCATTGATGCGAGGCGATTGGATATCTAAACCAAAACATGAAAATTTTCAAATAGACCTGCAATTGATTCAATTAAAATACAATGACATTCTTTCAAAAATTAACGGAGCCATTAAAGAAAATAATGCCGAACGACTAAAACAAGTATTAAAGGATGCATACGATCTACGACAACAAGGTCTAGACCGCACAGGCGAATTAAGTAACGAAAACTTAGTATTCAAATTACTTCGCAATAGAGGACACCTAGACAGATTACGAAACGCCACAGTCAAAATATACGATATACAAAAATCTTTAAAAGAATCACAAATTTTTAATCAAAACAAAAAATAATCAATATTTATACAATATAACCTAAAAGGAAATTAAAATATGGCTGATTTACTAAACAGTTCCGAGATATTCTACACAAATTTTGAACCGCAAGTCAAAAATCGCTTCGTGCTATACGCCGACGGCATTCCAAGCTTTCTGGTCAGAAAATGTAAACTTCCAACCGTAAAAAGTGAAAAGAAAGTTCTACAACACATCAACCTAGAACGATACTACAAAGGTCGCACCACCTGGGAAGATATCACAATGGAACTATATAACCCAATCGTTCCAAATGGTGCCCAAGCAGTCATGGAGTGGGTACGTTTGTCACATGAGTCAGTTACTGGTCGCTCTGGGTATAGCGACTTCTACAAAAAGGATCTCACTCTCAATATCCTCGGACCAGTCGGAGATAAAGTGAGTGAATGGACCTTAAAAGGAGCCTTTATTACTAGTGCCGATTTCGGTGAAGGTGATTACACTGATACCGGTGAACCACTCACAATTGCCCTCACCGTCAGCATCGACTACGCGATTTTGCAATATTAATTACATCTATATATTTCCTTCAAATCCTCTTTATTTAAATGATAAAGAGGATTTTTTATTGACTTTTTTACCAAATGGATTATACTTATATATGAAAGTATACAAGATGACCAACGAAGAAGTATTAAAATTAATCAATGATAAGCCTGATGTGTATGTTCAAATAATCAAGGCACGTCACAAGTTGTTTTACGAAACAATTAACGCCCAATACAATGCAAGCACTTTTGGTGAGAAATTGTACCAACACATGTACGGTGTAATAAAATGTAAACAGTGCAATAAAGAAACTAAATTCAAGTCATTCCTAGTGGGGTATGCGGAGTATTGTAGTAAAAAGTGCAGTAATCGTGGTACTGCAAATCAGAGGTCACATACGATGATTGAGAAAAACAAACAAACTCGTCATCAATATTATGAGACCAAAAAATGTTTGGTGTGTAGCAACGAATTTGAATCGTTAATCTTCAGAAAACAAAAATGTTGTGATGCCAAGTGTAGTGGTGTGTATGTTGCAAATCAACCTGATCGAATTGATAAAATAAAGCAAACCAAGTTTAAAACGTATGGTAATTCGGTGTATGTCAATTCTGACAAAGCTAAACAGACATGTTTGGAGAAATATGGGGTTGATAATGCGTCAAAGTCTGACGATGTAATTGAAAAAATAAAAAAAATAAATCAAGAAAAATATGGTGTGGATTGGTTTTTTCAAAGTGATGAATTTATAGATAAAAGTGAATCAACAAATTTGGAAAGATATGGGACATCAAATGCATCACAATCAGATATAATTAAACAAAAAGTAAAAGACACGTTTCAAAAAAATTATGGCGTTGACAATATCTTTCAACACGAAGAAACAATGAATCGTGTATATGAAGAAAACATAAAAAAATATGGCACAAAGATACCAGTAAACGGACCGGAATTGAAACCCCAAACTTTTGAGAAGCTTAGAAAAGTAAGATACGAGTCTGTCATTGAGAGATTAAAAAAGAAAGACAATCACCTTCCATTGTTTACTTTGGATGATTATATTGACGCTTACAAAATACACAAATATAAATTTCAGTGCAAAAAATGTAACGACATATTTGAGGATCATTTAGACGGAAATGGACATCCTCGGTGTTTGAAGTGTGAACCTTATGTTGCTGGATTTAGTTTGTGTGAGAGGGAAATTGGTGAATATGTAAAAAGTTTAGTTGGTGTTGGTAATGTGGTTGAAAACGACAGAGGTATATTGGATGGATTGGAGTTGGATATTTATATACCGCACAAGAAGGTTGCTATAGAATATAACGGATTATTTTGGCACAGTGAAAGCAACGGTGGCAAATCAAGAAAATATCATTTGAATAAAACTGAGATATGCAATCAAAAAGGTATACGATTGATTCATATTTTTGAGGATGAGTGGGTGTACCGCAAACAAATTGTCAAGGACAAATTACGTCATATATTGTGTGAGAACAACGAAAAATCTATATACGCCAGAAAATGTACTATAACACCAATAAGTGATTGTGGAAAATTTTTGAACACCAATCATGTTCAGGGAAATTGCCCCGCGTCAATTAAATTTGGTGCGTATTATAATGATGAATTGGTTGCTGTTATGACATTTGGAAAAAGGCGAGTTGCGATGGGTAAAAAATCATCAATGGATGGTGAATATGAGTTATTGAGGTTTGCTACTAACAAAAGAATTGTGGGTATTGCAAGTAAATTATTTGGTGCATTTGTTAAGATATATAACCCAAAGAAAGTAGTGACTTATGCTGATAAAAGATACAGTGTTGGTAATTTATATGAAAAGATGAAATTTGAGAAGATTAAGGACACTGATCCCAACTATTGGTATTTCAGAGTGGGAGAAGACATCCGATTTCATAGATTTGGGTTTGCCAAGCATACTTTGGAAAAAAAGCTAGAACATTTTGACAAATCTTTAAGTGAATGGCAAAACATGAAAAACAATGGATATGATCGTATTTGGGATTGTGGTCATATTTTATATGAATATAACCATAATTGATATATACTTATAGATATGCAAGATCAAGAAAACACCAAGTTATTTGTACGAAGAATTTTTCAAAAGATTGTTGAATCTGAAGCGGATGATAATTCGGTAGAAAACAATCCAAAGGTGATATCGGCTGGAAAAAATGAAAAAGAAAAATTAGCTGTTGCAAAAAAAGCAGAAGTGATGTCTATTTTGGCTAAGATTGACGCGGTTCAAAAGCAACTTGCAGATAAACAAAGAACAAAATCTTCGGCGGATTCCATGAAGAAAAAAGATATTGAAATTGAAATTAAAGATCTTTTACGTAAACGCAATGAGTTGAATCTACAAAAAAAGGCAAGTGTAGCTGCTACTAGTCTTGCACAAACTGCGGCGTCTAATATTGGTAAAAAATAAAATAATCAAAAATTACACTTTTATTATATGTATTGATGTATAATATATATATCAAAGTTATGGAAGAAAATTTTATAGTACCAATCACCCGTCAAACCCAATCTTCTGCTAAGAAGGAAACAACATTTCCAACGGAAATAATTGATCTTCCCAGTGAAGGTCATTTTTATCCTGAAAATCATCCATTGAGTACAGGTCAGGTTGAGATGAAGATGATGTCGGCGCGAGAGGAAGATATATTAATGAATCAAAACCTCATTAAAAAGGGTATTGTTTTGGACAAGTTATTGGAGAGTTTGATAATTGACAAGAACATCAAATTGGATGATGTATTGCTGTGTGATAAAAATGCATTATATGTAGCATCGCGTCGTTTGGCTTACGGTGACAATTATGGTCCACTTGATATAAAGTGTACTAAATGTAGTGAGAATAACTCGGTCAATGTGAATCTTGGAGAACTCAAGCCCAAAGAATTGGATACTTCAAAGTATGTACCACATCAAAACAGGTTTGAATTTACATTGCCGTATTGCAAGAAAGTTGTTACTTATAAGTTATTGACGCATCTAGATGATAAAGCGATAGACACAGAACTCAAGTCTTCGGCCAAGCTTTACAAAAATGGCGGGGCAAACGAGCTTACTACCAGATTAAAGTTTGTTATTACTTCAATAAATGGAAATGAAGACCGAGCAGAAATTCGTAATTTCATTGAAAACGAACTTACATCCAGAGATAGTTTGTCTTTACGAACAAGCATAAAGGAAAATACTCCTGAATTTGACATGAATTTCAACTTTGTTTGTGAACATTGCAGTGCGGAGGAAAGGATGGGGGTGCCTCTTACGGTATCCTTTTTTTGGCCTAACGCCTGAGTATAAGTTACATTTACACGAACAGATATTTAGTTTGTGTTATTATAGTGAAGGAGCGTTTACGCAAGATATTGCGTATAATCTCCCTATATATTTGCGCAACTATTATCTTAATCTTTTGATAAAAACCAAGGAAAAAGAACAACAACAGTTGGAAAAATCCTCGGGTGGATCTTCTAAATTAAAGTCAAAAAGATAATTGTCTGTATATTTATATTGTATAATATATGGCAGCAACATCACCAATAACATCTCCAGATATAGAAGCGTTTAAGGAGTTTAAAACTCTGTTAAAAACCGCCGCCACAGAGATGGGGGATATCAGCAAGTCGGCAAATGACCTAAACAGTAGTTTTAAAACGGTAGTTGCTAGCGCCGGATCTTTAAAAAATGAAACAAATAAAACGTTGGCATTTCAAAAAATTCAACTAGAATATCAAGAAAATATTCGTAAAATGGGTGATTTGAGTAAATTAATTGATCAATCTAAAATGTATGGTGACGCCGTGCTTCTCGCCAATAAGGCCGGGTCCGCCGAACTCCACGATTTAATAAATAAAAAAGCATTATTGGATGCCGAAGTAGATATTTTAGGACAGCAACTTGGGGTTGATAAAACCATATTACACACTCATGACCTAATTAATACCGCATTAAAGGCTCGTATATCTAATTTAAAAGATCATCTAGAAACATCAGAAGAAATTCGCGCAGCTCAAGCAAAACAAAAAGCCGAATCGGATAAAATCAAAGATGGATTTAAAGGAATCGGAAAAGAATTGACTGGCATTAATATGGAAATGCCGACTTTTTTTAGTATATTAACTTTAATAGTTCAACAATTCGGTGCAATAGAAAATGCAGCATTCGCGGTTAGACAAAACATGGGGTTATTGATAAACGACGTGGGTGCGGATGGATTATACGGAATTGTACAGGATGTATCTAACCAATTTGCCAATATAGGAGTTACCGCTGAAATAGTAGGAAAAAGCATCAATAGTATTTCCAATGCATTTGGTAATTCGGCATTTGCATCCAAAGAGATTGTGACAAACTTATCTGCACTAGAAGCAAGCTTTGGTATTTCAGGTGACACATCGGCAAAAGTTCTCAAATCCATGATGGGAATTTCACAATCAAGTGCAAAATCTCAAGTATCTATGATTGGATTTGCAAAAGAATTTTCAAATGCTGCCGGTGTACCTCTCACAGAAGTAATGAAAGATTTATCAACTCTTTCTGAATCAGTCAGAATGACTTTCAGAGGTTCAACTTTACAACTTGTAAAGTCCACGGTAGAAGCAAGAAAATTGGGTCTCACAATCACTGAAGCAGGTAATGTTGCTGAAAAGTTATTGAATTTCACAGAAAGTATCAATGCAGAAATTGAAGCCAGTGTAATGTTGGGAAGA
>Ga0304728_1001159_pt1 | contig 19308 bp, 38 predicted proteins | sample C_130625_MF_Meta_FD_190476 | JGI IMG/M metagenome (GOLD analysis project Ga0304728, IMG submission 190476) | Freshwater microbial communities from Lake Croche, Canada to study carbon cycling - C_130625_MF_MetaG (v2) (version 2) | ecosystem: Environmental > Aquatic > Freshwater > Lake | place... | reverse complement strand
AAGACATGTATAATAAGACAATGAAACCTAGAAATCCTATTGCAAAGGATGTTCGTACTCCCAAATACCGCATGCGTGTAGTTGAGAGTAAGGTTCAGTACATTCGTCAACCTAAGCACAAGAAGGACATATATGAGTCTTAATTACGAAGCAGAATTTTATCGTGCAGGTCTACTAAAGACTGTAAAGATAAAAGAGCACAAGTACGATCTGGTAGAATTTACAATCACCAGTAAACTTACCGATGAAGAAACAGGTAAAGTTATCCTTGATAGTGGACATACAGCCTTCTTCAGCAACAAAGAGTTCAAGGAATTCTTTGGTCCAATTTTTAATGAGATGAAAGTGAGATTAGATAATGCAGACAGTATTCAGCAATGAAAAAGAGTTTGAAGATTTTAAAAACTGGACTTTAGGACTATTACACGATGAAAATCTCAAGTCAGGTGTGTGTGTTACTTTTACCAAGAAAGATGGAAGTGAACGCAAAATGCAGTGTACCCTCATCGAAAGCAAAATCCCAACAGACAAGCGTCCAAAGGGTACAAGCGAAAGTGAGAATACCAGCATTGTTGGATCCGCAGTTCGTGTCTTCGATACAGAAGTCGGAGAGTGGAGAAGTTTCCGTTGGGACTCAGTAACTAAAGTGGAGTTTGATTTATGAAAATTTTAATTTTATTGGCAATCGTTATTGCAGTGGCAATTATTATGCCAATTGCAACAATCTGGTCACTCAATGCATTATTCCCTGCATTGGCAATCCCATTGACATTTGATACATGGATGGCTACATTGATTCTAAGTGGAATCGTTAGTGGCAGTTCTGGATTTACATATAGAGGTAACAAATGAACTACGCATTGACACCCGAACAGAAGAAAGATTTACAAGGGGCTATTCAAGAGATTAGCAACTCAATGATTCGTACTGAAGCAGAACGAGATCTCATTCGAGAAATAGTTAAGGAACAATCTGATACATTGCAAATTCCTAAGAAAGTTATTTCAAAGATTGCAAAGACGTATCATAAACAGAATCTCGCACAGGAAGTTGCAGACCATGAGGACTTCGTGGAACTATACGAGAAAATCACTGCAAAATAGTGCTTGACATTAATTGCGAATTGCGGTATAATAGATATTATATTATGGAGGTTACAAACCTATGGCTGTGAATACTGCAAAACGACGTGCAAAGAATAATGCTATTCTGTTGTCACAAAAGAAGTTCGAACCAACAATCGACCAGATTGATTTTACAATCAGTCTGAGTCGTGCGTTGGGTTACTACTCAGTGCACACTGGGTCAAAAGAACAGAAAATGTTTACGATTGAGTTCTTCTCAAAGAAAGAACCCAAGATCGCTAAACAACTCAAGAAACTCCCCGATTTTCATTTCCAAACATTTGGATCACTATGTCGTCTCATGACTAATGAACAGACAGACTTAAAACAATTGTCTTCATACAGCCCATTCTTTACGAACAAGTTGAAACAATTGCTGGCTGATGCAACCAAATATGTCGAAGAAGTTGAGATTGTCAAAGCACCAACTAATGTGATCTCCATTCAAGAACGAATGGAAGACAAAGCCAGAGAACATGCTGGTGAGTTCGAGGGTGCGATTGATGAGTGGATCATTACACGTGGTAAGAGTAATTTCTCTGCCAAGAACTATCTGCTTGCCAATGAAGTTGGTGCACCCATCGCTAAACGAATCGGTGAATTGTTTGTAGGCACTGCACAAGAATTGCGTGAAGCACTTGATGGTGATGATGAACAACTCACAGAGGGTTACTCATACCTAACACGTAGAGAACTAAAGAAGTTTGTCGAGTTCGTAGAGACTATCATTGCAGACTGCCAACAACAAGTGCAGACTGCTAAAGCGAATCGTGCACCACGTAAACGCAAACCACAACCACCAAGTAAAGTGGTTGCCAAGATGAAGTACATGAAAGACTTTGCAGAGTTTAATCTCAAGTCAATCAAGCCAGAGACGATTGTTGGATCGTCTGAGGTATGGGTATACAATACCAAATATCGTAAGGTAACTGTTTACAAAGCCATCAACGATGTGCTGACAGTTAAGGGTACTACAATTATCGGATTCGATGTGAAAGAATCCAAGACGCTGATGTTGCGCAAACCAGATGTATTCTTTAAGGGACTAACACTTGGTAAGCGACCATTGAATAACGCAATGAAGACATTGACCACGAAGCCAACTGTGCCAAATGGTCGTGTCAATGAAGAATGTATTTTGCTGGGAGCATTTTAATATGATATTAGTTGATTATAGTCAGGTGGCACTTGCAGCCATCCTTACCTTCCAGCGTGAGTTGAAAGGAACTGAATCAGAAGTTAAGAATCTGATTCGTCACGTAACTTTGTCTACACTCAAATCATACAAGAAAAAGTATGGTAAAGAATATGGAGAGATGGTAATCTGTTGCGATGGTCGTAAATACTGGCGCAAGGAATTCTTCGAATATTACAAGGGTATGCGTAAAAGCAATCGTGAAAAGTCAGATCTCGATTGGAAGTTAATCTTTGATACACTATCAGAAATGCGCACTGATCTTGCCACATACTTTCCATATCGTGTTATTCACGTGGATCGTGCAGAAGCAGACGATATCATTGCTGTATTGACAGAGTGGGCGCAAGATAATCAGATGGTTCAACAAGGATTAGTTGAAGAACCACAAAAGATTCTTATCCTTTCTTCTGATAAAGACTTTAAACAACTACAATTGTATCCTAATGTGAAACAATGGTCTCCGATGCAGAAGAAATATATTACTGCTTCTCATAAAGAAATTATTGAACATAAGATTGAACATATCGTTAAGGGTGATACTGGTGATGGAGTTCCAAACATCCTAAGCAAAGACGATGTATTCATGAAAGGCGAGAGACAGAAACCAATGAGTGCCAAACGACTTCAAGAATTTTTCGAGAATGGATTCATTGCTTGTAAGAATGATGAGGAACGACGCAACTGGCAACGCAATGCGACTTTGGTCGACTTCCAATTTATTCCAGATGGAGTCAAGTCAGATGTTATCGGCACATACCTAAATATTATTCCGAACACTGATAAGATGAAAATCATGAACTATCTTATGGAAAATCGTTGCCGATTATTGCTTGACGAAATAGAGGACTTTTAAATGAAACAATACATAACAGAAATGCTCAAGGAGATCAATGACGATCCCAAGACAATTGAGAAACACAAAAATGAATTCTTGTTGAAGGTTTTATTTGCCCACGCATTTTTACCTACTCACAAGATGTTATTACCTGAAGGTGAACCACCATTCAAACCTGCTGATCAACCAATTGGAATGACTGATACAAATTTGTTCACTGAATGTAAGAAGATGTATGTATTCATGCGTGCAGATCTTAAACCACTTAAACGAGAAGCATTGTTTATTGGCTTACTGGAAGGAATTCATCCTACAGAAGCTGCAATTCTTATCGCTGTTAAAGATCAAAAGTTACATAAAATGTATCCAAAGATTACACATAAACTAGTGAGTGATGCAGGAATTATTCCACCACCTGTTAAAAAAGAGAAATCCAATGAAAATAGTAAAAGTTAAAAACACTGATACCAATTTAGAACTACCAGCAGAGGTTAGAGTTTATACACCCAATCAAGTTGTAGTTCTAATTAAAGAGTTTGAAACAGCAAAACTGTTTAGACAAGAGATGACATCAGAAGATGGTGTTAATTGGACTACAGATGATGGTGTATATACTTGCGAAATTGCAAAGGATATGTTTGAATACGATAAAGGAACTATTTTAGTAAGAGTTCCAAAGACGAAAGTTGTTGACTTGTAATAACTTCTGTAGTATAATTATATTATGAACGATTCAGTGAAAACAGTAGTAGATCATTTTGCAAAAAGAGTATTCGATATTCAATTTGCAGACATCCATGTCAATGCTAAAAAGAAAGCAGTTGATATCGATTGTAGGATCGTATCAGATTTTATTTCTTGCGAGAATGAGTTTTGCTCTCATGCCACTCCACATATACTTAGAAACTGTAAATGGTGGAGCGAGGGAGCAATCAAGAAGTTTGAATCACTTCAAGGTACTAAACGACAACGAAGAGAGTCATACGAAGATGGTAAACGAATGTTTAACATCGAACATCAATACCCACTCGGTATTATAAAAGACAAGGTAGTTAAAAAAACATTTAAGTCAGTGGAACAAGTTAAAGATTATTTTATTAGGTATAATAAAGTAGTCATTGTTACTGCTGAGGAAAATGCTAAGTTAAACGCAACCCACAAGACTGCAGCTACAATCCAAGAAGCACGTACCAGATACCAGCAGAATGGAATAGTTGTTCGTAGATTTGATATGAATGATATAAAATAGGAGATATATTATGCCAAATTGGTGTTATAACAGTGCAACATTGCACCACGATAATAAAGAAGTGATTGATGGTTTTGAAACAGAACTTCAAAAAGAGAAGGCTGAACCATTTAACTATTTGCGACCAAACCCTGCAGGTGAGTGGGATTATGCTTGGTCATGCGAGAACTGGGGATGTAAGTGGGATGTTTCCATCATGGATTGGGAACGAGAAGATGACAATACAATAGTCTTACACTTTGATTCACCATGGTCTCCTCCAGTCATTATGTATGAATTCTTAGAGACAGAGGGTTGGACTGTTCGTGCAATGTATCACGAACCTGGAATGGGATTTGCTGGTCGTTTCGAAGATGGCTTTGACGAATACTATGAGATGGATTGGACAGATCGTAATTCAATTGAGAATCTACCTGAAGACATTCTTGACTTCACCAATGCTCTTGATGATTTGGAACGCTATGAAGAAGAACAGTTCGAAGAAGAACTAACTGATTTAGAACGCACTGATTGGTTTGATGCCAGTGTCAATCCTGCATATATTGGTCGATACGAAGTAACTACTGTTGCATGGGATTTTCCTCAGTATTGTACTTGGGATGGTAAGTCATGGGCTCGCTGGGAAGGTGACGAATTAGAAGTCACTAAATGGAGAGGACTTGCAGAAGAATATTGGGATGCAGTCGCTGCATTAGATAAGATTATCGAGGACTCGAGAGTATAAAGTGAAGAAGTTTGCTATATTATGGTTGTTGATTTGTGCCAATGCTTACGCAGATGTTTCATTTGGAACTGGCGAATCAGAAGACTGTAACATAGCAAAAGCACTTGCTGTCAATGATGCTATTGAACGCTACGCTGAGAAAGAGTTTGAAGTAAAGAAACAACATATTTGCAGAGAACGAAACGCAGAAGGCATTGAATGCGAATATGTTAAGAAGACTGAGATTGAATCTGCTGGTACTTTAAAGAAAGTATTAAGCGAGAAGGTAAAACAGAAGAAAGATATTTGTGTTGTTGAGGTTAAGATTGAACTTGACCCGAGCAGACCACTGGCAGGAGACATTGAGAATGCCAGTAACTTTGCATATAATGGACAGAAATATCCATTTGATGTAATAACTAGAGAGCCAATGTATGTTTACTTGTTTAGTGTATACGATGACAAGATGCATATGATGTATCCCTATGATGGAATTAAGAGTAATCTCTTACATGGTAAGTTGACTTTACCGAATGGTATCTGGTGGCAAGCAGACATAATGTCCAATGCTATCGAAAGTAAAGATACACTGATGGCAGTCTTCACCAAAGTTAAGATTACTTTTGGTAGTAGTATGACGAGGGATGAGATCTATCGTCAGATTGCGTCAGTGCCTATTAATGCTAGGCGAGTGGTTTACCACAATTTTGTTATTAAACGGAGAACTTGAAATGAAATATATTATGACTTGTGTAGTGGCATCTATGGTAGCCTTATCTGGATGTTCAACTTTTAAGGGAGATCCCAACAAAACAGTTGAGATCCCTGCCAATAAACTCGATAATATTCCTCAATGGTATCTTGCAAAAGATCCAGATGACACGAAGTTTATCGTAGTTACTGCGACTGATGTATCGAAAGATATGCAGTTTGCCATCGACAAAGCAACATTGAATGCTAAGATTCAACTTGCCGCACGATTGAAAACAGATGTTGATTCTGTTACTCGTGAGTCTACACTTGAGACTGCTGGATCTGGTTCTGCTGTTGAACGAGAGATTGATCGTGTATCCAAGGTTCGTGTGAAGCAAGCCATTGGTATGTTCAAACGAGAGAACATTGCTGTATTCAAAGAGGGTGATGTATATCGTGCATACGTGCAGTTTAAGATTGCAACAGAAGATGCGCAACGATTGACTATGCCAGCAGGTAAGAACAAGAATCGTGAAGACAAATTCAAAGAGTTGGAAGATGAACCAAAGGTATCTGCAGTTCAACCAAATACATTCCAACTCCTACCTGTAGAGAACGAAGAATACAAGAAGCGTCGTGAAGAAGCGATGAAGAAACCTGGAGCAGTAATTGGTCAGGCAGTTGTTCGATGAAACAGAAGTGGGTAGAAGCATTCATGGATACAGCCGAGCGTTTTGCTCAGCTGTCCAGTGCAGTTAGATTGCAGGTCGGTGCGGTTGTCGTAAAAGATAATCGTATCATCTCAATTGGATATAATGGAATGCCATCTGGGTGGACAAACGAATGTGAGAACATCGTGCAGCATTCAGATGACACGATAACAACAGTAACAAAAGATGAGGTAATACATGCTGAAGCAAATGCAATACTCAAATTGGCTCGTGATGGTGAATCAGGCAATGGCTCCAGTTTATTCTGTACTCATGCTCCTTGCATTCATTGCGCTAAGTTAATACATGGTGCAGGAATAGAACATGTTTACTTTCGGGAATCATATCGAGATGAACTTGGTATTGATTTTTTAGAGAAATGTAAAATAAGAGTTGAAAAAGTTGACTTTAATTCAATAATGAACTAAGATAGTGACTAAATAGATTACTGTCTGAAAAACCTTACAAGTTGTAGGGTTATCCAGATAGTGCTTGACAAATAACCAAAGGTGTAGTAGAATTCAATCATGAACTTAAGAAATATATCCTCGCAGAAACATCTCCCGCTATTAAGTGGCTGGACATGCTCACGCACATCATTTGGATATAATGCGATTGAGGATTCTGGGGGTTTGGCAAGTACATAACTGACACACGCAGTTTACTTACCAAACCCTCTGAGATGAAAATCCAGAGGGTTTTTTGTTTTATAGCCATCGTGCTAAAATGTTCTTTTACAATTCAGGATTCTGTTGGGGGTTGGTGTAGTGGTAGCACACTTGACTTTGACTCAAGTAGTACAAGTTCGATTCTTGTACCCCCTGCCAAACAGAAACACATTGATCATCTAATTGGTCAGGATGGTGTTCATAAGGCACTAAATGTAGGTTCGACTCCTACTCAGTGTGTTTTTGTTTGGTAAAAATATGGGAGTGAAACTTTAAGGTGAAGTAACTGGCTTTTAACCAGTAAAATTCGGATCGTTCCCGAACACTCCTACCAATTATGGTGTTTATAGTGTAGTGGTCTGCACATCTCGCTGTGACCGAGATAGTATGAGTTCGATCCTCATTAAACACCCCATGCTGCTTTAGCTGATGTGGTCATAGCGGTGGTTTGAAGAACCATTGAAAGTAGTTCGATTCTACTAGGCAGCACCAAAAAATTAGTCCCGATTAGCTCAGAGGTAGAGCAATCGCTTGATAAGCGATAGGCGAGTGGATCGTTACCACTATCGGGAACCAAGTTATGGAGAGTTGGTCGAGTCTGGTTTATGGCAACAGTCTTGAAAACTGTCGAACAGAAATGTTCCGTGAGTTCGAATCTCACACTCTCCGCCAATATGCCTCGTTATTTCAGTGGTAGAATGTCTCTTTTACACGGAGAAGGTCGGCAGTTCGAATCTGTCACGAGGTACCAATACCCGATTGGTGAAATGAATATCACGCTGTGCTACGAACGCAGAAGTGGAGGTTTGATTCCTTCATTGGGTGCCAAAGTTTGGAAGATGGGCAGGACGGTAATGCAGCAGATTGCTAATCTGTCATCGTAGTGATACGGTGAGTGAGTTCGACTCTCACATCTTCCGCCAAATGTTGGGCTGATAGCTTAATGGTAAAGCAATCGACTCATAATCGATTGAGTCTGAGTTCAATTCTCAGTCAGCCCACCAATGCCTCGATGGACAAATTGGAAAAGTCGTCTCTCTCAAAAGGAGAAATTCTGTGAGTTCGAATCTCACTCGAGGTACCAACTGTTGACTTGCAAGATTGTTTGATGTATAATAGAGTAACTGCGAGTATGATGAAATTGGTAAACATAGAAGACTTAAAATCTTCCGCTTCGGCTTCCCAGTTCGAGTCTGGGTACTCGCACCAATACGGCTATAGTATAATGGAGAATACAGTAGGCTTCTACCCTACGAATGTGGGTTCGATTCCTGCTAGCCGTGCCAGAATTATGTGAGTGGAGCCAGTTGGACAGGCACTGGATTGCAAACCCATGGAAGTAGGTTCGATTCCTATCACTCACTCCAGATAGTTGTTGACTTGCAAGATTATTTGAGGTATAATAGTTGTTCTTCGAAAGTCCACTCTAAGTCTGCGGTAAATACGTAGCATGTGGCAGGGATGGCTTGATTGTTGCAACTCGCCTACAATCTCCCATGCAAGCAAGTTTGGTAGTTCTTGTAAAAAACTACCACTGTGCTCGATTCGTCTATCGGTTAGGACACTGCCCTTTCACGGCAGGAAGGAGGGGTTCGATTCCCCCATCGAGTACCAGATTTAATTACATTGGTTATCAACCCAGTAGGTGACTTATGCAGAGATATATTCCTAGTGACGGCTAGGCTCTGGTAAGTTACACGAAAGATGGAAACGAAGTCGAAAGATGGATACGGTGGTCACGCTGGAACAAGTTGGGCACGTAATGTGGTTGACAGACAAGTCCATGGACGGCATGGTAGGGCAGGTTCAAAACTGTTTATTCTGTCAAACACCCAGTGTAATTAAATGTGGTATTAGTTTAGTGTTATCAAGGTATCGTCATAGGACGCTATGACTACTCGACAGTTAGGGTGCGACTGAAACTGTCTGATATAACTGCCACTCGCTTGTCAGTGTTAGCTACATTGTTGACAAATCGGCACGATAACACTAAACTAATATCATTGGAGCAATTGATGCTATGGCGTGTGCATCCTCAGACTGTAAATCTGATCCCTCTGGGTAAACAATCTTGGTTCGACTCCAAGTTGCTCCACCAGTTTTTAGGCTCGTTAGTATAATGGTCATTACAGCGGATTGTCTATCCGCTTATGGGAGTTCGATTCTCCCACGAGTCGCCAAGTTTGCGGAGTATGGAAGTGGTCTATCCGTCTGGTCTCATAAGCCATGAAATCGTTGGTTCGAATCCAACCTCCGCTACCAAGCCATGCAGCGTCACAACTGCTACTCTGACCCAGAGGAAATGAAACTGAGTTGTCCTCAGTAGGGTGGTTCTTTTCTATTAAATTAGAAGGCATCGAAACTGTTATAGAAGACAGATAAGATGGGGTCGACCAAACCAGCGTTAGCAACACGAGAGTTCTGTCCGTGGCGAGTGGGTGGAGGGCATGCTTGATGGAGAAACTGGTGCGATGTACACAAACCAGAAATAAACTGATGTGCTATAATTACCACGACGGATAGAAAGCATTTTGCCCCGATGACGGAATTGGTATACGTGTTGGTCTTAGAAGCCAAATTTTGCGAGTTCGAGTCTCGCTTGGGGCACCAAATTTCGGTGATGTAGCACAACGGTAGTGCAACTCCTTCATACGGAGTAGGTTAGTGGCTCGATTCCACTCATCACCACCAAATATAGCGGAATATAGCGCAGTCTGGTAGCGCATCTGGTTTGGGACCAGAGGGTCGTAGGTTCGAATCCTACTATTCCGACCAAGATAAGTAGAAGTATGAAGCACATGGCATTATATTTGCACCATCCCGAATGTTCGAAGGACTGTGCGTATGCCATGGTTAATGCTCTTTCTTCAGATTACCAAATACGGATATTTGAAGAAAGCGAGTTAGACGATGATAGTTTCTTTGACAATATTGACATTATTGCTTTTCCTGGTGGTATTGGCGATAGCGACAGTTATCCTAATTTCTTCACTAGAACAAGAGCGAATCGAATCGCCAGATTCTTGGATGGTGGTGGTCACTATCTTGGCATCTGCATGGGTGCTTATTGGGCTGGAAGTCGTTATTTCGATATACTTACTGATGTTGGTCCAGTTCAGTACATAAAGAGACCGAATGCCACTGTTCGCAGAAGTTATGGAACAGTTGCTGATGTAGAGTGGAATGGTACAAAAGAGCAGATGTATTTTTATGATGGTTGTGCGCTGATTGGAGACGAGACAAAGTTTAAAACAATCGCACGATATGCCAATGGTGATCCAATGGCAATCATACAAGGAAGAATAGGATTAATAGGTTGCCACCCAGAAGCACCACTGTATTGGTATGAGAAACCATGGCAATACATAAACAAACACTGGAACGATGGAAGACATCACACACTGTTGTTAGATTTTGTAAATAAATTATGCCCTATTAGTTAAATGGTAGAACACCTGTTTTGTAATCAGGTAATGGCAGTTCGATTCTGTCATGGGGCACCAAACAATAATGGAGAATGTCGTGTCATCAAGAGAAACAATAGAGAAAGCATATGGAAGCATTCCCAAAGAAGTAGGAATGTATCATGATTGGGGTATCCCAACATGGAGAGGTTTTAAGTATTACTGGTATAAAATTACCAGAAAAGTAACAAGATAAGTTTATTCCGCAGTAGCTCAGTTGGTAGAGTAGATGACTGTTAATCATTTGGTCGATGGTTCGAGCCCATCCTGTGGAGCCAAGTATCGGGGGATTAGTATAATGGGATTACGGCAGCTTTGCAAGCTGTTTATGGGAGTTCGATCCTCCCATCCTCCACCAAGAATCGCTCTCACATATGGCGTATAATAAGATAAGTAATATGTGACCTTGCTCTGTTAGTTAAATGGTATAACAGTTGATTAGTAATCATCAATTGGGAGTTCGATTCTCTCACGGAGCACCAATATCTCTCTAGTGTAATGGCAGCACGAAAATCTCCAAAATTTTTAGTCGGGGTTCAAGTCCCTGGAGGGATGCCAATGCGGGATTAGTTTAATGGTAAAACTACAGATTTCCAATCTGTTGTTATCAGTTCGATTCTGATATTCCGCTCCATTTAAGATAGAGGTAGTTATGCGTAAAGATATCAACATCGATGAAGTGAAACAATTCATCGAGGCACAGAGTCCTGAATCTAAGATTTATATCGGTGGCGACTCTGAACGATTTAATATCGGTGATGATTTCTACGCTGATTATATCTTAGTGATTGTTGTTCATATCAATGGTAATAATGGTTGTAAAATCTTCGGTGAAGTATCTCGTGAAAGAGACTATGACCAGAAGAAAAGCAAACCACGTATGCGATTGATGAATGAAGTATATAAAATTGCAGAGTTGTATCTAAAGTTGCATGAAGTTCTGGAAGACAGAGATGTGGAAGTTCACCTTGACATTAATCCAGACGAAATGCATGGATCATCTTGCGTAATCAACGAAGCAGTTGGTTACATTAAGGGTATGTGCAATATTGTACCATTTGTAAAACCAAATGCATTTGCAGCATCATACGCTGCAGACAGATACAAGTCTTACATGCGTGCAGCATAATTTGACATGCAGGGAATATTATTGTATAATAAGTAGTAAGAGTGCGGGATTAATTCAGTGGTAGAATGTTTCGTTGCCAACGAAAATGTCATCGGTTCAAATCCGATATCCCGCTCCAACAACATGGAGATATTATGACAGAAGAAACTACACCAGTACCACTAACCTTTAAAGAGCAGTGGGAACAAAAGAAACTACTGAAGCGAGCCAAGAAAAAAGCAAAGCATAATTTGCAAAGCCAAGGATTGGGTCGCAAAGAAGCAAGTAAAGCAGTCAACAAAGCAGTCAATCGAATCGCTTCCAATAAGCCCATGCAACGTGCTGCTGGACGTGGCGGATAAAATACAATCCCACATAGTGGGATTTTTCACATTAGGAATTTATTATGTTTGAATGTATCATAGCAGGAGATTCAATTGGAGTAGGAATTGCCAATGTACGTAAAGAGTGCGTGGCATATGTACAAGGTGGAATTAACTCGCACCAGTGGTTGAATAAAAATATTCAAAACACACCACTAATTGCTAATCATGTAATCATCTCACTTGGTTCAAACGACCACAAATACGTTAAGACTGAGGAAGAACTCAGAGTCATTCGTAAACTAACCAAAGCCGACAGAGTGTATTGGATTATGCCAAGCGATAAGTTTCCAGCAGCACAATCAGCAGTGTGGCATGTGGCAAACGAGAATAACGATATGATTCTTGGAACGAAACGAATGCAAACCGATGGTGTCCACCCATCGTGGGCAGGATATAAAGAACTAGCGGAGAAGGCAAGATGAACATTAAAGACTATCAGATGGAGCCAAAGAAGCCACTATCATTCGAGGAGTGGAAGGGTAATATTGCTCCACAATATCAAGGAGAGAAACTCAAGGCATATGATAGACTGCATAATGTAGACTACGAGAAAGAATTCAATGCCATGCTTAAATCAGAGTATGCAGAATACCTATCAAATCTAAATGGAGACTGGTTGCTAAAATGATACTGGTAGCCACATGGATCACTGTTGGATTCTTTTCAGCCATCGGATGGTATGGAGCGAATCATCTCGTCATTGAACCATACCTGCCACCACCGAGACAGATAGAGAAAAAGAAAGATGATTGAAATAATTATAGCACTGGCAATAGGAATTGCACTGGGTTTCGCATTAAACAATAAGAAACCACCAGAGCAGGAACAACCACCAGACTATGCCTATTACAAAAACCTATCCGAATCACTAATGCAAGATGTGAGACGACTAAGAGAAGAACTAAGGAAGAAAGATGACAACCTTCACTAGCGAGGACAGAGAAAACTCTGAGCCAATACTGAATAGCTGTAGGGATACAGGAATGTCCACGTATACCTATTTCTGGACTGTCAATAAGAAAGTCATTAGTCCATACTTTAATACTGACTCCGAAGCCAATAGCTGGATGGAGATCGAGAAATACAAGATTGAAGCACAATCGCTTTGGTCTGATTCATGCACAACCCAAAGGAAACTATGAAAACTGTACAACAAATGGAAACTGAAGCCATCCTATCAATGATGGAATCGATGAAGACTCTGGAACAACAACTAGCCGATGCCAAGAAAAGAATCGATGATCTAGAAAAGATAATCTCCAATCAGAGAGCAATGATAAAGGAACTGCAATGAAGGTAAATAAACTAATTCGTAAGATGTATAAAGCAATCATACTATCCAAGAAGAAACAAGAGAAGAAACTATACCTAAAGATCCTCAAGAAATCCCTAAAACATAAGCATACGGAAGCCGTGCAGTGACACAAGAAGTAATCCTACATAAAGACGACCTCAATGCAATCATCGAGTTCGCCTCAAAGTACCCCGAATCCGACTATATTACAGTCTCCTGCGATTCTTCCTCGGGGATCGGAATTTTAGTCTCAGCATCACTACGAGCAATAATCAACGAAGATGCAGTAATCATAACAAAGCAAATCGTGGACGAATCATCATGGTAGAAAACGAAGATAAACTATGCACTCTGGAAGAAGCTGAAGAATTCGATAAGAAACGAAACTACAGCTATACCGTGCCTTGGAATGGAGTTGCTCCATCAGTAAATGCTCAGTGGAAAGTAGAGATAAAAGATCCATGGGATGAATGGAAAGCCAATAAGGATATCGTGTGAATATGGTAGACGATAGTTCTGTCTGGTCCACTATTGATGGTGTAGATCTGTGGATATACGATAAACTAATACTTGCAAAACGATTAGGCTATGATTGTGGACCAGCTGGAATAGCACCAACAAAGACTAACGAGTACATTGTAAGACCAATCTCTAACTATCGTATGATGGGTCGTGGTAGTAGTATACTGACAATTCCTGCCAATGCCGATATTATTCCAGATGGTTACTTTTGGTGTGAGGTATTTAACGGTAGACACATAACAATAGACTATAATTACGGAGTACAAACTCTTGCTGTGGAAGGATTTAAAGACAGTACCAGAACAGATCGATTTAGCTCTTGGAAGCGAATCGAATATTCTTACGAACTACCACCATTATTACAACCCATAGCCCTAAAGTACGAGTGGCTTAATATAGAGATAATTGACGATAAAATCATTGAAGTACACCTAAGATACAACGATGACTTTGCTAATCATACATCACAAGAGATAATACCCATATGGCGAGAGAACTACTATCATAGTCCATGTGGAGATAGAATAGGATTTTTACTAAAATGAACCAAGAAGAATACATTAAGTTTCTGGAAGAGAGACTAAAGCACTCCGATGAACAACTAACGAAAGCCATGGAGATGCTGGCTAAACTAATGAGTAAGATGAAGGATGCTATTTAGTCGTGTGTGGTGGACGTATATTCGGAAAATACAGGGTTTGCATGAATACAAAGGCGAGTGATGGCATACAAAGAAAAAGTTTGTCCTAAGTGTAACACCGTGCACAACAAGCGTGGTGAGTTCTGCTCTCGTAGCTGTGGTAACTCTCGTCCACTAACAAAGGAACAGAAGCAGAAGATTGGTGCTGCTAAGTCTGCATGGCTTACTGGTGGTAGTGAAGAAGCAGAAGTGGCTGTGCATAACTTTGTCTCTGGTGGAAACAATAAGACTGCTGAACCCATTGCTCCTATTGTTTCGAGAGATGCTGGCTATAGACGTTTCGTAGAAGATGGCGATCTATGGGAGGAAGTTTAGTTACAGGGAATATTGCCAGTTATTACCACGCTATGTGAGTGTATGTGGGAGGGCTATGTGGAGACGTATGTGACACTCTTGTGCGCAACGAGTGTAAGACGAGTGCGTGTGCTCTCGAGTGCGTGTGATGCAATATTGCAATTCTTATTTGATTTTAATTTGACTTTGGGGTATACTTACGGTGTTAGGGTTGATAAAGAGTAGGTAATGCATTAGTCGTGTAACTCCTATGTAGCGTGTATATGGGCTCGGTGACCGACCAGTAATATAGTTTGGAGTGATTTGAAAAGACCAGCAATCGTTTTTGATTCTGGTCTTTTTTGCATTTCTAGTTCTGAAATTGTAGTAAGTAAGTGCTAACTTACTTTTTGGTTAGTAAGCACTTACTTCGATCGAGAGAATTTGGTAAGTAAGTGCTTACTTCGCCAGCATGCGTCCGTCTCGTCGGCTATAAACCAGACGAGCAGGGTCCACGTCCACCCCAGTAACTTTCGAATAACTCAATTATTCCTCAAGAGAGAATTAACGACAACCACTAATTAATAACCCTCAACTTTGGTAGGGATCAAATTAGTTGTTGCCTTTAATTGCAAATTCAGTAATAATAAGCCATAAATTTGAAAAAAGGACTTAAAATGATTTCTCGTGATTTTCTCTCTTCTTTGAACTTCCGTGTTATGGACGAAACCGATAAAATGGGTTTCGCTGGGGTTCAATCGCCTGTTCCACTGATTGTTGAAATCAATGATCTTTTGATTATCATTGATGGTGATCGTTGTGAAGTTTACGGTGAAAATTCGGATTTTGGACCAGCAGAAATTTGCGAATCCATCAGCGAATTACCCTACTAAGAGTGGGGTTATTGCTTGCCGTTAATTCGGTTTGGATGTAAGATTACAGTATTGAAATTAAGGAAACAAAATGAGTAAAACCGATAAAATTAAAGACTACGCATCCAAAGCCCAGTATTACTTGGAACTGGCTGACAAGTATCAGCAAATGGCTTTCGGCGAATTCGCTGACGCACAGTGCTACGACCTGCATAACGGGATTGAAGAAATGATGGACGAAATTGACGATCTGCTTATGGAAGTCTGTATCCCTCTTGAAATGAATACGATTGATATCGGCTCGGGTTTGTACGACGCACGAGAAGGAAACGAGGATTCTTTCTCAAATCTGGATAAGTAACCCTACGGATTGTAGGGTTATCCAGAAAGTTGTTGTCGTTAATTCGTAGTTGCTGTAAGATTATGGTATTGAAATTGATTATGAAAGGTTTTTTATGAATGTATCCGCTGTTTCCTTCGACGCCAAATCTGGCAACTACATGGCTAAAGTCGGTTCTAAGACTATCAAGTCTTACTCCAAAGCATACGTGGAGCGCAAACTCCGCAACATGGTTGGTGATGTAGAAGTTGCCATGGCTGCAGCTGTTGAGAAGTCTAACAAGTATGACATCAATACACGATTCGGTTTCGTGGAAAAGCTGGTTACCATGGTTGCCACTGGTGTTCAACCCTCTGCCGTGATTACTGGTGAAGGTGGACTCGGCAAAACATTCACTGTAACCAAAACCTTGGCTGCACATGGCTACAAAGATATTTCAGAATTAGCTGAATTCCAAGTGGGCTCTGTCATCAATACTGCAAAGTGTTTTATGATGGTCAAGGGTTATTCCACTGCAAAGGGTTTGTATCGCACTCTGTTCGAGAATCAAAAATCCGTGATTGTGTTTGATGATTGCGACGCTGTTCTGAAAGATCCAGTTGCATTAAACTTGCTTAAGGGAGCATTGGACTCTTACGGCAAACGCATTATTTCTTGGAATGCAGACATGAAGGATGATGATCTGCCACGCAGTTTTAATTTCGAAGGACGTGTTATTTTCATTAGCAACATGGATCAAGATCGTATCGACCAAGCCATTCGTTCACGTAGTATGATGATTGACCTGAGCATGACTTTCGACCAGAAGATCGACCGCATGGAATACATTGCAAAGAGTGATGAGTTTCTCCCAGAGTACGATGCAAAGATCAAGTCTGATGCACTGGCTCTTATCCGTGAAGTCGGTAAAGAAGCCAAAGAGATTAGTCTCCGTACTCTTATTGCTGTGTCCAAGGTACGTGCTTCCAACAAAGAGTGGAAAGACCTTGCTACATACATGTTGACTGCTTAAGGAGAGCATATGTTGAAATGGATATTGTTGATAGTAATAGTAGTAGCATTCCCTATAGAGGTAGAACATCTATTGGCAGATGTTGCAACAATCGCCAAGGATACAATAACATTAGTAATACAAGGATTTAAGCAATGAAGAAGAAAACACTAAACGAACTGTTACGTAAGAGATTAGGTATCAAGCCCACATTAGGGTATTTACTAAGAAAGAGATTATCTAAATGATTAGATTCATAGTAGGACTATTCGTAGTATTCGGAGCAGCAGGTGGGATGGACAATGCAACCGATGGTGAACTATTGCCATTATTGGGATTAGCCATAGTAGGACTAGTACTGATGTACTTCGGCTCTGAGAAACTGAAACAGATGTAAATCTGTATTCGGCTTAGGGGACATATCTGTATTTGAAGGGACTCCTCCTCAGCCACACAATCGGGGGTTTAGCCACCATCATAATTACATCCTTGTCTTGCAATCATTCTTAGGGTATAATCATATCTGTAGAGGGTTGCATCGATCGAGTTCAGATTGTCTGCAAAAATTCCCCGAGAAAATTTTCACTGTAAAAGGTTGCATATGAATGAAGTTTATATTCTTGAGATGTATAATCCAGACGAGGAATATCCAGGATCACAGTCACCGATTCTTGGTGTTTTCATTAGTAAAGAAAATGCAGAGATATATCGTAATGAATACATTCGAGATCGTTATAGCATCGATGAAGAGGATTGTTCGGATCAAGATCTGATTAACGACATCTATCCTGTTGAGTTTTTCATTAACAGATTTAGAGTGATGTCATGACCACTGTAATCGCAATGGCTATAATTATTATTATGGAGTTAGCAAGAAAATGATTGTATATGATAATGATGGTAAGAACATAGTCATCTCCACGACTCCTAGAGTTGAGTTTGATGATAATGTTCCAATATGGTTTATTAATGAGTTTCTTCGTAGAATGGCCAAGGGACAGATTAAGGTTAAGGATTCTACTGGTAAAGAATTAAAGGTGTATTATGGTGAATGTTAAACAAGGAAATATTGCACGTCCTCCTCAGTGGTGGAAACACCTAAGAGACTGGAAACGAGTGTTTTGGAAGTCTGAACGACAAGCACAAAAGCGAGGTATTAAAAATGAGTCTTGATGTTGATTTAATGGTTATAAAACCCACGAGTATCTTCTCTATGAATATCACTCATAATCTTGGCAAGATGGCTACACAAGTTTTCTTGTCTAATGGTGATACTCTTTATGATGTTTTATGGCGACCAGAAGAAGTTGGTTATTACACAGCTGAGGATATCTCTGCACTTTTACATGAAGGTATGGTTAAGTTAATTTCTTCTCCCGAAGAGTATAAGAGATATAATCCAGACAACGGATGGGGTGACTACGATGGTCTTGTTGAATTTGTCAAACAATACTATCATGCTTGCCTAACGAATCCAGAAGCAGAGTTAAGAGTAAGTAGATGAAACTGGCTGATCAATTTTCTAAGTCCGTACCCCAGAAGTGGAACTATGGAGACAGAGTATTCGCAAAGTGGGAAGGTGTTCCTCTCGTGGGTATGGTCATTCGTCAGAATGAGTTTGGAGTGCTAATTCATGCAGACCTTCCCCTCGGAGAAAGTGAAGGAAGACAGGTAGTATATTGCAATCCCAAGACAGTTAAAAAATTGGTTGTCTTTAATGAATAATTGGAGTATAATAGTACTATGATAAAATTAGAAATCCCCTTTGAAGTTGCAGACGGCATTGTACTGGCATCGTTGAAGAATCACATTGGTTATCTTAGAGAAGAGATTCGTGCCCATGTTGAGGATGGTGCTTATCTTCATCCAGAGGATTACCATAACAGTATGGTGAATTTAATTCCAGCCATGCAACTGATTATTGATTACTATGGTGGCTAGAGTCTTATTGGTATTATTGTTATCAGGATGTTCCATGACAAAGATGGAAAACATCTATGTTGATAATTCTGCCACGAATAACTTTGTTGGTAATCCTTGCAAGTTTTATGTTAGACTTGCAGGTGAAGCCAAGTGCATGATCATGAAACATGATGCAAGGAATCCAGAAAATCCATATAACAATGAAAGAACAAAATGACAGAACAAAAATTGAATAAACTTGTATTAGAAATAGAT
>Ga0304728_1001158_pt1 | contig 19340 bp, 18 predicted proteins | sample C_130625_MF_Meta_FD_190476 | JGI IMG/M metagenome (GOLD analysis project Ga0304728, IMG submission 190476) | Freshwater microbial communities from Lake Croche, Canada to study carbon cycling - C_130625_MF_MetaG (v2) (version 2) | ecosystem: Environmental > Aquatic > Freshwater > Lake | place... | reverse complement strand
GGCGTTAAAGTTAATGTGTTAGTAGGTGTCACCGTTCTAGTATTAGTTGCGGTCACTGTTGGAGTATTTGTAGATGTTAATGTTGGTGTATTTGTAGATGTTAATGTTAAAGTATTTGTCGGAGTTAAAGTCCTTGTATTTGTCGGAGTATTTGTTGGTGTACTGGTTGATGTTAATGTCAATGTGTTAGTTGGTGTATTAGTGTTAGTATTTGTCGGAGTATTTGTTAACGTTCTCGTAGGGGTACTTGTCAACGTCTGAGTGGCGGTATTAGTTGGGGTAACAGTTTGAGTATTAGTTGGTGTATTAGTATTTGTATTAGTTGGAGTATTTGTTATTGTTTTAGTTGGAGTTCTTGTTAATGTCGCCGTAACAGTATTTGTTAATGTAGGTCCCGGTGTTCCAGGGTTTGTACTAGTTAGAGTTCTTGTTGGAGTACTTGTCAAGGTTAAAGTTACAGTTTGTGTTTGAGTATTAGTTGGAGTACTTGTTTGAGTATTAGTTGGGGTCAATGATAAAGTACTTGTAACTGTCCTTGTCGGTGTTTGAGTTAAAGTATTTGTAAGGCTAATTGTCGGGGTAAATGTTGGAGTATTAGTTTGAGTATTTGTAGGGGTCGGAGTTGGGGTTAATCCTGGTGTAATCGTATTTGTTGGTGTGATAGTTAATGTCGGAGTTGGTGTTGGCGTTGGTATACAGTTAACAATCAATGTGGTTTCACACAAATCAGCATCAATAATTCTAATTAATACCTCAGGGGCATTAGCGAATTCAATAGGTAATGGTAATATTATTGTTGGGGGTACGGGAGATGTAATACCTGTAATAAACAGACAACTATTTAAATAAACATCACAAACATAAATTTGATATGGTGATGCACCTGTAATACTTAATATTTCAATTGAGGATGCGATAACTTTTTACTATAAATACAATGAAGAACCGATTATGTTTTTAATTTAAAAACAAAAAAAATATTATGGTATGGTTTGTGTCACAGCTGGAAAGAAACATTTATCGGGTGTATGTGTTGGTGTTCTGGTTGGCTCATTTGTCGTTGTTGGGGTCGGAGTTCTTGTCGGACGGAAACAACTTGATTTTGTCGGCGTTTGAGTCGGTGTTGGTGTTGGGGTTGGTGTTGAAGTACTTGACTGTGTCGGAGTTAAGGTAGGGGTTGCGGTCAATGTTGGTGTAGGAGTAGGAGTTGAGGTTGGTCTATGTATGTATAAAAAATAAGAACAATTGTTAATAATTAAATTGTACTCACCGTATACTTCTCTACTTGGTGACAATTGTGATGAGTCAAAAAAATATGGGAGAGTTTGGTTTCCCAAACTTATTATAACGTAATCATTATCGGGTTTGAAAGTTATGTTTGCAACTTCGCCACTATAATGTATACTATTTATTATTATATTAGTTTGAGTCATTTTAATTACGATAATCTAATTTTTAATACCCCCGATGTATGGTACACACCTCCAATTGGAACTCCGGCGGATTGTGCTGCCGAGTCATCACCGTAATCTAAACTAACCACTTGAGGTAATACGATTGTGGCAATTGTACTTGAAATTGGTTCAACTTTAAATGCATCTGCTCTATTAGTATCGTCAGTACCGCAACCTACAACAAAAAGTGATGTTGTATTACCTGTTACATTATACGAACCTGATACGTGTTGACCTGTTCCATTAGCGACAGTACCAAGACCGTCAGTATGTGAATAATCACCATTAGATACTGTTGAGAGTCCTTCCGAATGTGAAAAAACACCATTAGAGATGGTACTATTACCCTCGGCGTGAGAATAAACCCCTATTGATTGAGTTGACTGTCCTTCCGCATGAGAACCTGTTCCTGATGCGGAGGTGAAAGACCCCTCCGAATGAGCTGCGGTACCTCCTGCGGTTGTTCCGTAACCTTCAGCGTGTGATAAATTACCTGAGGATATTGTTGACGTACCCTCGGCGTGTGAATATATTCCTTGTGCTTGAGTTAAGTAACCTTCAGAATGTGAGTATCCGCCGGTAGCAATTGTTTGATAACCTTGTTGAAGTGTTTGAAAAATATTTAACTTACTACTTCCATTACCGCTAAAAGTAAGTGTGAAACCTGATTGGTCAACAACTTTATTTCTTGTTAATAAATTATCGCTATTAGTTAAAACGTCAAAGGTTACATTACTAGTTATCCCGCTATTCACAATAGGTAATATATTTTCATTAGTAACTGCACTTAATGACGGTAACTGACTTATAGGTAAATTAGGCATATTTTATATATTTTATGTTATAATTATAAATGAACTATCTTCTTGTAATAAAAAAAAATCATCTTCTTGTAATAAATAATGGTCTAATATGTTAAATGAGCACGATTTATTAAATAATGGAAAATATAAATCATATACACCATAAGAATAATTAAGAGTAACATTATGAGGTAAAGTGTAAATACCTAAATTTATAGTCCCACCAGTATCAGCACTAAATGTTATATTTGCCGTCTGACCACTATAGTTAACGGTATTTATTCTTACTGTTGACATTTTATTTTCTTAATAAATACTTTATTTTTGAAAGTATTTCTCAATTCTTTTACTTAATCTAACTCTTGGGTCGTTTATTGTTCTACCAACATCCTCATATTTTAACAAAAACCCAAAACTTAAAAAAACTCTTCTTGAATTAAATTCGTTTGTCCAATGTTTATATAGAGACGCCTCAAATCCGTATAAATCAGTTCCTTGTATTTTAACGGACTCTTTATCCACATAAAAATCATAATCTTCTGACAATACACTGATGTTACATTTATAATTAACATACCCATCTATTGATGCATCATAGTGGGGATTTATTTTTCCTCCTTTATTCATATCAACAGCTTGAAGAAAAACATTATCTTTTGGAAAATTAAATTCTTCCGATATTCTATCTATTATGTTAAAAATAAAAGAGGGCAAACCCTCTTTTGATACATCAGATATTGATTGAAATTTTGTAATATAATTTGTTAAAGATGTGTTTGAAATATCAAACATATAAGATACACCATTTAATGATTTGGATAATTCTGTAAGATGGTGATTACTATCCTCACCTGTGTGGTTAACAGAATCTAACCAATTTACAATTTGGTTCGCCTCATCTTGTGTGATGAAATTTTTCTTTATCTTACAAGTTTCCAAATCCGTATTTACCGATTTTTTTTAGATTATGTTTTACCAAAAATTCACTTGGGTTCATCGCCTCAATTATTGTTAATTCGGCGGAATCCATAAGTCGTTTTGCCTTTTCTTCGGTAACCGCCATCACACATAACTTATGTGTTGCTGGTAATTCTCCGGTTGGTGATAAATCTATTTTTAAGATATTATCATTTTTCATTTTTTCTCTTGCTTGAAGAACTTTAGATTCTTCACATAATATACAAATTCTCATAATTATTATTTTTTAATTTTAATCAATTGGTAATCCGGCCTTATAATTACTTGTTATATCACTCCACCCAATACCAAATTGGTATTTCATAACTTTATCAACAACAACATATGATTCATATTGTGTTGTACCCGTATTAACATCACTATTAATAAAAATACCACTTAAAAAATATACATCATTTTGTGTATTTGCGGTTGTTGCTGCGGGTAAATTTGTCCTAATATATTCATATGCGGAATCCCTAATAGTTTCTGTCGCAAATATCATTTGTTTGTTATATATTTGTTCGGATGTGCCTGTAAAACCTGATAACGTTGCCTTATGTGGCCATAAAATATCAGTTAATTTCCAAAAAGAATAATTTTCATTATTAAACGGTGCATCATTTTGACTTGGAGGTGCACTTAACACATTTACAACTTGGTTAATTGCTCCCCATACAGCACCACAAGTATTATCGTTTATACTATCCGCTTTACCTCTTCTCAACATTCTACCCGAACGACCATCTTCTGTAACACCAATGTGTGGCATACTTGTAACAAATAATGTTCCCCCAAGTGTTGTTGCTACGTGACTTGCAAATGCACCAAAACCAACACTACCAACAAACGGATAACCGGCTAAACCACCTGATTGAAATGGTCCTAAAAATGAATTAATACTATTTGGCCATCCACCGATATTTGCCTGTACTTTTGGTGCGTCAACATCATCAGAACAAATACCTTGAGCGTATACAATATCTGTTGATGGTATACCTTCATTTGTGATATACTCCGTTGTATATGTTCCCCACACTTCAGACAATACCGCACCTGAGAATGGTTGAGCACCACCATCAACTGTAATATTTCTTACAGTTTCAGTATACGCACTTTGTCCATTTAATGGTGCTGGTACGTTTATTTCATAGGTTCTATCATATTCCACAACAGATAATTCATAAGTACCATAAGGATAATCACTAATGTTATTAAAAGGTATTGTTTGAATACCTAAATCAATTGTACCACCTGTTGAGGGGTTGAAAATTACATCGGCTGTTTTACCCGATAAATTTGAACTTGTTAATCTAATTCCTTGTATCATTTGTTTTTGTTTTTATTTTTTATTTATTATAATACTAATCCAAAATTTAAATCATTTTCTGGTATATCTAACGCATTTAAGTCCGAACAAGGTGCTTCAGTTAATGTTTCTACTGTTAGAACATCAGATTCATCATAATATGATAATCTATTATCACCATTTTTATTTTTAAATACATTAACTGTTGTAATGTCATATAACATACCCGTACTTAAACAAACACCACTAATCGCAGTATTGACAATATTCCATTGGAAATAATTATCAATGGTGTTATATACAAAATTATCAGGAATAGAGTTATTGTAGAAATATTCGCCAACAGTATTGTTATAAAAATTATTACCTATGATATTACCTTGTGGTGCTGAACCGCCGTAACCAAAATTTTCACCTATTACATTACTACCAAAATTAATACCAATATTGTTAGAACTAAAATTTTCACCAATAGTATTGTTATTAAACCCTACCATACATGAGTTACTAAACACATTCCCTAAAAAGTCATTATCAAAGGTATATGAACCAAATTTATTATTATATGTCCCTCCTGAAAATTGATTACTGCCTACAAAAGAACCAATATCATTTAATCCAAATTCACCCAACATTAAATTTCCTTTAAATTCATTACCGATTGTGTTATTACGAAAAGAATTCAAAATGGTGTTATTTTCAAAAATATTATTAATTATGTTTCCCCTAAAATTATATGTCCCAATAGTTAAATTAGTTCCAATAGTATTATTATAAAAATTGAATCCAATATTATTTTCGTAGAAATTTGAATATATTGTATTACCATTATACCCATTCCCAATTAAATTACGATAAAATTCGGAATAACTTTCATTACGATTATATCCATTACCAATATTATTATTATAGAAATAACTATAAATTTTATTATTATTAAACTGATTTCCTATTTCATTATTTTGAAAATCATTATTAGTCCAAACATTTTCCCTAAAGTCATTTCCAATATTGTTTCTGTAAAAAGACCCCCCAATTAAAATGTTATTGTAAAAATCACTACCAATTCTATTATTGTTAAAATTAGCCGTGATATAATTGTTATTAAAATAATCCCCAATTATATTCCCGTCAAAATCATCATTTGTTGAGTTGTTATAAAAACTATCACCTATTTGATTGCTGTCGCAATCATCATTAAAGGTGTTATTATAAGAACCGTTACCGATGGTGTTATTTATATATTCGCCAGATATAAACACATTATTCGCCAATAAAAAATCACCAACTCCCCACTCAAGGTATAAATTTGATTGATTACCAACATAGTTATTTATTGCAGTTTCATTATTAATAGCATCACCAAATGTTGTGTATTCATAAACTTGGTTTCTTATGTTAGGTTGATAATAACTCATAATACCATCGTCAGATGCAGAATAATAAAGCGAATCAGTAGTTACACTTAATGTTTCACCTGATATAATCATTAAAGAATTGCTCACAACAGATATCACATCAAAAAATGAAGGATTTGAATTTTGTACTGAAACAACTGACCCGATTGAAAAATCTGAGGTAAATGTTGTTCCTGTGTTACCGTATAATTCTCCTGTGAACCCTGTTAAAACATTTATCCCAACAAGACCACTTAATGGGTTATTTTCGTAATATGAATAACCACGATATCTTTTAAATAAAATAGTTCTGTGGTCATAGTCCGTCCTGTTATTTAAATTATCAATTCTTTCAGTAATTCTACCAAATGCAGGTCCTTGTGTTTTTTCAGTCGTACTAAATGTCCAATCATATTTTATTTTATCAAAAGGAAATTCAGGTTGGAATGCATCTATTGATATTGTATTTGCAGATGTCGCTAAAACAACAATAGGAGATACAGTATCGGCACTTTTATATATTTCAATATTAATTGGATTTTTTTGATTATCATAATCGGGTTGGTCATAACAAGTTCTAAAATCTGTTATGATATAATACGCACCTACAGTTAATGTTTCACCTGTAATATTATCTACAAGTTCAGAGTAAGTTACTTCAACTGTTGAATTAGAAGTTATTGATGAGAAATCAATATGATATGTTGCCCCACTTAATTCTACGGGTATTAAAGTATCCGGTGTAGGTATCCCCAAATAAGTTAATTGTCCTATTGTTTTTCCTGTTAACATAATTTTTCTTTTTTTATATAAATATCTCTTATTATTTTATTATTTATTTTTCTTTAGCACGCGCCTGAAAATGTTAATGGGAATTGACAATCAAATGAAACTCCACCACCAGCTCCCGTAAATACGTATGTGTACGTACCATCAGATGAGACAATCCCAACAAAACTTGTTGCACCAATATTATCAGTGATTACATCGTTTACTCGTATCTGTAAAGTTTCCGAAGTTTGGGTTAATTTTAATTGATTGGTGTTAATTGTTGTTACACCATTCCATAATGTTGGTACAACAATTTGACGAACACAATTTGGTGTTAATGTTGGCGTTGGAGTTACTGTCGGTGTTGGCGTTTCAGTATTTGTTGGGGTAGGCGTTGGTGTTTCAAATGGAGTAAGGCTGAATGCAAAAATAATATTGTTGTTTGACATTACGTTGCCGTTGCTAGATGAAGTAGAACCATACATATTGTAATCACCCGGCGTTGCACCGTAAAAATATGGAATACTGGTTATATTACAACCTCCTCCATCAAAACATAACCATCCGGGATAATAAAGGTATGTAGGTCCTCCAAAGTTTCCAGTAGAACGAATATCAACTGTCGGATTGGCTAAATCATAAAATCTCTGAACAATATGAGTGGTATCATTTACATAAAAAAATCCTGAAATAACAAGAGCATTACCGGCATTTGCATCAAGTAGCTTGATATAGTATAGCGTCTCTGTTGGTTCAGATGTTGGAGTTGGCGTATTTGTTGGTGTTACCGATGGAGTTGGTGTTTGAGTAGGAGTATTAGTTAAAGTTGGTGTTGGAGTAGGTGTTGGTGTTGAGGGGCAAGTTCCCCATATTGGTTTAGGTAATACCCAAGACGAAGCTCCGGTTGCAAAATTATTTGGCTCCAAAGGTATATTTGTTACGCACCATCCACTTAAATCTTGATTAAAATTAAATGAATTTGCAAATAAATCATTCATATTTGTAACATTTGATACATCCCACGAACCAATATCTTGGTTAAATGGTGAAATATTAAACATACTTTGTATATTAGTAATATTTGAAACATTCCAACTCTCAATATTATTTATTGTTGTAATTAAAGGACACGAATCAAACATATAATTTAAATTTGTTATTTGACTCAAATTTGGTGTGTCAATAACATTTGTTAATACTAAATTAGTACATCCGGCAAAAACAAATCCATTGTTACTTATTTGTAAAGAACCCCACTGTAGAATTTCAATAATCTTACTACTTCCACCACCATTAAAACTCCACCCACCGATTGTTCCGGTCATTGTTATTGTGTAATCACCGGAAGTTAAATAAGTATGAGAATTATTAACGAATGATGTTATAGTTTCAATATTTCCATCACCCCAATTAACAACAAAATTATAATTACCCCCAAATACTAACGGTAACGATATACTTTCAGATGGTGTTGTTGTTCTCCAAACACTAATAAATGACGGTAATGGAGTTACATTTGGTGTTGGAGTGGATGTTGGAGTGGATGTTGGAGTAATACTTGGTGTAGGAGTCGGCGTTGGTGTTGGTACGGGAGTAGAGCTTGGAGATGGATTTATAAATCTTAAAAATTTATTAAATCCGACTGATATGTATTCACCTACAGTGGTTAAAACCGCATCAAAAATATTTTGAACGGGGTCAACAAATTGTAAATATTCATTTTCACCTACCGAAATATACTCATCTTTATCTGTAATAATTGGATTAATTAATATTTGGTCAGGTGGGTCTACAAATTGTAAATATTCATTTTCACCTACTGAAATATACTCACCATTATCGGTGATAATTGGGTTTATTAATATTTGGTCGGGACCTGGAGTCGGAGTTGGTGTGGGGGTATTTGTTGGTGTTATTGATGGGGTTGGTGTTGGAGTTAATGTTGGTGTATTTGTTGGTGTTATTGATGGTGTAAATGATGGTGTAAATGATGGTGTAAGTGATGGTGTATTAGTTGGTGTTATTGATGGGGTTGGTGTTGGAGTTAATGTTAGTGTAAATGATGGTGTAAGTGATGGTGTATTAGTTGGTGTAAATGATGGTGTATTAGTTGGTGTTATTGATGGGGTTGGTGTTGGAGTTGGGATATTAAATACTGATGTAAAACTTTCACTATACGAAAAATCAGTAAATCCCGTAACATTTAATGTTAAACCTGTAAAAGTACTAACACCATTCAAATTATTATAATCATCACTCAGTATTACGGTTGTTAACCCTGAAGTGTTACCCGATAAAATAGTGATAGATGTGTTAATATTTATTGAGTTACCATTTCTTGTACCTAAAATATTTGTAAAAGAAAGATTAATATCAGTATCAACAGGGTATTCAGCAATCATAGAATATCTTGCAACAATAGAACCCGGTAGATATGTTGCGGTTATTTTTAATGAATTAGTCGGAAGAACATTATATGTTATATCACATTCATCATATACAAAAACAAAATCATTATCTAAACAACAATTAGGGCAATCATAATTAAATAAATCAAACTTATCTTTTAATAGTAAAAAGTTATGTTTTACTTCATCAGCACTCATTGGTTCGGTGTACATTCTGAACTGAGATATAGCACCATCAAATGTTCCACCAAAATTTTGTTCTAAAACTATATCGGTCGTTAATGCTGACAAACTTGTACCACTTAAAATATTTTTTGGGAATAACTCAGGGTCTTGTTGGTATATTACATTATTAAATGATGTGGGTACCCCTGTAAATGTTAAATTATTGTGTAATCCTTGTGTACCACCACCCCAAGAAATGTTAAATGGAACTCCCACTTGTTTTTCTTTGTCGGTACTCAACCCTCTTGGAATTATCTCCTCAATATCTTCAAACGTATGAAATAATCTACCATTAACGTAAATTTTTAATCTACCCATTCTATCTTTCTTCTCATTCAACCATCTTTGATTTAACTCAACTAATTCTATTTGAGATGGTGGAAGACAACCATTTGTTGCTGGAGGAGCAATTAATGAAACTGAATTATTCGCCAACGAATCTAAGTATTCAAATTTGGTGATTAGACCTAACCCTCCATAGTAAAACAAATCACATTTTTCACGCCACTCATATCTTTCCCACACTAAATCCAACATAATCCAATGTTCATATAATAAGAAATCAGGATTAGTTGATTCACAAAATTCGTAAATACCTGGTGTACACAAGTTATCTATTGTATAACCGGTGGTGTATGTAATACCCGTGGTTGAACATGAACCCGTTGTTTGACAATCACCTGTAAATCTAATTAATCTAACACCAATACCGGGATTCTTTGGGTCTCCACATAATTTAAATGAGATTGCGTTGGACATCGCGTCAAATAGAGGGTCTGACTCACAAGTATTTTCTATTGATGTTGTTCCTGTTGAAGAACAAGTATCACAAGGTTCAATACAATTCGTATTGCAAGGTGACTTTGTAGTTGTTGTGGTTGTTGATGTAGTTGTTGTGGTAGTTGTGGTAAATATTGTGGTTGTTGTGGTCACAGGAGACAATTGAACGTCACATTCGTGAGTTTGACATTCCCACCCACAAATTGGTGGTGGAGATTCGCAATTACAATTACATGTAGTTCCGGTGTCATAATTAATATTATTATTACCACAAATATTACAACCGTAATTATTATGTGGGTCGTGTACGTTGTTTTTAGACCATGGTGGATAAACATATATACATCTTGATATTGTGATACCACTATTACAACACGCACAAGTTTCTAACGATGTAAGTGAAGATGTTACTCTTGTGTATCCCGAATCAGTTATAGGACTTCCGCTAGCATGATGATAAAATTTATTCTCGGCTCTAGTGCCAAAATAAAAAAATATGTTTTTATTGTCAGGGTAAAAAGTATTTAATGTTGTTTCACCTGAGGATAAAATATATTCGTCAACCAATCTTGGTTTAATTAATAACTCAACCGACCATCCTTTATTTACTCTTTCGGGAAATATTTCATAATCATAACCAAATAACTTGTAAAATCCTTGGTAAAACCCTCCGTATAATTCGTGATAAATTCCGACTTTATCATCTTGTTTTGATACAATATTAAATAACATAGTATCTTGTAAACCTGAGAATTGTATATTAGGTGATTGGGTATATCCCGTTACCTGATGTAATTTTAATCTTCTATCAAAATATAATCTATTAAATTTTAGGTAATCAGAAAACAAACCTTTTGTAAAGGTAATTGTTTGTCCGGTCATTTGACTAACCAATCCATTATCAATACCCGTCAATCCAATATCACATGAAGTTTGTGCTGTGAAACAAGTTAAATCTTCATTTTTAGGATTATAATAATTGGATGATATTAAATTATTATATGGATTATATTCATTATAATTTAACACAAATAACTCACTATTATTTGGGTTATTTAAATCAAAACTAAATGGTAATTTAACACCATTGTCTTCAGCAATAAGTTTATCTGAGAAGATAACCTCCTCCTTGTAGTTTTTTTCATCGGATGCCAATGAAAAATCTTGGATTTCTGACCTATCAATCAGATACCACTTATTAAAATTATATTGATTAATATTTTGGTATGACATATTTACATAGATAAATACATTGTATCGCAGTATTTATATATAAATAATTTAAGATGATAGAATTTAAAAAAGAATATTTCTTAAAACCTTATTACTTTTTTTTAACAGAGAAAAGCGATAGAATATCTTTATATTATTCTATTGCCGATACTTTGACAGAATCAAGAAGGATTGATGAAAAAATAGATTTTGATAAAAAACATTCTGATAAAGTTAGAAAAGGTGTTTCATCAATATTAAAATCAAAAAAATTAAAAACAAAGGACCAAATAAAAAAATATTTTGAACCTGTCGCTAAAGATGAACTTGGTGAGTTTATAGATAAGGATGGTACTTTGACAAATTCTAGTATTCCTATTTTAGATATGGGTTTAACCCCTCATAAAACTTTAGACCAAACGGTTGTTATGGCTAGAATGCCAGGAAACCCATTAGTTAGAGGTTATAGAAGATATTATGGAGAATCGGTAAATGATGAAGAGGTGGTTAATGAAGTTGATTACTCGGAAGCGTTTGGATATGAAGAAACTAAAGATATGGATGGTAAAAAAACTTATCATTATTTAGTTAAAAATATGGGTATGAATCCTGATGAGGCGAAAGAAAGAACTGAACAATTTGGTAAAGACCCTTATGGTGAAAAAACTAAAAGAGCTCCAAAAGAAATTAGACACAAAAAAGGATTTATTGATAGAATGACTTTATCAGAAATAGAGAGACAAAAAATGATTAAAGTAGTTGAGGATATTTTAGTTAATAAGAAAAACAAATCTACCGAAATAAGTGAAAAAAACAGTAAAGTTTCTAAAGTGATTAAGAAGAATATTGATGCTCTTAAAAAAATGGCTGATAAGGAAGGATTAACAACAAATGAACTAATTAAAATGTTTAAAAGTGAATAAAGATTTATACGGTAAACAATATACAATACCTGAAAATATTTTAACTCATTTAAAAAAATACTCAGGGAACGAGATAATAGATAACTTATTATCTACTGGCAATGCGTCTTATTCTCAAATGAAAAGTATAAAACATAGAATTGAGAATGGAGAGAAAAACGAATTAGGGGAAGATGTTTTCCATAGTTGGATTAACCAATCGTTAAACTCCGATAGAAGTTCTTTAGAAACATCTAAAAACACAAAATCAAATACCGGAATGTCAAATGCTCACAATAGACCACACGAAAGAAATAATTTGAGTAATATGAATAGACCAAGTAAAAGTCATCATTCTCATAACTCAGATATTAAAATAACAGAAGCTTTAAAAAGAATAAACCAAATAATGTCAAAAATACTTTAATTATGCCAACATTAGAACCAATTGATATTTCACAATCGGAAAGTAATGCATTAAGTCGTTATGCCGATATAGAAAGAAATAGATTATTCCCTAGAAATGACTATAACACAGGAAACCAATACACCGCAACTAATCCCGATGCCTTAGCGACAGGGGATGAGCAAGGTAAAGGTACTGGTGGTGATTTGGATGTTTATAACAACACCGCAGGTAATAATATTGATAACGCCGAAAGGTCAACTGAAGTTAGAATAAACAGATTTAGTTCAAACAATACTTATCCTGATTTCTAATGAAATTGATAAACACCTTCAAACAAGTACTTACCGAATCGGCAACAATTCATGGTATTACTCACGCAATTAAAAACCGACATAAACTTGTCATCTATTATGATGGTGATGAGCCAGGTGGTAGAGGATTGCGTGAAATAGAACCCGTTTGTTTTGGTATTAGCAAAGCAGGTAATAGAGTATTAAGGGCTTGGGATATGGAGGGTTCATCATACACCGCATATAAAGGTGAACAACCCTTACCAGGTTGGAGATTATTTAGGTTAGATAAAATTTTAATGTTAAAACCAACAGGTGAAGTTTACAATGAACCAAGAGGTGGTTATAATTTTAATGGGGATAAAAGTATGGTTAATGTAATTATTAACGCAAAATTTGACAATAATCCCTTACAAAACGTAGCATAATATGAGTAGTAATTTAATGGAAAAATTGGCAATATCAAAAGCCATAATGGACAAACATAGTCAGATGGGTAGAAACCACAATACCTCTCAATCATTTGAAATAGAAAAACCTGAATTGGAGAACTTTGAGGCTCCGTCGGCTAGGTATAATATACCTCAAGAATTAATGTCCGAAAACAAAGTCATTAATCCAAATCCACAACCTGTAACTAAAGACAGAATTTTAAATTCTAAATTACCTGACGAGATAAAAAGATTAATGATAGAAAACCCAATAGAGGCGGTTAACCCAATGTCACCGTCAAATTCAGTATTGTCTGATGAATTGATTGAGAAAGCGTCTAAACTAATGGGTACCAAAAAACCCGAACAAATATCCGAAAGCAGAAACACACAAACTAAAACGCCATCTAATTCTGAACTAAAAAGAATGATGAAAGAAGTTGTTGAGGAAGTTTTAACTGAAAACGGATTAATAATAGAATCGTCTTCAAAAACTAATGAAACAATGGTTATTAGAGTTGGTCAGCATATATTTGAAGGTAAAATCTCACGAATAAAAAAAACTAAGTAATTTCTTTCTTTATTACGTTTTTTTGGTTATTCTTTATTAAAATTATAAAGAATGTCAAAAATTAATGTATTAGTTCTCCCATCAGATAAAACCGGTGTAGGTAAATTCCGTTCAGTTGACCCTCATGTTTTCTTACAAAACATGTATCCCGATGATTTCCATGTGGATATAGATTATTCACCACAATTAAATGACCCCAATTATTGGAGAAAGTATCAAATCGTTCATATCCATAGAAATATTGGGCAAACATACGAAAATACTCCTCAGATTTTACAATGGTTAAAAAATATGGGAATTATAACTATTGTGGATATTGATGATTATTGGATGCCAACAAAAGAACATCCGATTTACGAAATAATAAAAAACGTAAAATTAGACGAAAAAATAGTCGCAAATTTAAAGGCGGCGGAGTATGTTACAACAACTACCTCAGTATTTGCTGGAGAAATTAGTAAAGTAAATAAAAATGTATTTATTTTTCCAAATGCGATTAATCCAAAAGAACCTCAATTTATTGAACCAACATTACCAAGTGAAAAATTAAGAATTGGTTGGTTAGGTGGTTCATCACATCTACATGATTTATTATTATTAGAACCATCAATGTCAAAATTAAGTACACAAAGAGAGGAATTACAATTTGTTTTATGTGGGTTTGATACTAGAGGTACTATTACTGAAATTAATCAACAAACAAATGAACAAAAACAAAGACCAATAAAACCCGAGGAAACTGTATGGGTTAGATATGAAGAAATTGTTACGGATAAGTATTTGGGTTTATCTGACGAGTATGTTAAACACTTAAAGAAATTTAAGGAAGAAGAATATCCAAATGAGGAAAACGAATTATATCGTAGAGTTTGGACAAGACCTGTCACATCATACGCTAAAAATTACTCAAAATTTGATGTATCCTTAGCACCAATTAAAAACCACATTTTTAATAGAATGAAATCTCAACTTAAAGTTATTGAGGCGGGATTTTATAAGAAAGCGTTAATCGCGTCTGAAGTTGGGCCATATACTATTGATTTAAAACACGCATTAAGTAATGGTAACTTTACCTCTGATGGTAATGCTTTATTGGTAGATGAAAACAGAAATCACAGTGATTGGTTTAAATTTATAAAAAAATTGAACGATAACCGAAATTTAGTTATAGATTTAGGTGAAAGATTATATGAAACTGTTAAAGATACATATGATTTGAATGTAGTTACAAAAGCAAGAGCAGAATGGTATAAATCACTTATAAAATAATTTTATGATAAAAATTCCTATTACAAAAATTTTATTTTTGGATATTGAAACCGTTGGTGGATGTAGAGATTTAGAAGATTGTAAGAAAAGCAATCCTGCGGTTGCGGAACAATTTTTTAAGTACTATGATTGGTTTCTTAAAAGATTTCCTGAAGATGATACGGCAGTGTCTCATAGAGATGCAGCACTTGTAAAAATGAATAATATTTTTGTTAAAAGGGCGGCTCTTGTTCCCGAATTTGCAAAAATAGTTTGTGTTAGTGTTGCGTTTGTTACTGATAAGGATGAGATTAAAACTCAAACTTTTTCAGGTGATGATGAGAAAAAATTATTAAAAGATTGTCAAAAACTATTAGATAGATGTGGTAAACTAGATTTTTTCTTATGTGGACACAACTTAAAAAACTTTGATATTCCAATGTTGGCGAAGAGAATGATTATAAACGGACTCATGCCACCATCAATACTTCCAAGTTACGATACAAAACCTTGGGAGATTAAGGCAATAGATACCAAAGAAATATGGCAATATGGGGCTTATACATCCATAGGTTCATTAGATTTACTTTGTACAACAATGGATATACCAACACCTAAGGATGGTGAAGTAACGGGAGATAAAGTCCATAAAGCTTATTGGAATGAAGATAAATTAAAAGAGATTACCGAATATTGTGAAAAAGATGTACGAGTACTAATTGATATTATTAAAAAATTAAAAAATTTAGAAATATGATAACTAATGATTTAAATTACCTATTATCAGGTAACGACGATGAAGAGGATTTTGACGAGAATGCAATAAAGAACATGTTAAGCGATTTGGGTATTAATTTAGATGAAATGGAAAAAGAGTTTGAAAACTATACTCCAAAGAGAGAATTAAGATATGAAAAGTTAACAGAGGATATCTTAGACCCGGAATATAATTATCCTTCCGATTCAGGGTTTGACTTGTACTCAACAGAAGATTTTGAATTAAAACCATTTGAGAGAGTATTAGTTCCGACAGGGCTTAGATTTGACATTCCCGATGGTACTGAAATACAGGTAAGACCTAAGAGTGGATTGGCGTTAAAACAAGGATTGACGGTACTAAATACCCCTGGAACCGTAGATTCAGGGTACAATGGAGAAATTAAAGTAATAATTTTTAACTCAAGTAATTTACCCGTATCAATAGTAAAAGGAATGAAGATAGCTCAAGCGGTTTTATGTCCCGTTATTAATGGTAAATGGGTTGATTTGGTTAAAGTAGATTCAGTAGATGATAAAGACAGGGGAGACAATGGATTTGGCTCAACAGGAATTTAAATTTAAAATATGAAAGTAGCATTAGTTTGTGTTGCAAAAAATGAAGATAATTACATCCAAGAATGGATTGATTATAATAAAAAATTAGGATTTGACGATATAATAATTTATCAAAATGATTGGAGAACATCAATTGACCAACCAAATGTTATTAAAGTAGAATTTGATGGAATTAATCAACAAGTGAATAGTTATAATCATTTTATTAAAAATAATTACGGATTATACGATTGGGTTGCCTTTTTTGATATTGACGAATTTTTAGTTTTAAAAAAACATAATAACATTAAAGATTTTATTTCCGAGTATTCAGAATTTGACGGGATTGGGATTAATTGGGTTTTATTTGGTAATAACGGACTTGATAAAGTTAATGGTGAATATAGTGTTTTAAAACGATTTACAAAACGTCAATCACAAGTTAATCAACATATTAAATGTATTATTAAATACAAAAAAGTTTTTACAATGACGGTTCATAGCCCATTATTTCCTTGGGTTGACACTAATAAAGTTGTGAGGTCGGGACCATTTAACCCTAACGGACCTACAGATGTTGCGCAATTAAATCATTATTTTTGTAAAACACAAGAAGAGTTTGTTGAAAAGTGTAATAGAGGAAGGGCGGATACTTTTACTAAAAGAAATTTTTCGGAATTTACTGGTCATAATTTTAATGATATTGAGGACTTAAACGCTTATAAATTTTTATATAATGATAACATTTAACACTTTTAACACAGGATTAGTTAGATTGGGTAATAAACTATTTTACTATTCTAATATTGTCGGATTATCCGAAAAATTTAATATAGAATTTGAACTACCTGACTGTTACCTTTGGAAATACCTTAAAAATCCGCCAAAAATTGGGGATTCAATAGGTGAGTTACAATTCACGTCTAAAGACGATTCTTTTGATAAAGAATTTATTGAAGATTTTTTTACAAAAAATAAAGATAAATCAATTAATTTAGTTTCAAGTTATCAGACAGAACTTGCGTTTGAACATTGTATATCTTCTGTTATCAATTCATTGGAATTTAAAGATGAAATAATTAATGACATTAAAAATCAATACCGAAATGTTTTTACTAAACCAACAATAGGTTTGGGAGTTAGATTAGGTAGAGACATGACGGCAAATTCCTGTTTTCATAAAATACCGATTTCTTGGTATATAGATTCTTTAAATAAACATTTCAACACATGGGAAAAAGATTTCAACGTTGTGGTATTTTCAGATAATATTAATGAGGCTAAAATGATATTTAAAGATTACCCTTTTTTTTATGCTGAAAGTAATGACACTCATTTATTTAGAATTGGTGACGACAACTCAGAAAAAGGTATTAATCATTTAATTTTAGGTAGTATGATGAATAATTTCATTATAAGTCAATCAACATTTTCATGGTGGCAAGCTTGGTTATGTAAAAATAATCCAAATAACGAATCACCTAAAATTATACATTGCGGTGAGAATTTTGCAGGACATTTTCTTGAAATTATGAAAAATAAAAATTATTATCCTAAAAATTGGATTTTAAATAAAATATAATATGATAACGGTTATTTACTCAACACACAAAGACCAAGAATATAACTCCAAATTTAAAGAACATCTAAGTAAAAGTATTGGTATTGATGATTTCCAAATATTAGAATATATCAATATGAACGAATATAGTTTATCTGAAATTTACAACAAAGGTATTTTAGATTCGGAGTACGATATAATTGTTTGTTGTCATAATGATATTAAATTAGAACAAAATTGGGGTAAAAAATTATTAAAAGATTTTGGTGAAAATCCCGATTATGGTGTTATTGGTAAGGCTGGTTCTTGTTATTTCCCTGAATCGGGAATATATTGGGAAAGAATGAACTTTACAATGGTTGGTCAAGTTTATCACTACCCACCAGGACAAAAGAAATTTATAAGTAAATATTCCTCAAAATTACCCTTTTTAATTCCTGTAGTAACGATAGATGGATTATTCATTTCATTTGATAAAACTAAAATAAAACATACTTTTGATGAAAGTATTGGAAGGTTTCATTTTTATGACCATTTATTTTGCGTTCCAAATTATTTAGATGGGGTTAAAATTGGTGTTACAACATCTTTTGAAATAACTCACGAATCCATTGGTCAACCTAACCAAGAATTTTGGGAAAGCAAAGAAAAATTTATTAAGAAGTGGGGTAGTAAATTACCTTTAGATTTAAAACCATCTGAAATTTTTGTTGAGGAGATAAAGGAAACCCCAATTAAAAATATTAAAAAAATTGCCGTAGTAATACCAACAAAGGGTAAAGTTGAGATGTTATTTAATTGTATTAGTTCTTTTTACCAACATTGTAATTCAGAACTTTTTGATATTTTTATTGCCGATACTGGGTCAAGTGATTTAGAAAAAGAATGGATAAAACAAAATATTCTTCATCTTGGAAATATAAATTTAATAGAGTACGACTATTATAATTTTGCAAAAATAAATAACGATGTTGTAAAAAATCATATTACTGACGATTTTGAATTTATATTATTTTGTAATAATGATATAAAACTAATGAATAACGTAATATATGAAATGTTAACATTATTTAAAGATAATAAAAATGTTGGTACTGTGGGAGCCAGACTTCACTTTGGAGATAATACAATGCAACACGATGGTATTATTATGTTTATTAAAGATAAGAAATTAGAGGTCACTCATGAGAATCTCAGGTCATACTATAGATACACCACATATACTAAAGATGTTATAGGAAATACGGCAGCATTATTAATGATTAGAAAAAACATTTTTATAAAATGTGGAATGTTTA
>Ga0304728_1001157_pt1 | contig 19341 bp, 38 predicted proteins | sample C_130625_MF_Meta_FD_190476 | JGI IMG/M metagenome (GOLD analysis project Ga0304728, IMG submission 190476) | Freshwater microbial communities from Lake Croche, Canada to study carbon cycling - C_130625_MF_MetaG (v2) (version 2) | ecosystem: Environmental > Aquatic > Freshwater > Lake | place... | reverse complement strand
ATCCCGCTCCACTGATCCATGCGAAGAGTCATCCCTGATCTTTACTGGCCCATCTGTCGGAAGAAGTTCTGATCTCGCATTTGCCTGAAAGCGCAACACAGCCTCAAGCAGCAGGGGATGGCGAACCTTTGACATTCCCTCAACAGGCGCACCGTCTGGGGTTCCTTGGAGGCCGGGGAGTTCAATCTTGAGGCCAAGAAGTTTAATACCTTGGGCACGTTCCTGTATCCATTCTTCACGGCTGGTCATGTCATTGGAGATGCCGCGCATTAAATCATCCGCAATGCGGCTCAGTTCATTCTCTTCAATGTCTTCCGCCAGATTTGCAAACCAACCCTCTGGCTTCTTCTTGCCTACCTTCTCAATGGGTTTACCATCCAATGATACGCTGATTGTGCCGTCTGGATGCTCAATGCGGAGGACGTTTCCATCCATGTCCATTTCCGGCTGGTCAGTGCCATCTTCTATCATTTCAACAACAATATCGCCGCCGCCGCCAGCAATTTCAGGTTGCTCTTGATCATCTTGCAGACGAATGTTTGGTGATAAGCCGGGTGTCAGCGCCATTGGTCAATCCTCATTGTTTCAACGCAGTATAACCTATTTCATAATTTAGGCAAAGTTCCGCTTTCCGCTTCTCCCCCTACCCAACAAGGAAACATGTTGGAATAGGACGCGGATCGGGGAGGGGATACGGACGCTGTTTACCCATCAATGCCTTGTTGGTTTTCCCAACTATCGTATGGCCAGTACGCCCCCCAGACTATACGCCTGTCCAACGGGGTATGATCAGTTGATGGCTATCCCTGCGCTTTCCCAGCTAACAGGGCCGTCGGAAATCCCTTTCGGGCAAAGTTCCGGCAGCGTCGTCTCTAGCATTTATGACCGCCAGCAAGTCCCAATCTGATTACAGCACAGACCGTCAAAAAGCCGTCTGAACCATTCACCTCGCCCACTCAATCGGATTAATCCGGGTGGTCCTCAGTGAACTTCTACGAACTTGGCGGAAAGGGATTGATCAAACGCAAACAAACAAGTATGTTGTCTTTGTCTGAACCATCTGCTCTGCCAAGAACAACTTCAGGTTCAGATGGACCCCAGTGTTGAGCAAGTCTCCGCTGGGGTCATCTTTTTTCAAGATACCGCATCTCTGGCGGCAGTCAAGCGGATTAATTTGGTACGGGCTATGGTTAGCACACACTCATGCACTGCCATTGTCTTAAACCACACCCCCGTACAGAGTGGCAGCATTGTGTTTACCGTACAATGCGGACGAAAAGCCGCTCAACCCTTCCAGAACACAAACCAGATAGGGTTAACCTCTGTTATTTTTATATGATATACAAATGACACATTATTTCAATAGGTTACATAAAATTTTCGGAGAATGACATTATGCCTGCTCCCAAACACTCCCAAGAATTAATATTTGAAACATTGAAATTGTATGAATCCAGTGGCAAAAGCTGCGCTGTGGCGGCAAGAACTTTAAACATTCCACGGACCACATTTGTCAGCCGTCTCAACATTGCATTGGAAAGGTATCCCGATGGAATCTCAGAAACGGCTCATCCGCAATCTCGTTGGACCTATCCTCGTATGGTTGTTGTGGAAGCACCTTCAACCCGTTGGATTGTTGGTTCAGATTTACATGTCTGGTCTGGCGAACCTACACTGATATTCAAAGCCTTCGTCAAAGTAGCAAAGATGCTGAAGGTGGATGGTATTGTCCTTAATGGTGACATCATTGACGGAGCAAGGGTCAGCCGCCACCCGTCCATTCGCAATTCATCTGCTCCAAAAATTGAAAAAGAAATTGAAACCGCCAAGGCATGGCTGCGGCTGCTTCCCAACGCTAAGCACAAATTGTGGACGTTGGGCAACCACGATGTCCGCATTGATACCTACGTTGCCGCCAACGCAAATGAACTGGATGGGTATATCTTGTCTTTGGCGGATCACTTTAAAGACTGGAAATTCTCCTATGCCTTTGAAGTCAACAATACGGAAATCCGCCACAGGTTCCGGTCTGGCATCCACGCTGCGTGGAACAATTCTCTGCATTCAGGCGTCAACATTGTAACGGGCCACACCCACCAGTTGCAGGTAACCGCTACACGGGACAGAAACGGCAGTAGGTGGGGCGTTGAGACCGGGATGATGGCTGACCCCTATGGGCCGCAGTTTGAATACGCTGAGGGTACTCCGTCTCGGTCGCATCAAGGATTTGTTGTACTGTCATTTGACGAGAACGGATCAATGCTGCCGCCAGAGTTGTGTGAGATGATCGGTGGCCGCCCCATTTTCAGAGGCGACCACATTTTTTAAAGAAGAAGTTACTTTTCTTCTTCTTCATCCTCGTCCGCGTCTTCATCTTCATCTTCCGATGATTCTGCGTCTTCGTCTTCAATTTCAAATTCAACAAGGCAGTCATTGCCTTCCTCGTCTTTTTCAATTTTAAGGGCAGGACGATCAAACGCTTCGCCTTGCAACTTAAAATCTTCCGCTATCTCTGCGTAGGTCGTGCCTTCCGTGAATGCGCCATCATCCGACCAGAAGGTGATCTCACCGTCTTCGTCGTAAAACACTTCACGAATGGTGTAAGAATTTTCCGAAAACTCTTCAGTTTCGTTCTTTGGTTCCAGAACAATGCGGTAGTTCCAAGACATGGGTTTGGCTCCTATGGTGTAAACATCCGCGCTAAATTCCGCTTTTGGCTCCATGCCAAAGGTAAAATTGGCGGTCAGGGTTTGAACTTTAAGGGACATTTGAATCTCCTGTTAAAAGGCAGAACCACCATAGAAAACTAATTCATCAAATTAATGACAGAGTGCATCACTTATCCTCCTTCAATGCGGCACGGCACACAGCCAAAAACAAGTGGTCCTTTACTTGTTGGAATTCTGGCAAAAATTTATATTCGCATATGCAAGGGTGTTCTTTTTTATCAGCGTTTTTATGTGGCCCCCACCTCCATCCATCCGCTAATTTATCTTTTAACCAATTAATGTGGCTATCTTCTGGCATTGTATTTGGGTTTTCAGCATGAAACTTCACGCCGTTAATCGCGCTATCTTTTTGCCATTGCGGGGCGTCATTCCATGCCACCTGACTGTCATCTCCAATAAACAAACAATAGGCACGATTTACTTCATGTGCGATTTTAGCAATATCTTCGTATGTCATCACTCACTCTCCTTCAGTGCGGCACAGGAAAGAACCCATGCAAACGCTGCTTTTACCGTTCTCATTTCTTGCTGTGTTATTTCGCCAAGATGCAAACGAATTGTTTGATTGTCCGCGTTTAACGCTTCCCGCAACCGCTCAATATAATTTTTTGAATCACGCGATAACTGGTCTTTGCCATTAAACCGCAAATGCTCATCTAACTGTTCAACAATATCCATCACTCACCCTCCATTGCCGCAGGTTTACCTATATCCAACCACTGGCGAACTTGATCTTTAAACAATTTATTTTCTTGTTGTGCTTCGTATAGCCATCTGGCTTGCATGATGTTGGTTTTCCGCAATCGCTCAATTTCGTCGGCAGCTTCATCATAAATATCATTGTTCCCCCAACCAAAAGATAGCCAAGTAATTGCACGTTTACGCAACCGTTCAACAATGTCAGTCATTTCGGCGGCTCCGTTAAATGCATCCAATGAGACGGCGTGTTCTTTTCATTCAGCGGATATAAAATACCGCCTTCTGCAATGCTCCAATTGGAGCAAAATTGTGAACCACGATAAAGGCAAATGTATCGGTGCCACCCAAATTTGGGGCCAAGATTTTTTGCTCCGAGAAAAGGTTTCCCGTCCTTTGGTGCTGTTTCTATTGGTTGCCATTCAGTCATAACAAACTTTCTTTCAAATCAATAAATTTTTGTCGTTGTTTTGGATGAACTTCTACTCCAACATATTCAAACTCATCTAATATTTTTAAACATTCATCATAAAATTTATTTGCTTCACACGCATTTAATTGATCCAATTTGTTCGCAAAATAATAAGCGGCTATTATGCTTAATTCTTTTAATTTTCTTAATGATGCAAGATTATAAACACGAATTTTTTCATATTCAGTCATTTTGGCGGCTCCGGTAATGGCATCCAATGGGTGGCTGTAATACTGGAAACGCAACATCCGCATCCATTATGCTTTGGCTCCATTCCAAACGAGTTCATATATCTGACGAGCCATATTGTTTTCTCATCCCATACTAGGTATTCGGCGTCGTCTTCTTTTGGCGCTGTTTCTATTGGTTGCCATTCACTCATGACCGCACCATCCCGCAATAGCCGTGGGTTGGGCCTTCCTTGAACATACCTGCCTTTCTGCCAAGAATTTCAAATTCTTCTATAGCAATCCAATTTTCCCGTGGTTTTGGGTTAGAATCCGTCTCTGCCCAAATATAAGTTTTGCTGGTTTTATCTGCCCAACGCCAAGCCATACATTGTGGGCCAATACACATTTGATAAACAATGTTGGGATTTCGCCTTGCCATTGACATAACGCAGCCTCTATCCGCTGCCTCGTCAGGAGTTACATAATGCGGATTGTCAGTCATATCCATATTCTCCTTGGTTTAACGCCGTGCCGCTCCAATGCTGTTGTGAGGGCCATGCGGCTGATACCCATTTCCTTGGCGGCTTGCGTTAATGACAGGCCATTGTGCAAATGATCCAAAGCAATTCTAATTCGCTCCTCTGTCCATTTGCCAACATGCTGCCCAATTTTATTAGTCATGCTTCGTCTTTCTTATCCCATGAAAACTTAGGCAATGTAACTGTTGGCTTTACGCCTTCCCCACCTTGTGTTTTTCTGATGGATTGTATTCGGGCTTCACGCTTGGCTATTTCAATCTTAAGCAACCGCTTCTGGTCTTCCGTTAGTTTCTTCTCTTTTGGCATTGTCTTCCAATTCCTTAATTCGTTTTACATAGTGCGCTAATGTTTTAGCGTAAAATTGTTCCCGCATTTCTGCCGCCAGAAGATCAGACTCCAGCTTTCGTATCACGTTTTGATACTCAATTTCTAATTTGTAATCCATCACTCCCTCTCCTTAAGTGCGGCGCGTGACCCTAAAAAATCCACTTGTTTAAGTATCCACGGGTTTATGATAGCCATAATATCTCGTTCGCGGTCCGGGCCTTGCGTTAGCAACCACATTATTTTCACCATGTCTTCTCGCATCTGCACAATCTCATTGTCCTGTTCTATAATTTTTCGTTCCAGCCAAATAACCGGACTAATCTCTGGTGCTCCCTTCATCACTCACCCTCCCATTGTTTTGCCATTTCCAAGGATGTAACCATTGTCCAACATAAATTTCTCCAGCATCTTTATGTGGTCTGATTCAGTTTTGTTTTTGTCATTAATGGCTTTTTCTTCCAACTCATTTACGGTGTTGCACAGGTGTGCCACATCATCTCCAAGGTCATCAATTTGGTCATTTGCAAATGATAACTCCCCTTCTAATTCTTCAATCTTTTTCTCCAGCTCTTCAATTTTGCCTTTTGCATCACGGGATAATTGATCTTTACCATTAAAACGCAGATGCTCATCTAACCGTTCTACAATATCATCCATCATTCACCCTCCTTCAATGCGGCTACACGGATAATTTCATGTTCTGTCTGGATCATGTCGTTAAGAATTATGAGCCTTTCCCATAGCTTTTGATTTTCTTCCCGCAAATGCTCAATCTTGTTGGCGGCATCATTTGGCCGATCTTTTGGCCGATCTTTTGCAGCCTCCCGCAACCGTTCAATTTCATCCATTGCGTCTTGCAAAGTAACCTTATCCATACCAATCTTCATTAAATCTCGTAATTCTTCCAATCGTTCAATAATGCTTAAATTTCGTTTATCAATATCCATCACTCACCCTCCTTCAGTGCGGTACGGGCTTTATCAACCAACATGGTGTGGTGTTTAATAAGCCAATCCCTTACGTTGTAACCATGATCAATCACCCCCGGAATGTATGCATCTGCAATTTCTTTCAACGCTTCCCGCAATTGCGCTGCATCTTCCCGCGATGAATCATACCATGCCCGCAAATCTTTGTTGGCGGCAAAAAGGCGCTCGTTTTCTTCTTGCAGTCGCTTAATCTCGTTGGCGGCCTCAATCAATACAAATGTTATAGGCTTCTTCAATTTAACAATATCCATTGTGTTCCCCTTGGAGCGTTAGAGCGGGTTATGGTTTGCAGCTTCCACTTACCATTATCTTAAACTACGCCCCCGCCCAGCGTAGTAGCACCTTATGCACCTAAGACCTTCCCCCATGATAAGGAACAGGGGAGGAATTACTTCAACCGAAATACTCGGTAACCACCCTTTTCATCAGCAACGCGAAATAATTTGCCTCCAAACCTCTTCTGAGCAACAGATGCAGATGATTTAAGGCTGGCCTTTGACGACACATCAGCCGCTGGCACATAGAAACTGTCGCCAACTTCCATTTCACCAAACGGATAGCGCGACGATGACAGGCGAGCACGAAACTCAGGCATTGGAACTTTTTTGTCTAATTTGTATTTAATCATTGTGTGTTTTCTCCTTTTACACACAAACAATTTATTTAATCATTAAACAGGATACAACGGAATATTAGAATTATTCCCAGTAAATTTTTGGCTCTCACTTAATTCAAATGTTCTCTCAACACCGCGTGTTATCATTCCGGTTTTACGCATAAATGTTATTGCTTGGCTAACTGTATCCACCAAGTCATCATGAATGCCTTTTGGAAACTCTTCCACTTCAGTCACAACCATGTCAGCCCACACTCTGAACAGATCAGGGTCTCCCAGCTTGGTGGGCGCATACACCAACCCCTCGCTGAACAAATGCTGCACTGCGTATAGTCTGGCAGTCTTATCCAAGTCCTGCGGGTTTACTTCCCTGACGCTAAATTCTTCAATGCCAACCAGCCGCCTGATTTCTTGAGCCACTGATATGCCCGGCCCCTTAGCTTCCACCAATAGAATATCAATCTTGCTATCACGCGCAGTCTGCACGATCTTCTGCACCAACTCATGAAACTCCAGTCGCGCCTTCCACGCATTGGTCAGCATGATCTTTGGCACGTCAGCGCCCTGATCTGACTTCTGAATGCGCGTCACTACATTGCCGTGATGATCCCGATTGACGATAGCCGTAGCCTCGCCACCGTCACGCCACACGCCCCAGCAAGTCATGGCGGAGAAGTCATTCTCCTTCTTGGTGGTGTATGCCAAGTCTAATGATCCAATGGTCACTTCCATATCAGGAAAGGATGGCTTGTCGTAAGGCACCCACCATGTGCGTTTGATGATACCGCCGCCAGCAGGCGTTGGCCTTTGCTGCAACTGACCAGCCGCACCGTATGGGCCTAAATCTTTTTCTAAAAGCGTTACTTGTTCCTCACCGAACCGTTCAGGCCAAAGCAGTTGGCCCTCCTCAGTCCGTGGGTCTGTCCACACAATGTCACCCTCATCATCGTTGGCGGCACTGGGAACCAGCGTAGTGTATATCCGTCTCTCAGGCTCAAAGCGCATGGGCAACATCAGATGCTGCCAGTTACCAACATCTTTTGTTAAAATATGGCCAGTAATGTCCCTAGAATTTAAACGCTGCTGAATAACTATCCTGCATCCTCGCTTGCTATCATTTAAACGCGTAGACCAAGCCTGATCCCACCATTCGTTGGTACTAAAAATGATAGCCTCAGAATTGGCTTCACGGCTGTTGTTGGGATCATCCGCTATCAGATACGTTCCACCCATACCAGTTGTGGAGCCACCGACAGACGTAGTTTGCCGCCTGCCGCCAGACACAAGATCAAACTGGCTCTTTGTATTCTGATCTGGTTGCAATTGCACCATCTCACCCCAACGTGATTGGAACCAGTCGCTCTCAACCAATCGGCGGCACTTCAGGCTGTCCTGCAACGATAGGCTTTGGCTGTAAGACGCATACAAAAACTGCACACCATTGCCAGAGGTCGGTGACTTCTCAGCCTGTATCCAACACCACGCCGGAAACAGAACGCCCACAAGCGTGCTCTTTGAGAAGCGTGGCGGAATGTTAATGATCAAATTACGGATATTACCATCAGCGCATGCCTGTAGATGGTCACACACTGCCTGCATTGCGAAGCCACCGCCAATGAACTCCGCCGGGTCAATCACATGCCACGCTTCTTTAGCAAACTCATACAGGCTGCGTTCCATACGCCGCTTGCTTAACTGCATCCGCAGCCGTTCAGCCTCCAGACGCGGCAACTGCCTTACATTAAGCATTTTCTTCCGCTTCTTCTTCCTCGTACTCCCAAGGCTCGTACACAATCTCCTCATTGGGTGTCGGCAATGCAAGCACCGTATTCAGCATGGATTCAAGTTGCTCCTGCTGGTCAGTGTCCAATGCATCAATGTCAATGCTCTGCGTGAGGATAGGGCCACCATTGGGGCCACTCAGTTCCACCTGCTTGGTTTCAGACCACAATCCCTTGCCACGGCTTTTTAAGAAGAACTTTGCAGCATCCAGTGATTTATCAGTATTGGAAAGCATTTCAGTCACGATCACGTTGGTGGCAGCGGCTATCGTTGTAGCCCAACCTGTTTCCAGTTCATGGGCATAGTATTTGGTTAATGTTTCATCAGTTAACTTCATTTGTGCAGCTATTTGATATTGCCACAAGCCCGAAGCGGCCATGATTTCCACAGCCTTCCTCGTTGCATCTGTAGGTTGATGCGCTGGTCTACCTCTTGGAACCTTTTTCTTAGCCATTTTTACACCAAATTAATTATAATGTAATGTTATAACATAACACTTTGTAATCTTTCACTGAATGCAAGTCACATCCCCTACGATTTTTTCGGGATTTTTGCGGTATCATGATACCTCACTTATCGTATATGATATTTGGAGCCTTACCCCATGACCAATCCCATATATACCAAGCATAGTTATGGCGTGGGCTTCCAAATGTACCTGCTATCCACCTTGGGCGCTTAGTCAGGACGATCTTGCAGGCGAAGGGCTTCTGACCAAAGATTTTCTTACGGCTGCTGGCACAATCAAACTCATTCCTAAGAAGCATACAAACCCGTCCACCAAAGTTCTTTGTCAGCAACAGGGAATGCTCAATAAACCGATCAGCCAAATCTTCAGCAAACGGCGGGTTTGTTACTATGTCTCTCTCATCATTCTGCCATGTCAAAAGGAAATCGCCCACAGGAAATCCAAAACCATAATCAAAAATATCAGTTCCGATGATATCTATGTTGTTCATTTTAAAAACATTAACAATTGCTCCCTTGCCAGCGGCTGGCTCCCAAACCCGCGCAAATGATTCGTGTCGCAACAATACCTCCGTGACCCAAGGTTCAGTCTCGTAATGATCCCACGCCCTGCGCTCGTAGTACGTTTCCATCATTAGCTGATCAGCCATATCACTCTCCATTTAAAACTTTTCGTGTCTCTCAATTCGTTTACCTATCCATGCCATCACTGGCACTGCCATGCTATTTCCCAATGCCTTATACCGAGGGCTATCAGTCGCGCCGGGGATGTAGGTATAATCGTCAGGGAAACCTTGTAGGCGTTCACATTCCCGTGGTGTAAGGCGGCGCACTGCCATCTGTTGAATTGCCATATAACCGGAAGCAGCATGATCTATTGAATTAGACCATCCTCCACCGCCATTATGTGAAATCATTGTGCCTGCAATTTCATGTGTTGCCATTGGTTGCGCCACCGCATGGCTATTCCCTTTTGTAAGGGTAAACATGGCTTCACCCTCTTCACCAATACCTACACCAGTACTTTTGTCTGCATCAGGGCTACGAAAAGCATTCATGCTATTAATTGGAATTGGTTGCGCTACCATATTCTGCCCCCGATCCGCGCAAGGCGAACTATCGTGACGCGCTGATAATGTACCCGCGATTTCTCCATATTGAGTGATTGGCTGTGCCACATATGTCGTGCTTTCATGCTTATCTGCTTTAGACGCACCAGAACGCAAGCAATGTCCAAGATCGGGGTTCTCGCCAACACCAAATGGAATTGGCTGCGCGACGCCATGAACTCCAGTAGCATTCAATGTATACATTGGGCCGCCATCTATGAACCCATCACCGTTTCCGCCATTTTCTGGTTTTCGCCCAATAATATTTTCTGCAAGAGCGATTGGCTGCGCTATACAAAAATCTAATTCATTTGCGTTACCAGCGGCTCTAGTTAATCCACCCGCATTTGCCGATAATGTTCCAGAAACATGGGAATTGGTCATTACAGGCAAGGTTTCTGTTTCTGGATCGTAACGCTGACCAACGCCTGTTGTAAGGCATTTGGCAGTTTCTTGCCCCTTGCTTCTGCTCGGCGGAGTATCCCTTCGCAAGCCTTCGCGCTCAAAAAGAACTTCTGCGGGATCAATTCCGTCTCTAGCACTTGCGACAACGAACACACGTCTGCGGCGTTGGGCCAATCCAAAGTATTGAGCATCAAGAACTCGCCACGCTGCACGTCTTGTCGGTCCCACAACCATACCAGCGTTTGTCCATTTTCCCCCTGTCGGGACGAGGGGTGCATCGTTTCCCACAATGGCTCCGAGGAAGCATCCAAAGGCATTGTCTTTGACGGAGAGGACGCCGGGGACGTTTTCCCAGACGATGATACTGGCTGGCTTTCCTCCAAAAAATCGTAAATCGTCAATTGCATCTGCTAACCTTACAAATTCTAATGTTAAGTTACCTCGGTCATCATCAAGGCTATTGCGTAATCCTGCTACAGAGAATGCTTGGCAGGGTGTGCCGCCAACAAGAATGTCTGCATCTTTAATCCAATCTTGTTGACGCAGTTTAGTAAAATCACCTTCCAACCGCACATCAGGATAATGATGCGTTAGAACCTTGCGCGGGAATGGCTCAATCTCGCTAAATGCCAACGGCTCCCACCCAAGCGAATGCCAAGCAACGGTAGCCGCTTCAATCCCGGAGCAAACAGAAAGATATTTCATTTTTTCCATTCCTCACAAAACAAACCACATTCAATGTCCATATTTTTCATTGGATTGCCTTTCGCTCCCTCTGGCAGTTCATCCAAAAATAGCCTCTTGCCTTTATATCTTACTAATTTTGCTCCAATGCGCCTAGATTGCTCTGCCCTTTGTTGAAACACATCAGGATGCACCGACTTCACATGCGACCAATAAGTTGGAGAAGTAGCTTTTACGCAACCAATACAATTAGCATTTGGGTAACCCAACGAATATACGCGTGGAAGTTCAAGCCCCTCAGATTGCAAAATAGAGTAGCAATCGGCTTTCGTTATCTTCGCATCAATAAGCACTGGGATGACATTAGACCGCTCAGTCATAACAAACCGATCATGTCTTGGCTTTTCCTCGTAGGTAAATCCTAAAACATGCCAATCAGTATGATTTTCTTTTTCCCAATCTTGTCGGGCATATTTCTTCAATTCTAAAGTGCATGGCGCACCTGCTGTTCCACTCATAAACTGACGTTTTTCCCACACATCCACTGCTGAATTTGATGGAAACTTTTTAGATGATACTGTTTCAATATAAATTCCAAGCCAATTTTGAACGTCTTTAAGAAATCTCCTATTATCTTCGTCTTCTTCTGCTACTGGGTTGTTAAGAACCCTGATACAATAAGTTTTGCCGTATTTTTCAATTGTCTTCTTGGCAGCAACAGCACTGGCGGCACCACAAGAAAACCATACGGCTATCGTTTCCATATCATTCCCCATTCAGCACTTTGCGTGCCTCAGTCATATCTGCCGTAGTTGCGCTTTCTGCGAACATAATCACAGTCGCTAACATATCCTCCAATGCAATCATGCGTTGCTGCATCTTGTGCATCTCCTTGCTTATATCAAATGGAGACGGCACAAATTCTGGCTCTTTCTTCTTTGGTGGCGGCATCTTAATCACGGTCATTTCATCATCTCCTTCTTGGTTGTTCCAAACCCTTTGTTGGGGTTCTTTGTCTTTCCACCAATACGGCCACCAGCAGCCATCTTCTCTTTTGGTATCTGGTATCGGTTCTTTACTGCTAAAGCCGCCCTACGAGCCATCTCTGCCCTTTTCTCTGGGCTTAATAGCGCGAAGCCTCGCTTCAGTTTGTCTGGCATCGTTCATGTATCCCTTTGGAATCTGGATGACAGATAAAACATCATCAACTGACACTACTCTTACTTCCGGTATCATCATCCAAATTTTGGCGCGTGGGCCACTTGGAACCACGCGCTTCTTTTTGAATAAATCAAAGATCATTGTACGTTGATCTTGAAGGAGAGAGATGGCTTAGGCGTAGACACCTTGCAACGTGCCAGCCACCAATCTTCGCCCATCTCTTGCTTAACCTTGTCGGTATCAATGTTCCAGCGTACCGAACCTTCAGCAAAGACTGCCTTAAAAAGATTGCCATGCAATTCCTTGGCGGTGGCACGGTCACGGATAACCTTCTCAGCGGAAGCAAACTGAGCCTCCAATTCTTTGATCTGCGCCTTGAGGTAGGCGGCTGCGTCCACAACTTCTGCTATGGTCATTGCGGTGAAATCAGTTGCGTTGCTCATGGTAGTCTCCTTGGGTTGCGCCTCAGCGCCGTTGTTGATGTATGTAGATTACGGCAGTCTTTATTATCTGTCAACACCATCTTAAATTAAAAATGGCATCTATCTCACATTTTTTTCTCATAGCCTCGTTTGGCACAAATCGGTCGTCATCAAGGTCTGCGTCTGCCTTTCCTTCTAAATCAATATACAATTCCGTTAAGAAGGTTTCTAATTCTTCAATTTTGTGTGGCTTCAAATCTTTAATTTTTAAGAAGTTTTCCATTGTTATTGTTCCTCAGTTCAAACGGTCTTCAATTTCAGACATGACATAATCATCAAATTGGGTGGTGCTGCGTTTTACGATTTCGGCCAACTGTGCCTCCTCATCTCCAGACATAGTGACATTATCGCCATCATCATTAGAAACATAATTGATTGTGACCCATTCAAATTCCCATTCAGGCTCACCGTAATTTACATAACCGTAAATAACGCGAGCCTTGGCATCAACCAACAACTTTTTGCCTTGGAAGTTAACGGTGGCGTAATCAATATCCAGATCAAACTCGGTTACAATGTTGAGAGGATGAATGTTCATTTTAATCTCCGTTTGGTTGCACCGCAGTGCCGTTGTTGATGTCTCTGTTTTACGGCAGTCTTTATATGGTGTCAACTTTTATTTATTCGGCATCAAAAGAAAAGTTGTTGCCATCTTGATCATAGAAGCAATCTGGATGGATGTGAGCGACCATTTTACCAGTATCTTTGCGTTCAAGGACGAGGTATCCGCCACGCCAAAGATCGCGTTCTTCTGCGTTATTCCGCGCTTCTCGGATGGCTAGATCAATTCCGATGATATTACGAAAAGGTGTGCGTTCCATTTTAAATCTCCAATATTTTAGCAATCTGATTTTCTAATTCTTTGCGATTATCGGCCATTAAACCGACACCAATTCCGTAACAACGCCAACCTAAAAAATCCTTAACAATTCTGATTTCTGGGCGGTCAATGATGCCATAGACGGCTTTGGTATAACCAAAATTTGGGTGCCATTCTCGTGGCTTTATTTTAACGATCTTAATCATCTGCCACCTCGTAATTTGCGGCTACTAAAGCAACAAGAATGATTTCCGCAGCCTCGCGAGTGATGGCATGGGCGACATCAACGCAACCATCAAACACAATATGAAAAGGATGAGTACCCTTATCTTTTTTTACGATCTCGTATTTCATTTGCTATCTCCGTTGGTTTGGCCGTAGCCCGTTGTTGATGTCTCTGTTCTACGGCAGTCTTTATATAGTGTCAACACCTATTTCATCCGCACACAAAGAAAAAATACTTTTTAAATCTGCCAGATGATGAACCCTGTTATCCGTCAGCATCAGGACGCGCCACATTTTCCACACTGGCGACCACTGGCACCACGCAACATCCTGCCCATCGCAATGCACTGTAAACACGAACTCACTGGTTTGGTTTACCCGCAGTTTATTTGTCATTTCATCGTCTCTGAAGGACATCATTCCAATCCCCTATTGTGTCAGGCACCATCACCTGAACTTCAATCTGCCTCGTCATAACCAGCTTTCGGGCCAACTCATAAGCAGTGGCCTGTCCGACATAGTTGGCATCGTTATCCGCGAAAATCGTTAATTTTTTGCAAATAGCTGGCGGCTCAAATGATTTCATTATCGTGGCACTGATAGCAGCCCATGTTGGAATGCCATGCAACACTGTGGCTGACATAGCAGTCTCAATGCCTTCAGCGATTCCCATATGCTCCGCCGGATCAGTCAGCCATATGGATGCACTCGGAATTAGCGGCCCCGGCATTACCAATTTGTCGGGTGATAAATTAGCCTTCGTCCCATTGGTAGATATAAAAGTTTTATGGACAGATATTCCACGGCCATCAGGCCCACTGATCTTTGCGGCCATGACAAAATAGCTGCGGGTCTTATCTTGCGGGTGAATTGTGTGACCCTGCCTAATCGCGCTGGGAGCCTCACAGACGCCTATTCTTTTTCTGAGGTATATCCCTACTGGGCCAGTATCAGAAACCGCGCTGGTGGCCTTCCAAAATCGTTCTGCGGCAGTCCTGAAGGTATTGGTATCAATTTCCTTGCTAACTTGCCGCTTTCTCATGCCGCCAAGGAGAGGCACCACCATCATTTTGGCTGCGACGTTATCTATGCCCTTCAATTTAGCGACGAGGGAGAAACCGTCCCCCGCGCCGCAATGCGAACATAGCCACCCGCCTTTGCCATTTTTATCATCAAACCGGAACCGATCCTTGCCGGAACAGATCGGGCAGGGACCGTGCTTCCCATTCAGGCGGCTGCTTTCAATCCCCATGCTGACCAGAATATCATGCCACCGCCCTTGCGCTTGATCGTGAGCCGTTTGAAAGTTCATTTTGTTTTTCTCTTTGTTTTGCTCTGGCAATGTTCAAATGCTTTATCCATGATCTTGTCGCAGCCGATGGGCTGATTGGAGACGGCTTACTTGGCGGCCCCACACCAATCCGATGCTTATAGGCATGATAAGCCCAACCCTCTTTGTACCCCTTCTCGCGGGCATAACCCAGCAACTCGGAGTAAAAGAACAATTTGGCCTGCGTTGTCCACTGTTTTCCTAGTTGTTCTTTTTTGTTGGTTAATTCAGCCAATTCACCTTCTTCGGGTTCCACTTCTGATTTAACGGTTGGAACAAATTTACACACTGGGCATTCCCTTGTGCCGGGTGGTTTAAGGTAAGCGCACTTTGGGCAAGCGCGGGGCAGCCTCACCATCTTCTCATAAATGCCTTTGGTTTTTTCCCCACTATCCAAGGTATCGTGGTGGATATCAGTAACAAAACCCAACCGCAGCGTTGTGTCGCTGTGATCTAAGATCAGGCAGTAATCCTTGCCCGGTGCCGTTCTCAAGCCACGGCCAATGATTTGTGTATACAAAATCTCAGACTGTGTAGGCCGCGCCAGAATGATACACCGCACATCCCAATCAATGCCTGTTGTCAGTACACCGACATTACAGACCACTTGCAAATCACCATCGGCAAATTGTTTGGCAATTTGTTCCCGTTCTTGAATATCCGTGAAAGCGTCCATGTATCCGCAATCTACACCAGCATCTTGAAACTGCTGCTGCAACTTCTTGGCATGCGCCCGATCCACAGCAAAGCACAGCGTGGGACGATCCCCACCCTGCTCCAACCAAGTTGATACAATATCAGCCACCAGCGTACCCTGCTGCATGGCTTGGGATAATCCTTTAGTTTCGTAATCGCCTTTAACAGTTTTAACACCTGTCAGATCAGGATGCGCCGGAGCAAACACCTTGAACTTGGAAAGATAACCAGCCTCAATCAGTTTCTCGGTAGTTGTGCCTATGATGAGGTCATCATACAGCTTGCCCATACCCTTGGCCCAAGGCGTGGCAGACAGGCCAATCACTGGCACTTTCTGCTCCTCCAATTGCTTGAACCATTTCTCAAGGAATTTGAACTGAACGTGGCACTCGTCAATGATCACCAGCGAAGTGTCTGGTATTTTACGCCGCATCAATGTCTGGATGGATGCCACCTGAATAGGCGCAGTGTGATCCGTCCTCTCATGGAATGCCTGCATCACGCCGATTTCAAAAATGCCATCGCGTTCAAATGATTCAACCGTCTGGTTAACGAGCGAAATGGCTGGGACGCAAAACATTACCCCATTACCCTTTTCGCGTGCCATATTGATGATTGCGCCAGCCGTTGCGGTCTTCCCGGCTCCAGTGGGCATCTGCAATACGGGCCGCAATTTGCCGCCACGAATAGATTGCCTCAAAGCAGAAATGGCATCCTTCTGATAATCCCTCAACTCATGCGCTGACATGATTTTCTTTCTCGTACATTTGGATGGCATGATTGATGGAGGTGTGATCCTTGTTGAGCCACCGACCCACTTGAGATTGAGAGTAGTTTAAATTCTTCACTGCGCCCCAAATCAATTCACGGCGGATCAGCACAATGTTTTTCCGACGATCATCCTTCATTAAAATGTTAGGATCAATTTTGTGCTTCCTAGCCACTTCCATCAGGAACCTGTGGAAATTGTTCCGTGGCAAACCTTCCACCCGCCAAATGATTTCAGGCTCCTCAATCGGCTGAGGTTTGGGTACTGGTGTAACAAGTTGTATTGGCACTAAGCCTGCTGGCTTACCCAAGCCGCCCAGACGTTTTTTAACGGCTGCATAATGTGCTGTCAGTTCATTGTAGCTGAAATGGTAATTGTCCGCGTTCATTTGATTCGCCCATTGCTATAAGTGTTACGGTCATTGGCGCATTGCTTTGATTGGCCCACTCCGCAGCCAGCGCCAGACACTGGGAGTCGTCTTCCACTATTTTTAGCCCCACCAATAAGTCTGAGGTGGCTTTCAGAATGTTATCCAAATCACGTCTTTTGTTTGAGCGCAACGCCCTGATGTGTATTGCGTACTCGCCGTCTATGGTTTGTTTTGTTTGCTGGCGAACCATCCAACCAGCCTCCTCCAACCAATCTTTGTATAGTTTTGTCTTATACATTCTTTTGCCGGAGATACGCCACAAGGCATTTACCGATGGTGCTAATGGCAGTTCAAGAATGATCATTGAAGAAGTCCGCTGGTGAAAGTTGGCCGTGGGAGACACTGATAATTTTCTGAGCCGCACTGATCAGTGGCGTTTGTTTAAATCGCTCAATGCGGGACAGGCTGGCGATTGAGATACCCGTCAAAAACGAAATATCATCCAACGTGATCTGGAACGCCCTGCGCCAAACTCTCATGGGGTGGCCTGACCCGCTATGCCGCCAATGAGTGACGTTGACAGACGGTTGGCCGTTGAATTGGGCTGCATCCGTAATTGAGGGTTCTCCCATGTCCAGCATTCTCCAGTTTCATTCTGAAAACATATCCACATCAAATGATGCTCGTATCCGTAATCCAACAGGAAATGCGCCATCGCGCTGCCCTTCGGAGTAACTACAGGTAGTGGTGGATCAAGACGAATTATCATTTGACACCTTTTTGCATTCAGTGCAATTTACGTTCACTGCAAACGAATGTCAAGGAACTCCTATGAACGAATTACAGAAAATAAAACTATCTCTTCCAGCTATAGAGCATGAGATTACTAATCTGTTGGCGGCAGTATATCAATCTAATCCTGAGTTAAAATCAGATGATGATTTTAAATTAGATATATTAGAAGGTAGTACCGATTTGTTAGAGATAGTAGATAAACTTATGATTAATCTATCTCTTACAGAAGGATATGTAGAAGGTATTAAAATAACGCGGGCGCGTATAGATGCTCGCTCGGTCAGGCTCAAGAACAAATCTGACGTTATCCGCAGCATAATTCGCAGACTGTTGGAGGCGGCTGAAATGAGGAAATTTACGGTTCCCCACGGCACGGCATCTCTCACGGCAAAGCCACAGAATGTGGAGATTGTGGATGAGGGGTTGCTTCCCGAAGAGTTCTTCCGTATTACCAAATCACCGAACAAGACGTTGATTGGTGAAAAGCTAAAGGCTGGCGAAGACGTTCCCGGCGCGCAACTATCAAACGGCGGTGAAACGCTAACAATCCGATAAGGCAAAAAATGAAACATATAATCCAAGCACTAAACAACATCATGAAGGACGTTTCTTACGTTCAAAAATCGTCCAAGAATGAGTTCCACAACTACAAGTACGCCAGCGAAGCATCCCTTCTGGAAAGTCTGCGTCCCGCCATGATCAAACACGGCTTGACCCTAATTCCCAGTGTGGGAAATGTCAGCCCGATTGATCAGCATGGCAACACGATGCTGACTGTTGAGTACACATTGGCGCATACTTCCGGTGAAATCTGGCCCGATAAGATTGTTGCTGTTGGCTGCGGCAATGACAGGTCCAAGTCAGGCAGTGTTGGCGACAAGGGCGTCTACAAAGCCCTCACAGGCGCTAACAAGTACCTTCTGTTCAAACTGTTCCAGATTGAGACGGGTGATGACCCAGAGAAAGATGAAACCGCTCCGCCGCCAGCAGAACAAAAAACGGAAAGTTCTCAAAACCAACATAAGAAACCTGCTGCAAAATCCGATGCGAAGAGCAATCTTGCGCCAATTACGTATGCCGACAATTTCACTCCTGCCGCTGAGGATGTGGATAAATACGTCAAGGTTTTTGTGGATGCACTTGTCTTCGCAAAAACAGAAAAGGAAGTCCGTGAGTTCTGGAGACAAGAAGCTAAAAATCGGGCGCTAATGGCGATCCAGATAAACAACGAAGAATATACCCTGATGGCGGAAGCCTGCACTAACCGAATCACAACAATTAACGAAGGAGCAAAATAAAATGGCTGATTATGATATGTCTGGAATTATTTCCAAAAACAAATACAAGAAACTTGATAAGCAACCTGACATCACTGGGAAGGCCACAATCAATGGTCAAGAGATGATGGTGGCTGGATGGGCAAAGTCTGGAAACAGTGGCCCCTACTACGCTCTAAAATTCACGGTAAAGGATGATGAGCCGAAAAAAAATCAATCTAATTCTAAAGAAGATTTAGATGACCATATCCCATTTTGATATGAGAAATAATCAAGAACGGCATAAAAAATGAAAGTTCCAAGAATGATGCATCCAACAAATACCGATCAACAGTGGCGGTTTGACTGGATTGCCGTTTCTTACCGCCCCGATCCAATTACGGATGAATGGCGTGAAATTGTGATCGGGCGCGGGTTCTCAACAAAAAAG
>Ga0304728_1001149_pt1 | contig 19444 bp, 6 predicted proteins | sample C_130625_MF_Meta_FD_190476 | JGI IMG/M metagenome (GOLD analysis project Ga0304728, IMG submission 190476) | Freshwater microbial communities from Lake Croche, Canada to study carbon cycling - C_130625_MF_MetaG (v2) (version 2) | ecosystem: Environmental > Aquatic > Freshwater > Lake | place... | reverse complement strand
GGTTGTTCCAAAAGGTACAATATCATTATTTACTGCATTGGTGATGGTAGCTGTGAATGATTCATTGCTACAAGCGGTAACAGTTTTTGAACTGATAGAAGGTCTTGGATTAACCGTTACTACAATAGGAAATGTAAATCCAGTACACAATCCTATATCTCCAGAAACAGGCGTAACAGTATAGTTAACTAATTGATTAGTGTTTGAAGTACTAGTAAGTATTTGACTAATATTATTTGAAGCTGTATTTACATCGGTTTCACCAGTAATACTTGTGTTATTAATAACCGTCCAAGTATAGGTAGTGCCAGATGGTAGAATTTCTGTTCCATTATTACTAGGGCTTATTGTAAATGCGTCTGCACTGCATATGGTAGCTATTTTATTTGAAATGCTTGGTTTGGCATTTATATTTACAATAACTGTAAAATTATCGCCACTACAACTACCTATTAGAGCTGTTGGAGTTAGCGTATAGGTTGCAACTTTTTGCGTATTGGTAACATTTGTAATATTACCATTTAACCCTGTTTGATTACTAGCAAGAGCACCACCCGTCATGCTTCCTGTTACAGAAGGAATTGCCCAAGAATAAGTTGTGTTTGCTGGAATAATATCGCCATTTGTTCCGTGCATAAAATTGAGCGAAAAATTACTGCCACTGCAAGCATCAATTGTTTTATTGTTGACAGTTGGTTTAGGATTTACTGTTACTATTAAAGTGAAACTAGCGCCATCGCAATTGCCAGTTTTTGGTGTGATTGTATAGGTAGCTGTTTGAGCAGTATTTGTTGGATTAACTAATAGTCCATTCAATGTTGTTTGAGCGGTTCCTGTTGTACCACCAGTAATACCACCAGTAACAGTTGGCGTATTCCAACTATAAGTAGTTCCATTTGGAATAACCAAAGAACCACCATTGGTAAGTGTTATACCAAATGCAATTCCACTACAAATAGCAGTGGTTTGATTAGTAATACTAGGAACTGGATTAATTGTAATAGATCCAGAGGCGTTACTAGATTTACTACATCCATTAGAATTAGTTACCATCACATAATAATACATGGTGCCAATTATATTATTTGGTGGTGTATAGGTATCTGTGGTTGCTGTTGAAGTATGCGTAGCTGCAATAGTCCATGCAGAATTACCAATGGCTGCATTGGTAGCACTTTGATACCAAGTATAAGTTGCAATAGTTCCGCTACCAGCACTTGCGGTTACAGATAAATTAGTTACAGCAGTATTTAAACATACCGCTTGATTTGTATTGGCAGGTTGAGCAACAATAGTTGGTAAATCATTAACCACTATTGGCGCAGAAGCATTACTTGTAGTAATACATCCATTGGTATTATATACAATCACATAATAATAAAGCGTACCAACAGCAGTAGCTAATGGCGTATAATTATCTGTTGTTGTTGAAATAGTATGCGTTGCAACAAGCGTTCCACCACTAGTACTATTTGATGTATTGCTATACCATTCATATTTTGAAATGCTACCGCTACCTGTACTTACAGCAACAGATAAATTGGTAAATGAACCATTTAAACAAGTTGATTGTGCAGAAATAGAAGGTTGCGTTGTGATTGATGGTAATGCATTAACAATAATATTACCCGATATAATTGATTGGGTGGTACAGTTAAGCGAGTTGGTAATAATTGCAAAATAATATTTTGTGTTAGCCGTATTTGTTAGTGGCGTATAATTGGCACTTGTTGCACTTGGTATTAATGTTGCATTAGTAATTGAATTAGTAGTATTGAAATACCACTGGTAGCTAGTAATAGTTCCACTGGCAGTACTTGCTGTTACACTTAAATTAGTTGGAACAGTATTTAAACAAAGTGTTTGTGCGCCTAATGAATAAGCGTTAATGGTTGGTAAATCTTTAACAATAATTGCTGCAATATTTGATGCCAAAGAATTACATCCGCCAGCGCCACCATTAGTAACAACAACATAATAATATTTTGTACCAACAACATTAGTAGGAGGTGTATATGTAGCATTTGTTTCGTTCTGAATTAAGGTTGCATTGGTAGTAGAATTAGTGGTGTTACTATACCATTGATAAGTTAATGTACCATATCCACCATTATTAAATGTTGGGTTTAACGCACTAGCAGTAACATCTTTACAATAACTCGCATTTGTTAAAGCAGAAATAGTTGGTTGACTATACACTTTAATAATACCAGAAACATTACTTGTAGCAGCACAACCAAAACTATTTGTAACAATACAATAATAATAGCTTGCCCCTACAAGAGCTGTAGGTGGAATGAATGTAGCATTGGTTTCACCTGTTATAATTGTTCCACCTGTATTAGAAGCAGTAGTGTTTTTATACCACTGGTAATTTGTAATGGTGCCAGTTGCTGTTGTAGCAGTGACACTCATTTGAGTAGCCGTTACACCTAAACAGACATCTTGTGCAGCGGTTGTTTGCGGATAAATAACAGGTAATGGATTTACAATAATTGTTGCAACATTATTTGATGCTGTTGTATTACAAGAAGATGCACCACCTGTTGCGCCATTGCTAACTTTTACATAATAATAGTAAGTATTTGCAACAGTAATTGGTGGCGTATAGGTTGGCCCCGTTTCATTAGAAATAATTATTCCACCTGAATTTGTTGCAGTAGTATTTGAATACCATTGGTAACTAATAGTACCATTGCCTCCGGTAGTTGCATTAGGAACCGTTAAAGCAGCTGGTGTTTGTGTTGCACAATAAGTGGCACTAATTGGATCGTTAGGAATAGTAGGTGTTGTATAAACTTTTATCTCTGCAAAAGAAGATGTTAATGTATTGCAATTTGAACCAGAAGTTGGTCCTCCATTATTAGCAATAACATAATAATATTTTGTACCAACAACATTAGTAGGAGGTGTATATGTAGCATTTGTTTCGTTCTGAATTAAGGTTGCATTGGTAGTAGAATTAGTGGTGTTACTATACCATTGATAAGTTAATGTACCATATCCACCATTATTAAATGTTGGATTTAAAGCAGTAGCAACAGCATCTATACAATAGCTCGCATTTGTTAAAGCAGAAATAGTTGGTTGACTATACACTTTAATAATACCAGAAACATTACTTGTAGCAGCACAACCATTGTTGTTTGTTACAGTTAAATAATAATAAGTTTCACCAGTAGTTGTATTTGATGGTGTATTGTTGGTAGAAGTAGCAATTGCTGAACCTCCTGTATTTGAATTATTTGCATTGCTAAACCATTGATAAGTTAAAGAACTACTACCAGCACCAATAGTGGTATTTGGCGTTAACAAAGTACCACTCGGCGTTGCAGGAGTTTTACACAAAGACTGAGTTGAAGTAGGTATTGTTACAGCTGGCAGTGCATAAATAGTAACAGTAGTAGTAATTAAGCAGCCATTAGTATTTTTATACGTAATAACAGAAGAGCCTCCACTAATTCCCGTAACTAAACCGGTATTACTAATTGTAGCAACGCCAGGAGTTGCAGAGGACCAAGGTGTTGTAGCATCTGCAGTGCCAGAACCTGTAAGTTGTGTAGTTGCTCCAACACAAGCTGTTAAAGTACCTGTTGTAGTAGTCAATGGATTCACTGTAATTACAGCCGATCCAGTTTTGTCTCCAGCATTTGCAGTACAGTTAGCATCAGATAAAAGAGTAACAGTATATGTTTTAGTAGTACCTAATGTTACATTAAATGTATAGGGAGATGCATTTGCTGTTACCGTTGAGGGTGTAGTTCCATCGGAGTAAGTGATAGTCCAAGGAGCTGTACCAATTAACGCAATTGAAATTTGTGTTGCTGTATTTGCACAAACAGTAGTTGATCCAGAAATTACACTTGTAGGCCTTGCTTTAACAGTTAGTGTTACAATCTCTGAAACTGCAGGTGGGGTGCAAGTTCCACTAACAATAAGTTTATATTTATAACCATTCATACTAACAGTTACACCTGTTAATGTAAGTGTTGCAGTTGTAGCACCTGTGTAAACACCGCTATTTGTAATGTTGTTGAATGTGGCACCATTATCGCTACTAACTTGCCATTGGTAGGTTAGGTTTGAACCTTCAGCAATTGCACTAAAAGTAGTACTAGCACCATCGCAAATACTTTTATTAACTGGCTGTGTTGTAATGGATGGAGGAATAAGAACAGTAATAATTCTTGTAAATACATTGGATGTTCCACAAAGATTTGAAATAGATAAAGTGAGTGTGTACTGACCAGATATTGTTAGTGCAGGAACTTGAAAATTTGGTGAAGCTGAACTTGCTGTTGCAGTTAGTGTAACAAAGGGACTGGGTCCTGTTAATTTCCAATTATAAGTTAAAGGAGTACAAAAAACGCCTGATGTTAATGTTCCAGACTGATTAATAACATTGAATGCGTTATTTCCAGGACAAAATGATGTATCACTATTATTGTTATTATAAGAATTAATAAATGCAAATTTTGCAGTATTAGGTGGGATTGATTCAATGCATATTGTTTTTGAAACCGATTCAGGAACACATGTTAGAGCAACGCCATTAGCTGTTACTGGGGATAGAACAATAGTATGTGTGCCTATTGATAAATTACTTGTTGTATAATTAGTCGTTGTAGCAACAATCACTCCATCAACTATCCATTGATAAGCTATATTCGGTGCACTGCAACCAGCTGCAGTTGTATTTCCTTGTAATCCGAGGTCAGATGTATTGGTAAAAGTTACAGCGGTATTTAAACATGCTTTTTCAGGTGCAGTAAAATCAATTTTTGGTTTTTGAAAAATTTGAATTGTTGTAATAGTATTTAACGAGGCAACCACACAAGAATCAATGTGTGCAACTTTAATGCCAGGGCCAAAAGAGTTGTAAATTGTACCTCCTGCACCTACTCCAGTAATTACAGACTCGCCACAGGAACTTTTACTATAATCGTGGTTTATTATGCCACTTATACTAATTAATGAGCGAATATTATAGACATTTGGAGCATTATTACCGTCGTCCCAATTTGCGGTATATACTGATTGAGGGAAGTTGAAAAAAGCACCAGAATTATTTACGTTTGTACTTGTACTATCTGAATCCAATACAAAAGTGAAAGTTCTTGCTTGATTTGCTTCGTAACATACAGTATTTGAAACTGCAGTATACAACGCCATAAAAGAATTATTAATAAAATAAAATGCTTTAGTAGAAATGGTATTTGAATTACTAGCATCAGTAGCTTGTTGAAAGAATCGATAGTGGACTTTTTTTAAGGTTTGGTTTATTTTAACGGAAGTATTTGCTGCTAATGTTGCAGTTTGAGCAAAGGCGTCTGTTGCATATAAATTTGTAAAGTCAAATTCATTTTTAGATGTCCAAGTTATAGCTAATGGTGTTTTATTTACTAAGTAAATATTTGATGTTGTATTTGCACCACAATTTGAAAAACCATAATATTTTAAAGTATTATTTTTTCTATAAGTGGCTGATCCACTTCCGGCATCAGTAGGTACTAAAAAATCTCCATTTGAATCGCCATTAGTTCCTAAATTATTTTGTACTGTAAGTGTTAGGTTGGGAATAGTTTGAGTAAAGAGTACCGTACCAGTCGCATTTACTATCTCTACTTTAAGTTTGTAAGCAGTTCCTGCTATAGTATTGCTTGGAATTAATCCATTTATATAAGTTGTATAAAAAGAATTAACAGAACCAATAGCTGCATTGCTATTTGAAAAACTACCATTTTGGTCTGATAAATAAAGATTGAATGAACTTCCAATGGGCACAAGGCCTTCTGGTTTAAAAAGTACGGCAATAGAAGATCCTTTTCCATAAGGTCCTGCAGGGATACTCTGAAAATTAATAACAGGATTAACTTGCGCGTATGAAGTTGCCCCTAAAGACAATATTAATAATAATAGAAAGGTCTTAATTGATGTACGACTCATTCAAGAATATATTTATTTATTTTTTTAACACTATTACCACAAAATAAATTTGCACTTAATCTTTTTTAACGATGCGTTATTAGGATCATCTAAAATCATCACTTTTAAATTAAGTTCTAATGAACCTGTGCCTGGTTTTGCTATTGCTAAATCTGTCATAGAAATATCATAAGATAAACCAGCAGATAAGTTTCCTTTTTTATAACCTATATATGGCGCAAAAGCATCTTTGAATCTTAAAAAACCACCAATTTGTAATTCGTCGCCATCTTCATCTATATATCCATTTAAGTTTCTACCATAGATGAGCCCCATGGTAGTATAATTTGTAGCAGCAGATCTGGTGTGTACAAAGCTTCCATATATATGATTTTCGTTTTTATCATTTAAAGAAAATCCACCATGAAATGTAATAGCAGGTGGAATGTTAAATGACAAACTATTATTACTACTCGACGGGCTATTTAAATGTGCACCAGCAACACCAATATAATAACTGAAATCAGTTTCTAAATAAGACAGTAGTAGTCCTGCGCCGTAGTCAAATAAATTTGTAGAATATCCAAAGCCTTCACCACTAGGGAAGCTTGGATTTGAGTAGCCAATATATGGAACAAATTGAGATTGAAATGTAAGTTTTGAATAATCAAGTAAATAAGAACGATAGCTCATTTGAGCACCAATTCCTAGTCTTAAACTTCCAGTGTAATCGAGTGCTTTATGAAATGCAATATTTCCACCAAATTGTGTTTGCTTAAATCCGCCATCATTTGACTTGTCGTAAATTCCCAAAATGCCTATAGCAGCAATATCATCCTTTCCAATAAAATTATCTAATATTCTCACTTCGCCATTTAAAACACCTGTTACATAAGGATAGGCAATGCTGCCCCATTGGCTTTTGAAATTAGACTGAAAACTTGCTCTGCCATTAAACAAACCATTGTTTGCAGGATTCACCATTAATGGGCAGAATAATTTTGAGTAAACGAAATCATTTGAGCAACACTATTGTTGCTTATAAGTATTAATAGAAATAATATTAGTGTATAATTTTTTTTAACTTGTTTAAGCATGATTTTTGCTTTATTGTACAGTATACAAATATGAGTGTTTCATACATAGAGGCTTGTAGTTCAATCAACAGTAGTTTGTAGATAATTCACTACATGCTTGTAGTTATGTGATTAATTAAACACAACACCCAACAAAAAGGCACCATTTGGAAATTAAGTGAGTAGCGGCAATTAAAAACTACCTTCGCAGCTCATTTTACCATTATGACTTTTCAGGATTTAAATTTAAACACCCCATTGTTGAAGGCTTTAGACGATTTGGGCTACCTATATCCAACCACTATTCAACACCGTGTTTTTGCTATAGCCATGTCTGGAAAAGACGTTTGTGGCATTGCTCAAACCGGAACGGGTAAAACATTTGCGTATTTATTGCCATGTTTGCGTCAGTGGAAATTCAATAAAGACAAGGATCCTCAAATATTGGTGATTGTACCAACCCGAGAATTGGTGGTGCAGGTAGTAGACGCTGTAAAAGCCCTAACAACTTATATGAGTGTTGAAGTAGTAGGTGTTTATGGCGGCGTAAATATCAATACCCAAAGAACATCTTTAGAAACAACAGGTGCAGATATTATTGTTGCAACACCCGGCAGATTGTTTGATTTAGCAATGCATGGTGCTTTTAAAACCAAGTTCATTAAAAAAGTAGTGGTAGATGAAATGGACGAAATGCTCAATCTTGGCTTTAGAACCCAATTAAAAAATATTGTAGATTTATTACCAGCTAAACGCCAGAATTTATTGTTTTCGGCAACTATTACAGATGAAGTAGAAACTTTAATGGAAACATATTTTAACGACCCTGTAAAAGTAGAAGCAGCACCCACCGGAACGCCATTAGAAAATATTATACAAACTGCTTACGAGGTTCCTAATTTTTATACGAAAGTAAATTTATTAGAATTATTATTAACCGAAGATGCATCCATGACCAAGGTATTGGTGTTTGCAGTAACCAAAAAATTAGCAGATGAACTCTTCGAACAATTAAACGAAAAATTCCCTGGAACCGCTGGTGTGATTCACTCTAATAAAGAACAGAATCATCGATTTAATACAGTAAAACAATTTAAAGAAGGAAATTATCGCTTTATTATAGCCACAGATATTGTAGCCCGAGGAATAGATATTGCAGAAGTAACCCATGTAATTAATTTCGACACACCCGAAGTGCCAGAAAATTATATCCATCGAATAGGACGTACAGGAAGGGCCGATAAAAAAGGTATTGCCATTACTTTTATTACACCAAGCAGTAAGCCACAGCAATTAGCCATTGAGTCTTTAATGCACTATCAAATTCCTATTTTTCCGTTACCAGAAAACCTAGTAATTTCTGAGGTATTAACCGACGATGAAATGCCAAAGGTCTATATGAAAAATATTGAGCCCAAACTGCCTAAAAAACACGCGGCTGGTCCAGCATTTCATGAAAAATCTGCTAAGAATTCAAGGGTTAATGTAAAAGTGAAAAGAAAGGATACCATGAAAAAAAAATATGGAAAACCTATTAAGCGAGCGCCTAAAAAGTAAACAGATAAGCCTATTTTTACGATAGGCTTATTTTTTACCCAGAATTGCTAAATAATGCGTCGACTGTTTTTGTTAGTTTCTTGTATGCTTCTTGTGTTTACGAACCTATTAAACGCACAGCAAAATCCAGTACAAACTATTAAAGGATCCGTTGTTGAAAGGTCTTTAAGCAAGCCATTAGTTGGCGCCACCATTGAATTAATCAATGCAGCCAAAACAACTAATATTTCAAACGATAAAGGTTTTTTTAAAATAGAGGGAATACCTGTTGGGCGTCATTCGCTGCGCATTAGTTATGTAGGATATAAAACAGTTACCCTAAATAATTTATTGGTTGAATCAGGCAAAGAATTAGATGTAACAGTAGAAATGGATGAAGAGGTGCAAACCACCCAAGAAGTGATTGTACAAAGCAAACCCAATAAAGCAAAGCCAATTAATCAATTTTCATTGGTTAGTTCTAGAATGTTTAGTGTTGAAGAAACCAGAAGATTTGCTGCTAGCATTAATGACCCATCACGCATTGCTACCGGCTTTGCAGGCGTTGTGGGTAATGGCAATACCAATGCTTTAATTATTCGAGGAAATGCCCCAAATGGCCTGCTATGGCGGATGGAAGGAGTAGATATTCCCAACCCAAACCATTTTGCAGCGGTTGGCACTTCGGGCGGAGGTGTTTCAATTTTAAGTGCGCAACTATTGGCCAATTCCGATTTTATGACGGGTGCATTTGCTGCAGAATATGGCAATGTATTATCGGGGGTATTTGATATTAAATTACGCAAGGGCAATGCCAATAAAAGAGAACACACATTTTCTGCAAGCGTTATAGGAATAGACTTTGCAACAGAAGGCTATTTTAAAAAAGGATCAGGTGCATCTTATTTAATTAATTATCGCTATGGTTTTTTAAGTTTGATACAAAAAGTAGGCATTAATATAGGCGAAGCACCCACCACTTTTCAAGACCTGTCTTTTAATATTAATTTACCAACAAAACATATTGGAACCTTTACCCTTTTTGGATTTGGTGGATTAAGCCAACAAAAAACAGTACCCGAAACAGATTCTATTTTATGGACAAATTCAACCTCTGCAAGGTCTGGTAGATTAGACTTGAGTAATACTGGAGCAGTAGGGTTAACGCATAGTATTTTTTTATCGCCCAAAACAATTTTAAAAACAATAGTAAGTGTAAATGCTAGTAATATAAAGGCCGAAAATTCTAGGTTAGATAAATTTAATGGCCCACTCATATTTACAAGAATTAATCAGTTTCAAGAGAATAATACGGTTGTCTCAATGGTGGCAACGCATAAGTTTAATAAATACTTGTTGCTAAAACTAGGTATGTACAAAAGTTTTAAAGGATTCAATTTGCAACAAAGAGAATCGGTAAATAATGTATTAAGCAATAAAGTAAAATCAACAGGCAACACAGGGCTAAATAACTATTTTTTGCAATTTAAAGTAGATCCAATAAATAGGTTAAGTATACAATTTGGCATGCACGGGCAATATTTTGCACTCAACCAAAAGTCTGTTTTAGAACCAAGGTTTGGCATAAAATACATGACAGGAAAAACGCAATTTCTATCTTTTGGATTTGGTAAACATGCGCAAATTCAGCCGCTAGGCAATTATTTTGCCAGAATTAAAGTAGGGGTAGATACGCTACAACCCAATATGGGCTTAGATTTTAGCAGGGCAAATCATTATGTGTTAGGATATTCTATTCAACTAGCGCCCAATTGGAATTTAAAAGCAGAAGGCTATTATCAGTGGTTGTATAATGTGCCAGTATCGGCATTAACACTAAGTAGTTATAGTTTAATTAATCAAGAAGACGATTATGCCATTGTTCCATTGGCCAATAAAGGCGATGGAAAAAATTATGGTGTAGAGTTTACCCTCGATCGTTGGTGGAACGACCAATTTTATTTACTCAGCACCCTTAGTTTGTACAATTCAAGTTATATGCCATCCGATAGGGTTTGGCGAAACACGCGGTATAATTCTAATAGCACGTTTACATTTTTAATAGGAAAAGAATGGAATTTAAAAAGGAAAAGACCTTCAACAATAGCCATCGATTTAAAAATGATTGAATCTGGGGGAGTAAGGGTAACACCAATTAATATAGCACAGTCCATAGCCCAAAAAACAACCGTGCTAGATAATTCAAGAATTTATGGCGAAAAATTAGCCAATTTTTTTAGAATAGATTTTCAAATGGAGTGGAAGTTTCAGTATAATAAAAGAACAGGCAGTGCCATTATTGGGGTACAAAATTTATTAAACAAAAAAAATCCATACAGCCAATCTTTTGATGTAGCATTAGGCAGAATAAAGTATAATTATTTACTGGGCTTAATTCCGGTAATAGGGTATAAGGTGGATTTTTAGTTCGATAAAATTTCAACAGCCAATCCTGTTTTTTTATCAATAGGCATTGGCGCGTGATTGTCTGCTAAATATTTTTTTAATAATTGTGTAAGCTCTTTTATTTTTTCAGGATAATTCAGCGCAATATTAAAATGCTCACCCATATCATTATTTAAATTGTACAATTCTTTATTGCCAGTTCTTAAATCGTACACCAATTTAAAAGCGCCTTTACGTATTGCCGATTTGTAATTGATACCAGGTCCATCTTGGTCGATCCATTTGTTGGGATGATGCCAAACTAAAAATCTGCTAGAGTCTAAAAGATTGGGTTGTTTAATAAACGGCACAAAACTTTTTCCATCAATTTGTTGAATGGTTGTTTGTTTTGATAAGTTGGCCATTGCAATAATGCTAGGATAAATATCTTCTGCAATAATATATTGATTAGATACTGAATTGGCAATACTAACGCTAGGCCATTTTATAATCATCGGTATGCGAATACCGCCCTCATAAACAGATCCCTTACCAGCACGAAGTGGCAGGTTTTGCACATGGGCAATTTTACCTCGTGCAGGAGAAAGACTCAAACCTCCGTTATCACTCATAAAAATAATAATGGTATTGTTGACCACTTTTTTTTCTGTAAGATACTGCATCATATCGCCCAAACTTTTATCTACACCTTCTACTAAACTGGCATATTTAGCTTGCGCAGAATCTAACCCTTCATCCAAATATTTTTTAAAAAATCGAGCGTCTGGTTGAATAGGGGTGTGCACTGCATAATGCGCCATGTTTAAATAAAATGGCTGGTTATTTTTAATAGGAGCGTCTAATGATTTTATTGCTTCAATGGTTAGGGCTTCGGTTAAAAAACTATCAGTACCAAAATAGGCTTCTAAATCGGGTACAGCTTGGTAACTAGTTCTGCCCATTAAATTGCCATAATTATCTTTTCCGTAATAACTCTGCGGATGTCCTGCAGCATGCCCTGCAATGTTTACCATAAATCCAAGGTTATAAGGATTTGCTTGCGGAGTTCCTGCAGCACCCCAGTGTGCTTTGCCTACTTGAATAGTAAAGTAACCGGCTTGTTTTAATAATTGCGGATAACTAGAATAGGTTAAAGGGTTAAGGCCATTCATCTGCCAATTACTTGGGTTGAATTGTACATCGTTTGCATCGCTATTATCGTTTTTGGTAGGAGATGTCCAATTAGTAACGCCATGATGTGCCGCATTCATACCAGATAAAATACTAGTTCGGGTAGGCGTACAAACAGGGGTTGCATAGGCATTTGTGAATTTTACACCTTGTTTGGCAAGCAAGGCAATATTGGGCGTATGGAATTGTGGATTAGTAGCATCTGTCATACCCATATCATCTACAATAAATAAAATGATATTGGGTTGTTTTTGAGCTGTTGAATCTATTTTACAGACCCCAAGTAATAGTATAAATAGTAACAATATTTGTTTCATTACATATTTTATTATTAATTAAAAATAGCATTTGATAATTATATATTCATTCTTTAAAGAATACAATTTCGCATATTTAATCTATAATCATTCAAATCTGTTCGACTTTTCGCTTAACAGGAACAGATAGGTGATGCTTTCTGATACAATTGATTTAATCATTAGATACTTTTCAACTAATTTAATATTCCATAAATTAATTAAATGAAAAAAATCATTCCTTTTTGTAGGAATTATTGGATGGTAGCTTCTTTCATTTTATATACTTGTACAACAAAAAAACCCACTTATTACGGTGGGTTTTTTTGTAAATATTTATAGCATTATAAATTCTATTGTTGTGCTAATCCATAACCATTAGTAATTTTTCCTTTCGATTTACTGATGGTTTCAGAAGGAATTGGCCAATAAATTCTTGGAGGATCACCAGCTGAAGTGATGCCAGAAAGAATATTTCTTTGATAAACAGTTAGTGCATTTGCCATATCAATACCCCAGTTGGTTTTGGTGTAACCAGCAGTTTGCAGGGCAGTTGCTTCTGCACTTGTTGGATTGATATAACGGAACAATCCTTGAATAGCAATATTGTGTGTTAGGCCTACCACTTTGCTACTTATTGCAGCAAGATTGCTAAAATTATATTGTCCTCTCCATGCAGGAAATGCAGCAGGATTGGCAACTGTATCTGTACTTGCACAATCAAAAGTTAATGGATTTGTTAGGGTTACTTTTTTGGTCCATATATATGCAGGAAAATCATTGCCATTAGGATAACGATGGTAGCCCAATGTTTTAAGATCGTTGACTGTTGCTAATAGATCTTGTTGAACGGCAATGGCTTTCTCTGAATAAGTACCAGAGCGTATTAGATCCCAACGACGCTGTCCTTCACCAAGTAGTTCCAATTTACGTTCTTCTAAAATAGCATCTTTTAATGCCTGTCCAGACAAAGCCAAGCCATGTAGGGTATTGCCAAATGCTCTTTGACGAATTTGGTTTAGCAATGTAACAGCATCTACTTCTCCGATTTCTGCTTTTGCTTCGGCTAATAATAAAATAACATCAGCCATTCTTAATATTGGCCAGTTGATACCTGAATTTCTTTGAGCCGCAACATATGGCGGATTCATTCTGTTCTCATCCCATTTATTGGTTGAAATACCACCGGCACTTTTACTTCCAGGTACAAAAGTCATCATCTTTTCATTACCGTCTCCATTACTTGCTGTAACTGCGGCACTAACATCTCTTCTGTGATCGGATGTTTCAAAGCTGCCATAATAAACAGCTGGAACAATCCTAAGTGCACCGAAGGTTTTACAAGGAGCAGCATTGGAACTTCCACCATCTGAAGGACGACCAAATGCATATGGATATTCACTTGTAGTAGTTAAGGTTCCTCCCTGGATATTTCCTATTTCAAACAAAGACTCTGGGCTTACAGCCAAATCATGAAAATATTGGAAATGACGTTGAAAAGGATTGTTGGCAGTGGTTCTTGTATCAGCAGTAATTAGCACTGATGTTCCAGCATTATCCAATGCTTTTTGTAAATAGGTTTTAGCAATCTGATAATAGCTCAAATAATCGCTGCGACGTGCATATACACATTTATTGGCTTCAGTTCCTTTTTTGGTGAAGGTAACTTTGCCATATAAACCATCTACATCGGTACGAATGGTTTGATAGCCACCTGCATAAAGTGCCATTTGTCCTATCAATGCATCACAAAATGTTTTAGACATTCTTTCTGCATTGATACCGTTTTGTCCTAACTTATACATGTAAGGCTCCGCTTTCTGAAGACCGCTGATTAAACTATCGTAAATATCAAATCTTGAATTTAAAGCATAGTCTGTAATGACTTTATTTTCATATCCATAAGGAATATCGCCAAAATGCTTGATTAAATCAAAATAGCAAAATGCTCTCATGGTTACGGCTTCTCCATATAGCTGTGTCCAATCAGTTGTTTTACCGGCTGCTACATCTGCTTTATAAACATCTTTGGTTGCAATAATATCGGCAAGTCTGCTTGCCAATGCAAGTGTTTGATACAATGCGTTAAATCCACCAGCTGCTGCATCAACACCTAATAAATCGGAGCGACCTATAGCGTTGATATTATTTGTAGAACCATCTTCAGGATAGTATTCTGCATCGGAACCTACTGGATCATTCCAACGATAAGCGCCCATGATACAACTCTGGCGGTAGTTTGCGTAACACCAGGATAATGATTTAAATGTTTCTGATGGAGTAGTTGTTACAAAGTTATCATCTACACTAGATGGAGAACTTACTTCTAAAAAGTCCTTCTTACATTGAGTAAAAAGAAAGCAAAACGAAATGGCTGTGATATAATTTATATATGGTTTCATTAGTTGCGTTTTATATTGATTAAAAATTAAGGTTTACACCGAACACAAATGAGCGGGCACGTGGATAAGCACCATAGTCAAATCCTGATGTAGGATATACAGATCCGTTAGCGTTATCATTTGTTCCAACTTCAGGGTCTAAACCTTTGTACTTAGTAATGGTTAATAAATTATAAACGCTACCATATATACGTAGGTTACTCATGTGCAATTTTGCCAATACAGTTTTTGGAAGGGTATACCCTACAATTAAAGTGTTTAAACGAAGGAAAGAACCGTTTTCAATGCCAAGTGTTGAAGTAACACCTGTTTCGCTGTAAGACAATGGTAAACTAGCATTGGTATTCGCTGCATTTAATTCATCGGGAGTTTTTAAGCGTACCAACTGACCGTTCACTACATTATAAATCTTATATGCATTGCTCATGATATCTAACTTGTTTTGATAAACGCCAGCTTCTTTTGGTCCGAATAAAGACAAAAGTTTGTTGGCATTGAAAACATCATTGCCAACACTGTAGTTGAAGTTTAATCCAAAATCAAGATTTTTATATTTCACATTCAAACTAAAACCACCTGTGTACTTAGGAGTGTTGCTACCAATGATGTCAAGGTCTTTGTCATCAACTTTACCATCTCCATTTAAGTCTTTGTATTTAGGCAAACCTGGATAAGCAATCTGGCCAGTAGGGCGATCAGTACCTGTGGTGATTCCATGGGTTACACCACCAGAAGAAGAAGTCAAATCAGCTACTCCTGTTTTTAAAGTATATAAACCATTGTTGTAATTAAAATCATCCGGCGTATAAAAACCAATATTGGTTAAACCTCTTACCAAACCAACAGGTCTGCCAACAATTAGTTGGTAATCATAAGCAGGGTAGGTGGCAGATCCATTCCAACCAGAACCATAAAGTCCTGTTACATTATCGGCTAATTTGTCTACATTGTTTTTATTGAAAGTGATGTTACCACCAAGGGTAATTTTCAAATCTTTTTTGTCAACAAGGGTACCTAGTAAAGAAAGCTCAATTCCCTTATTACTTGTTTGTCCAATATTATCATAAGTGTAGGTAAATCCTGTAATACCCGGAATGGTAGTTTGAAGCAACAAGTCTTGGGTGGTGTTCCAATACGCATCAATCGTACCAGTCAATTTATGATTCAACAAAGAAAAGTCTAAACCAAGGTCACGTGTAATGGTGGTTTCCCATTTCAAGTTTGCGTTAGATAGAATACTTGGTGTACTTAATTGATAAGCAGCAAGTGCAGAGTGGTTAATATCGTACTGCGATCTTTGGTCAGTTACAGAGCCCCAAGATTGTACATTCATACCAGATGGAATATTATTATTACCCACAGCTCCGTATGCAGCTCTAAGTTTTAAATCACTAACCCAATTGACATTTTTCATGAAATTTTCCTGAGAAATTTTCCAAGCAAAAGCCGCTCCAGGGAAGTAACCCCAACGATGATTATCAGTGAATTTAGATGATCCATCTGCTCTAAATGTACCAGTTAAAAAATACTTGTTATTGTAGCTATAATTCAATCTGCCAAAATAAGAATTCAAACGATCAGGTGTATTTACACTAGATGAAAATGCAAATACATTTCTTGCCCTGTCGTACTGATTTATTTGAGCAAAAGCAGTTTGTTCTGTAAAATTAGATGGGAAGTAGTTTGCCTGAATAGATAAGCCAGTACCACCAGAATTGAAAGCTTCGGTACCTGCTAATAAATTAAACTTATGATTTTCTTTTACAATGAATTCATAACTTAAAGTATTCGCCCAACGCATACCCCAGCTATCGTTTTTACGATAATCGGCATTGCCAGCATAAAGTTTGGTACCACTCACATCATCCATGAATCCACTATAAATAGCGCCAGACCAGTATTTGCGCTGACCCCAAAGTCCATTTCCGCTGATATCAGTGTGAAAATTCAAACCCTTAATAATATTATAATTCAAAGAAGCCATTCCCACAAAATTCTGAGAAAGTGATAGCGGATCATAATCAGCCATACGTGCAACAGGATTGTAATTATCCCATAAAACGTTTTTACCGTATTGAGAAATATTATTACTTGCAGTTAAAGCAGCAAGGTTTCCTAAAATATGATTGGTTGCAATAGGTCTGAATTGATACGCTGACGAAAGGATTGATCCACCTCCACTTGACGTTCCTTCATCACCAAGTGTAGCCGTATTTGCATAACGGACATCTATATCAAAGGTTATTTTGTCTGAAATTTTTTGGTTGATTTTAAGTTGTGAAGTCACTCTTTTTTGATATGACTGTATTTTCATACCCTGATCATCTGAATATGTTGCAGAGAATAATACTTTTGTTTTATCGGTTCCGCTAGAAATTGAAATGGCATGATTAGAAGAAACAGATTGCTTATACGCTTGTTTCTGTATATCATCAATTGGTAAGTTTTTGTAAGCATCAATTCCACCAGTATTTGTTCCGGCATTAGCACCTAACCCATATAATAATTCAAATGGTGTTTGATAAGCAGCTCCGTTTGAGGCAGCATTTCCCCAAACATATTGTAAATAATTATAGGGAGACAAAGCCTGTAAATAAGCAACAGGGGTATTGATTTTGGTATAATTATTATAGTTGACATTTGTTTTACCAGCTTTTGCAGATTTGGTAGTCACTAGCACCACGCCATTCGCTCCTCTAGAACCATAGATGGCAGAAGAAGAAGCATCTTTTAATACGTCTACACTTTCAACCTGATCTGCAGGAATATCATTTAAGTTGCCAGGGATACCGTCAATCAAAACCAATGCTTGGTTACTTTGAGAGATAGAACCACCACCACGAACACGTATATTAATGCCAGCTCCAGGACGACCATCCTGAGAGGTAATATTTACACCGGTTAGTTTTCCCTGCATGGCCTGCGCAATATTGGCAACAGGGGTAGCAGCAATATCTTTTCCGCTTACAGAAGAAACAGCGCCGGTTAAGTCGCGTCTTTTTACTGTACCATATCCAATTACCACCACTTCGCCCAAATTTTTATTGGTTTCTTTTAGTGCGATATCAATTGTTGTGCGGTTGTTTATTACTTCTTCTTTTGAACCAAATCCCACAAACGCAAATACTAATGTTGCATCTGTATTGGCTGATATTGTATAATGTCCATTTGCATCTGTAACGGTGTTTTTACTTAGGCCTTTAATCTTTACAGAAACGCCTTGCATAACTTGTCCGTTTTCATCACGAACAGTTCCGGTTACAGCTTTGGATCCTTGTTGTGCAAAGGATTGTGTAGAAACCATTAAAAATAGAATCAGACCAAATGCGATTGAGCTTTTTAATGGAGTAGAGATTAGTTGCAGGAATCGTGATAGTTCCTTGTTGATAAAATGGCAAATTAGCAAAGACCAGGAAAATGTTGATTTTCTCATTACGCTTGACATAGAAATTGGTTAGAGCTGGATGATTCGTCTCCAGCAGTGATTAATTTATTTTACATCAGTCTGCCGAATGGCATTTGAAATGAATTCAAATGAAACAATCGATAGAAAACGGGACGAAAAATAAACAATAAATATTTTTTTAGCACAGAGAATCTACGCAATCGATTGCACCAGAAGGGTTTTGTGGTACTTATAGTTATTATTAGTTCAACATGTAGGATACAAGAATAGTAGAATTTGTTTTACTATAGGAAGCAAAAAGCCACTCAATTGAGTGGCTTTTGCACATATTACACTAGGAGAAAACTACCATCACTACAGTGTACCCTACCAATATATTGGCAAACAGGTGAGTGCTGATTACGACACAGATATTGTAGAAGTCTATTACATACACAACCGTATTGCGCTTCATAGACGTGCTTATAAAAAACACGACTACACAAATTATTCAAAATATAGTCCTTGCATTTCTTTAAGATTGCTGAACAAGTAATGCTATTAATTGTATAGCCTATTTTATATATGGAAATATTATGCTTACGACTTTAAAAACGTATCACAAAGGAAGCTTTATTTTTTGGATCTTGTTAATGTTTATTGGTGCAGCAAACGCACAAGTTTCCTCAGCCCCCACCAATTTGGTGGTAACGCCAATTAATACGGGGGGGATGATTCAATTTACTGTTCCTTTAAATAGTGGGGGTTCAAGCATTACTAATTATGAATATTCAATCGATAATGGCGGCACTTGGGTTACACCCTCTTCGGCAATTACGGAGAGCCCGCTAATCATTAGTAGCGGTTTAACTAATTGCACATCTTATCAATTAAAACTTAGAGCGGTCAATGCTTCGGGTAGTGGCGTGGAATCAGCTGCAGTTAGCTTTACTCCTGCCTTATCTACAAGCCAAGGTACCAGATGGTTGCAAGGAACTTCAGCGGCGGATAATAGCTGGAGAAGCGTAGCCTACGGTAATGGCCTTTTTGTGGCCGTGTCCGGAACTGGCACGGGAAACCGAGTAATGACTAGTAATGATGGGATTACTTGGACCAGTAGAACCTCTGCAGCAGCTTATAGCTGGTATGGTGTCACCTACGGCAACGGTCTTTTTGTAGCGGTTGCCCCAGACAATGGAGTAATGACTAGCCCTGATGGAATTACTTGGACAAGTAGAAACTCTATAT
>Ga0304728_1001147_pt1 | contig 19501 bp, 26 predicted proteins | sample C_130625_MF_Meta_FD_190476 | JGI IMG/M metagenome (GOLD analysis project Ga0304728, IMG submission 190476) | Freshwater microbial communities from Lake Croche, Canada to study carbon cycling - C_130625_MF_MetaG (v2) (version 2) | ecosystem: Environmental > Aquatic > Freshwater > Lake | place... | reverse complement strand
TACTTCCTTATCCACATAGGTGATAATATCTCGACCCTTCTCTCGAACCACTTCAATTTGCTTGACTGTTTTAGTTAGGATTTTGATATTTTCTTCTTGGCTTTGTGCCTCTGCTTCTGCTACCTTGACTTCTAAATCTTTTACCTTGGCTTCCCATTCTGCTTGATTACTCATAGCACCCTCAAACCAAATACCCAATGCAATCAGCAATACAGATACGATCTGCAAAGGTAAATGATAGAGTTTAAATGCAGGGATGAAATTTAGTATGAAGCTAGATATCAATCCCAGCGAACCTGCCAATAGTATTGCATGGAATATCCAGTCGGGCATGAAATCCAGCAACCACATGTTACCACCTATCTTTTTGTATAACTACGGCCTTCTTACCATTTCGTATTAGGAATTGATTGCCAATTTTATTGATATCATAGTTGCCTATGAATTTATTAAGGAATAGAGTTTGGCTTTGGCTACTTTCGTCCAATGCTAATGCACCTTGTATAGTTTCTTTTACATCTTCATAATCGCCAATTGATATGAGTTTAGCAACAAGGTCACCCGCATACGGCTTTTTAAATGTCAATGTATTATCAGATTCTAATGCGACTTCAGTGGCGCCTTGATCGAAGAATTTTTTAACATCATTATTTTTAAATTCTAAAATTTTAGCCTGATACTGCGACGGAGTTACTGGAACATGCTCAGTGATTTTATCAGCATCGAATTTTACAGATGATCCAGATTTTTGATATCTGTAACGCCAATCATAATTGTCAGTTAAATTACTAATACCACTTAACAATTCTTTTAATTGTCCGGGAAGTTTTTCAGTACGCTCCATTTCTACAAACACTTGATATTGTCCATCAGGTTCTTCACCCGAGCTCATATCAGCATCTAAAATAAAAGGATATCCTCGCTCGATAAATTCAACTAGATCAGTTGCTGGGTATTTTTCCTTGACACGGAATCCCAGCACCACTATATCTTGGTCCTCGCCCATTTTACTTTTATATCTATCAATAGTAAAAACTTCGTTTACGAAATTTCTAAGATCTCCGTATCTTAAACTCTCGTTTAAATTAGGTCTGTGCTTCGACATCGTCTGGTGCCTCCTGAGCAACTTCGTCTGATTCCATAGTATCTGTATTATGGTATTTCATTAACTCTGCCATGCGTACATGGTCTTGATTTTCTTTGCCTACAAATAAGTCCTGCATCAACTTTTTAGGCATGGTGATTTCAACGATCCAAACTGGGTGCGCATCAATCTTACCTTTTTTAGTGCCTGGACGGAAATCTGCAGGTGTTTTAATTTTACGAGGTATTAGAATGTTTTCTTTCTTGTAAACGATCTGGCATCCATATTCATAGAGTCTCTTTGCACCTTCTGGATCGGGCATTTCTTTGGCATCCCACATGAATGCGCATTTTACTGTGTATCGTTCGACATGTGGTCCGGATACTAATTCGCCATGGAGCCAATTTTTAAAAACATAGATGTCCAATTCATCAATGACTCTTTCGAAGTCTTTGAGTGTATTGAACGCACTATTGTTCTCGCTCAATGTTTGTAGGTTTTTAATTACGTCAAGGATATCGTGCATAGCTATTATTTATGCTTTTTTATTTTTAAAATAGCTAGAAATCACATCGGCTCAAATATGGTGCTATTTGGGCTGCTTTTTAATTTACTGAGTAAATATCTGTGCAGGTCAATCTTCACCAAGGAGGTAAAAATTGCCTAAAGCTAGACGAAACCCCGAGCGTTCACAGTCTTACCGTGATCCTCGACAACAATCCGAAACAAATAACTTGATACCAATCAAGCCATATTTGAAGAAAAACAAGCAAGTTCTTATAATTCCGCGTAATTTATCGCAAGAAACTTATGTAGAATTGCTAAAAAATCCCAAAAAATACATTGTTTTTGCCATAGGCCCAGCAGGTACTGGTAAGACTATGTTAGGGGTACAAATGGCCATTAAACTATACAAAGAAGGTGCAATAAGTAAAATTATTATCACTAGGCCAGCTGTATCCGTGGATGAAGACCATGGTTTTTTACCAGGTACGCTCAATCAAAAGATGGAGCCCTGGACAAGACCGATCATGGATGTTTTCGAAGAATATTATCACCCTAAAGAAATAGCAGCAATGCTAGAAGATGGTATCATAGAAATATCCCCACTGGCCTACATGCGAGGGAGAACATTTAAAAATGCATTTGTCATTGCTGATGAAATGCAGAATACGACGCCTAGTCAAATGAAGATGTTGCTCACACGTATTGGTGATGGAAGCCGTATGGTAGTAACAGGAGATCTAAACCAAGCAGATCGTCCAAATGAAAACGGATTGCTAGAATTCTGTGATTTATTTGGTGACGGTAGCAATTCTAGAATGATTGCTATGGCCACGTTTGGTGTGCAGGATGTTGCAAGACATCCGGTAGTCAAAGAGGTATTAAAACTTTATAAGGAAGTGGATGACTAACAAATAATCTACGTTTAACGACAACCGCATAGTAACTGACCTGCAATCGACTATGCGGTTTTCTATCAACCGTTATAATTTCTCATCAACTTTATTAACACAGCAGCAAGTCCAATCTCTGGATCAGCTAATGCAATATGATCTACTAGTCCTTGTTTGATAATGACTACGGCATTATCCAGCTTGTCTTCATTGTCACCAAATAGTTCGATATTATTATACATCCAGGTGTATATGTCTGCAATTTCTTCTGCTCTCACAGATCCGCATAGTAGAGCTCTTGCTTCTTTGATCCTGCCTTTCTTAAAAAGCTCAACCATTTCAATTTTGTAGTCAGCGACACCTTCCTCACCTGCGCTAGGTGATAATAGTTTACCTTCGTTGACATTTTGCTGTACCATGTTGATACACTTACGCAAATCAGGATATGCTACTTTGACATACGTGTCTAATGTATCGAGATCAAAGTCTACTGACTCTTCCACGAGAATAGTAGCCACTCGAGCAGTATATTCTGTTATATCAGTCTTCTCAATGTGAAAGCCCTGGCAACGGCTATGCAGAGCAGGAATAATTCTATTCGGATAATTGCAAGTAAGAATAAACCTACTATGGTTACTGTAGGTCTCCATGACTCCGCGTAGGATTGCTTGTGCGTTGGGGGTGAGATAATCTGCTTCATCTAATAATACTACCTTAAAGGGGCCAAAAGGAATCATCTGAACAAAGTTTGTGATTTTATCACGTACTGTGTCTACGTTGTTTTCTCGGCTCGCATTGATCTCTAATACATCAAAGTCTTCGATGTTGAGTTCATTACATAATACTCGAGCCAATGTGGTCTTACCAATGCCAGCTGCTCCGCTCAACAACAGATGAGGAATACTACCTTCCTTGATCCAAGAATTAACTTGTCTACGCTGTGCGTCATCTCTAAACACATAGTCGCTGACAGTTTTTGGCCTGTATTTTTCTACCCAAAGTTTAATCATACATAATCCTTGTACATTTGTTTAGAACCAGCATCGCCCAGTTCGTTTACAAATATTTCATGTGTGCGTTGCATCATGGCACACGCCATCATCAGTAACTCTTCCCTAGTGTCGCACATCATGATTTGTTGATCCACGGGTCCCATCAATTCATCCATACGCTGTTTTACTGCTTGTTTATCGATCATTTTATACTAACTCCTCGATAATGCCTAATAGTTCAGCTGCTATAAGACTCAATCCAGCGATGGGAACATTGCCATTGATTAGGGCAATACCGGCAAATATCCTTACAAAACTCTTTACGATACTGACATAAAAATGTCCGCGACTTGTGTCTTTAGGTTGTACTTCAAAGTTATCCACGCAATGTCTCCATGGTAATGATTTTACTTAAACTGCGACCGAGGTCTTCATCATTGCCTACAATATGTAGTTGAAGTTGACTACGCTCTTTCTGACGGTCATATGTACGAGTCTCGACAATGGTACCACCATTGGCACGATAGATACTTAGACGCATGGGCTCTGAACCAAGTGTCTCATTATCCGCCGCCGCAACAAGTCCTCTTGATATTTTATTTGATGTCATTTGAACATCTGGAGATTCACTAAATGCCCAAACCCGTAGTCGTCGTTTTAACCAGTTCATGCTGTTAGTCCTTGTGCTAGGGTTTTCATATCTTCGTCGGTCATGAAAAACTGATATGTTGATGCAAAGTTAACCGCACCATCCTTCATACATTCTTGAATAAATTCAACGGCATTAAGATTATTTGGTGTAAGACATTTCCATGACTTAACGCGGAGTCTAAATGCGGCATCTTCTTTGACTGTAAATTCTTTCATTTCTTTTTTCCTTCTGCTTCTGCTACACGCTTGCGTAGGCTGCTACTACTAAAGGAATGATCTCGTCCGTTATAGATGATTTCAATTCCACGCTTCTTACAGATTTCTTTACCTGTAAATTCTTTGTCCGCATACTCTATACCTAATATTCTAACATCTACAGGCAATATAAGCAAGAGGTCATCGAGGTCTTTTTCAGTCTGATATACGACTACTTCATCCACATTACGATTTGTGCTGAGTTGTATCTGTCGTTCTACTATAGTTTGAACAGGTGGATTTTTACTATCTGGTCGATCTATAGTGGGATCAGTTTGTAGTGCTGCAATCAAATAATCACAGTGATTCTTGGCTTCAGCCAGCATGGCAATGTGTCCAGCATGAAGCAGATCGAAGGTACTAAAAGTAATACCAATCTTTAGGCCATCCTGTTTTAGTTGTTTTATTTTGTTGAAGATCATTCAAATATTATACAGCTTATTAGATCATGCGTCAAGTGGTTAATAAATATATTAAACAAATATAAAGGAAATTATGTCAAACAAACATGAAGCATGTAATACAATCACTCAAGAACGACCCAGTGCTTGGTTGGGACATCGAAATTTTGCCAACTGGCTAGTCAAAACAGTACAACCAAAAATTACAGTTGATTTGGGAGTAGATTGGGGACATAGCACATTTTATCTTGCTGAAATGGAAATTGGTGAGGTCTATGGTGTAGACAGTTTCGAGGGAGACAATCATGCAGGTATTAGAGACACTTTTGAATATGTCACTTCCACAAAAGAAAAATACAAATTTGACAATATTACCTTTATCAAAGGATATTTTGATCAAGTGGCTAGCACATGGGACAAACAGATTGATATTTTGCATATCGATGGATTCCACACCTACGATGCAGTAAAGAATGATTACGAAACTTGGAAAGGTTTCCTAAAAGAGGAGTCGGTAATCATATTCCACGATACTGAAGCATTTCCAGCTGACGTGGGAAGATTTTTTGATGAATTAGAAATGCCCCACAAAATGAAATTTAATCATTCTGCAGGGCTAGGAATTGCTACTAGGAATTTAGAAATTATGGAAAAAATTCGTACAACTTTTTTCTAATTAATCCAAACGTCGATAGATATGATCTGGTTTTTCGTCGGCGCTCATCATGATGGCATTGAGATTGACCATCCGTATTTTTGCAGTAGTGCCATCTTCCAACTCCACTTCTGTATATCGGGTCCATTGTCCGTGTTCGACTAGGATCCATTCGCCAATTTTGACATCTTCTTGGTCGTCTCCCACAGCCCAAACCTTGCCCCATCGGGGATGAATACCATCTGCTTTTCCATCTGAACTAGGAACGAAAATACCTCCACTGGTTTGTTGATGCCCGAAATCCATGTCGATTACGAACACTTTATCTTTTAGTGGTTTAATTTTTCCAGTAACTTTCATTTTTCACCTTTTTTCGGACTAGCATCGGATGTTGTATCTTTGTAATACTCGGCCACGATCTCTTCGCGTTTTTTGATAATCTTTCCGCCTTCGCCCAATTGATCTCCTCGGGCGTTAACTCTCATATTGCCTACAGCTGGCATTAGCTCATTTTGTTTGGTAAGTTTTTCCATATCAACTATCTTACCTCTCATAGATCGATGTGTCATTGCGTTCTCCTTATTTTAAAAATTCATTTATATCCAGATCAAATTTGATACTGTCAATTTTGTGTATACCTAACAAGTATAAGCAGTAACTGGCTACGCTACTTCCGCGCCCCACTCCCCATACTACATTATTTGATCTCATAGTATCTACAAGATATTTACAATACCTTAAGACGTCTATCATGTTATATTGAAAATACAGCGCCAGTTCGTCGACGACTCTATCAGTTTGTTCTTCGGTGTGACATTGATCAAACAAGAACCCAGCAATGTCGAAATCTTTATATTCATCGGGCATAAACCAATTGCTTTGATTTAGTTTATCAAAATCTCGAATACTTAGATTGGATTCAGTCAATGTATGTAAATCTGATATTCGATCAGCATTGATCGATTTTGCAGAATTATATTTTGCAATCTCTTGTTCATCGTCAATAAATACTGATTCTAACGTGTCTATTTTTTTCGAATATAACGACTGAAATGCTTCGTCAGTTGTAATTGTTACTTGGCCGTAATCATTTATTTTCACTTAGTCCACCTTGGATAATCCTAGGTTCAAACTTAGTGGCAATTCCAATGTCGAGATCGTCCCAGAGAATATCATCTCCAGTCCCAGTATCTAACGTATCTGTATTCCACCAAAAATTGCCATCTAAATCTAATCCGGATTCTGCCGGATCGCCTATAGTATATTGTACATGGTCGCCTATAGCACTGTCAATGGAAATAAAATCTATTTGGAAATATTCATGAGTGATGGATAAGAATTTATTGTAAAGTATGCAGCCCACGAAAAAGTCGTATGGTTCAGTTGGAAATAAAACTCTATTGTTTCCAATTTCAGTCAACGAACTGTGCAACTTATTGTCCTTGTGTATAAACACACTATTTTGCAATTTGATATCTACGAAACTGCGCAGCTTTCTAAAACCGGTATTGATATTAAGTTGTGATCCAGATGATGGGTCGACGCTGACACTGATTGTATAAGATGTGGGTAATACTAAATTTTCTGTAACAATGGTACAGACAAAACTAGTGGGCCAAATAAATTGTGTTAGATTAGTCGACATTAATCAAATTATCTAAATCTTTATTCTTTTTACCAGCAGTTTCCAAAGATTTTCTTTGTCGATCTGACAGTTCGGATTTATAAGCATCTAAAATCATGATAATTTGCTGTGCTGCTGCGCCCTGCCCTAATCTCATGGCGATACCGTATTTTTTAGAAAGATCCAAAACTTTCTCTTCTAAATCAGAATCTTTCAGCTTTCTAATGTCAGTCAATAATGGATGATACATTAAGCACCGGTTATTTTCATTATGTAGCAGAGTGCGTAGTATGGTGGCAAGTTTTGATTAGTACCAGATACACCTTCGGAGTTGATAGTGATACCTGTTGGTTCATATTCAGTATAACCAGTGTATAAGGCACCGTTGCTATCGCCAATGCCTGCCGGTTTACCAGCAGTTCCACCAGTTCCGCCAAATAACGACACAGCATGATGGTGTCCTGTGCCAGCTTGACCTTGGTCCGGCTCTGTAACTCCGTGGTTATGTGAAACTACAACGGCATCAGCGGTACCACCAGTTGCAGCAACAGCATATGTACTACCTGCACCGACAACAAACCTATTTCGAAGATCTGGGGTACTATTTGATCCGTTACATAATGCCCATCCTAACGGAATTGCAGTAACCGCTCCGTACCACATGATGATAGCGCCGTAAGGTAACACTTGATGTATGAAATGTGTATTGGCTAAATTGGTGCTGTTATCAGACGATGTACTTGCAACAGTTAATTTATCTATAGTAAATGTGTTGACTGCGTTATTATTAGGTTCTGCAAATGTTACTTCTAATCTGTTGGCATTGGCGTATATCGCTCCAGTGTAGGTATTCGCTGCGCCAGTGGATGTACTTGCAGGCGAACTGGACATGTATGCCACTGTTGGAAATGCAGTTGCCTCCCCGTAAGTTCTAAAAGTGGGATTTTTAAATATTACTTCACCTGTGCCAATGCCTGTGGGGAAGGGAGGTGTGCAGGTAACTGTACTAGTTCCTACCGAAACTACTGCTAATTGTGTCGCAGTAGTTATTACATAAAAAGTTGCACCTGGCAAAATATTCTTAGTTGATGCTATTTGGAAAGTGGTAGCTGTGGTATATGATGGACTAGACCAACTTCCCGATACGATAGTAGTTTTAACAATACTGGGCATCATTGCATTGACACCTGCCACTAGGTTGCCACTAATTTGGCTAGTAACCAGCATGGCATGCCTAGATCCTGAAGTTGTACTAACGCTAGAAACTAGATTAGCCGATGAATCATTTGGATATTGTGTGGTAAAATTGTTAGAAATTTGATTGTCAACACTGGCATTATTAAAAATCAATTCATTTAATGGTTTTACAAATACAATATTTTGTGTATCTAATGATGAATACTCGCTTTCTATTTCAAATATATTATAAGTTGAACTGAGTACGTAAGGATTTGGGGACGGTCCTAGAGCCACAGTATTCAAGAAATAAACACTGGATATATTTGGAGATAATGCGACGACTGATAATTTTAGAGATCCAGCCTTACCGCTAGACGGGAGATTAATAAATGTTATATTATGTAGACCGGAAGTTAATGTAACTCGTTGATAATTTCCCAGACTATAATCTATTTCTACATCCCCGGATTGTGTACCGTTATCTACCATCAATGTAGATGAATTTTTTAAGTTTATGTCTTCTACAATGTGACCAAAGAAAGAAGTTGTTGTATTAGTGACATCTACGGAATAAGCAATCAAATGACTAACTTCGGTGTTTAACTCAGATAACGCACCTGAAATATTGGCCCAGTTAGTTCGGAAAGTCTGCGTGGGATTATCTTTCCCCGGGGTTGGGAAGGTTGTATTGATATTACTAATGTAATTGGTTACTGTAATTGACACCTGTGAGCTCCGTTATTTTTAATATTTACACCTAAAATGAGTTAGCCCATTTTTTTCTTAAGATCGTTAAGTTCCGTGCCTAACTCTTTGATAGCTTCAATCAATAACGGTATTATTTTGTCATATCGCACACTTAAAAATCCGTTTCCTCTCAATGCCACCGCCTCTGGTAATACTGCTTGTATTTCTTGCGCGATAACGCCCGGTTCTCTAGAATTTAAATCTTTATCCTCTGCTAGTGCGTTCCAATTAAATGTCACCCCATTTAGAGTCATGGTTTTTTCTAACGCATTGGAAATATTTTCAATATTAGTTTTTAACCGAGAATCTGAAGTATAAAACGCTGTGACATCACCAGTTGCATTAATTCCACCGTTGACATATAAATTCGTGCCGTTCCATGTTAAATTTAAGCCGCCGGCAGATACTCCGCCGTTATTATATATAATAGAGGTATCACTACCAGCGATTGGGCCGACTGATCCAGCGTATCCTCTACTGCCGGTATATCCTTGGGGGCCTACACTGCCCGTATATCCGGTAGATCCTTGACTACCGGTATATCCTGGAGGGCCTGTAGGACCAGGCAACGTGCTTCGACTACCTGTATAACCTGTGCCTATGCTACCTGTATAACCTAAGGGACCTGAAACTGTGCTAGCTGATCCAGCATAACCAATGGGTCCTGTAGGGCCTGTAGGGCCTGTTGGACCTGTTGGACCTGTTGGGCCTTGTGGCCCCGATGGCCCGGTTGGCCCTAGAACTGTGCTTGCTGATCCAGTATATCCAGTAGATCCTGAATAACCGGTGGGTCCCTGTGGCCCAGTGGATCCGGAATAACCATTGATACCTAAAGATCCAGAATATCCATCAATTCCCCTACTGCCGGAGTATCCGGCACCGGCACTACCTGTATATCCTAGTGGACCCGAAGACGTGCTAGCTGACCCAGTGTAACCGGTATTACCTTGTGCTCCTTGTGGACCAACTGATCCAGTGAATCCAATGGGTCCTTGTGGACCAGTAGCGCCTTGCGGGCCTTGTGGACCAACTGGTCCAGCTGACCCAACATATCCTATACATCCTTGGGGTCCTATGCTGCCGGTAAATCCTTTTGGACCTTGTGGACCTGAAACTGTACTAGCTGATCCCACATAACCCTGTGGGCCGCGACTACCTGTATATCCTGCATTACCTTGAGCACCCGGCGGTCCTGCGGTGCTACTAGCATAACCTTGTGGACCACGGCTACCCGAGTAGCCTAACGGGCCCGAAACCGTACTGGCTGAGCCAGAATAACCAATGGCCGATGCTGCTCCGATGCTGCCGTCGTACCCAACTACTCCCCTGCTGCCAGTGTAACCAATTGGGCCTGCAACCGCACTAGCTGATCCGGTATAACCGCCAGCATCGCCTTTCAATCCTTGTTGACCAATACTACCTGAATACCCAATTGGTCCTGCTGGACCGCTGGGACCTGTGAATCCTTGGGGACCTTGTGGTCCAGCTACACCCTGCGTATTCAGCAATGCAATTGCTTGCGGGACTGTAATAGTTTCGTTGACACCACTGTCTTGCACTATCAAAAGTGTGCCCGCTACAGTGGGATTGGCCAATTGTGGCAAGCAGGTTAAATTAGGTCTAGTTGTCATATCAGTATTTAGCTTGCAGTCGAGATGCTCATTACAGTGCTTTGATTAAACGGCATATACATAATCTGATTAGCAGCACCTTGTAAATTGCCAAAGCTAGTGTATGTACTGGTTGTGGGATTAGCATAATAGGTTTCATTTAATAGATTTTTTACAGATACTGAATTTAGGAATTTTAGTACATCTGTCGATGTCATCCAGGGCCTGGCCTGCGCAATTAATGCAGCGACACCGGCTACTTGTGGAGCAGCTTGGCTAGTTCCTGATACCTTGTCTAGCCAATAGTTACTGTTCCTAGGATCTCGTATGATAGAAGTGTAGCTAGTTCCAGTCCACGGACCCATGATATATGTACCTGGACAAAATATGTCTACCCTGGGCCCAGTCGATGAAAAATTCTGTTTGTGTTCAGGCAGCGCCACGCTTATGGCACCTACACATATAACGCCGGGTACAGCAGCCGGAGTCGACCCTCGATGATAATAATCATATCCTAAATTGGTATACCAACGATTATTATAATCAATGCCAGTATTAATATCTATTTTATGATAATTGTTTCCTGCTGCTGCGGTCATGATGACTCCTGCAGCCAGCATACTTGATATTTCTGCATCTTCCGCTGTAGTCCTTGTAGGATATGTTCCATCCCCGCCGGCTGCTGCATTGATCATCCCATATGTACTGGTTGTGGCGCTGATATTATATTGCACGTCTCTCCAAATTACAGCAACCATCGTTCCGTATGTAGCGACATTCGCAGCAGTTGGGTAACTGGCTGTGTATCCCCAGGATGCGTTTACTATAGTGGGCCTTCTATATCCGGTACTGGTTATAGGTTTGGCTAGATGGAATGCTTTGATTGATCTCCAAGTGTTTATGGAGTCTACAATACCCAATGCCCGTCCATCGAATTTGTCATGTTCAGTAGCCGCACCGGTCCCTATGCATCTTAGAGAATATATAGATGCCTTTGGTGCCCAACCATTTCTATTACCTGCTGCGATTCCTGCAACATTTGTTCCGTGTCCTTCACAGTCTCCTAGCCACCCACCAGTAGGCGTTGACAAAAATCCGTATTGTGACCAATCATGATCTACGACTCGACTGCCACCGGTGCCATCTTCGTTGACTGCAAATTCGGGATGACCGGGTAGTACACCAGTATCTGAAATAATTACGTCAACTCCAGCACCGTCTAAATTGAATGTGTAAGGTGTTGAGGTTGTTGATGCAGAACCATAATTTTCTACTTTATTAATAACTCTACTTAACGCCCAGTTACGCATGGTGGAGCTTACTGACAGTGATTTATCAAAAGCACCGGCTCTACTGCCATGATGTCTTCTGACTTTGCCTATTTCTTCTGGCATTCTATGAACATCTCTAACCCTAGGATCTTCTTTTAACTTTTCAGCTTCTTCCGGAGTCAGCATAAAAACGCCATTGTATTCGCTACCATGCATGGGATCGTGACAGTCGACTGCTCTGTCTGGAATAAATTCGCATTCGCAGTTGTGATCTGCATGAAGCGATTCGTGGATTTCGTCCCTAAAGGCCGGGTCATCTACAACTACATAATATTTGAACATATTAAGCTACCTGAACTCTTCCGTTTACGGTATACCACCGTGTGCCATCGAAGTAACAAGGTTGGGCTCCGCCACTAGCATCAGTAACAAACACCATAGCACCTCTTTGTGTAATACCATTCAATGATGTTAGTGTTGATGTAGTGGCAGTTGTTAGTACAAATGGAGCATTGACTGTTATCTGTCCAACTGCTCGTAAGTTTAGATCGTTACCCGATTGTATAGTTGCTGCACCCACTGATGACACAGTTAATGTACTAACATACAATGTTGAAATGGTATATGTGCCATTTGCTAGGGCACTAACTGACCCAACACTACCAGTAAACCCAGTTCCTCCAGGTCCAACACTACCTGCATACCCAACGGGTCCAATACTGCCTGTATATCCAGTGCCAGTTCCACCGCCACCAGTTCCAGCAGATCCAGTAAATCCCATTAATCCTTGCTGGCCAGTACTACCCGTAAATCCAGTAGTGCCAGTTGATCCTCGACTACCTGCATACCCAACGGGTCCAACACTACCTGTATAACCAGTACCAGTACCACCTATACTGGTTATTGTAATTGTAGCGATATTTGAAGTTTGCGTTGATGCGGTAACTGACAGACCAACGAAATTTAAAGAAGTAAATGTACCGAGTGGAAGGTCTTCGTCATAAAGGAATATTCCACTTGCACCGGCACTGCCGGTATATCCAACGGTGCCAGTAGTACCTCTTGAACCGGCATACCCTATACTCCCAGTACCTGTAGTATTAAATCCAGTTGCATTAATTGTGACGGCTGTTCCAGATGTAGTAAACGATATGCCTGTGCCCGCTAAAAACGACGGGGCCGAACTTCCATCGTACCCTCTCATACCAGTGCTGCCTGTATATCCAATACCTGCCATACCGGCCGGGCCCACGCTTCCTGTGTATCCAACTGTTCCTGTGCTCCCGGTAAGACCTCTCGATCCTGCATAGCCAACACCACCACCTGTCGTTCCACTGGTGGCAAATTGTATGGGTAATCCAGTTTGTATATCCTTTATATTACCAGTGTTTACATACAATTCATTTGTGTAAACTGATCTCCAAGATTTATTAAATGCTCCTAGGTCATATATGTCGGAAGATACTGGGGTTATCGAACTAGTAACTGTTGATAAATTTACTGTCACATTTCCAAGATTGCCTGCCGAACCGGTATAACCTCTAAGTCCTTGTGGCCCTATTGGTCCAGATATTCCTTGGCCGCCTGAGCTGCCAGCATAGCCGATACTTCCTGAAAATCCCCTTACGCCTTGTGGACCTTGTGGCCCCATCGCACCGCCGCTGCCTGTATATCCAACATTGCCTTTACCCAAGGTAATCACTGTGGTTAATGGGAGTCTATAAGTTACTCCGGGTGCTGCGGTGCAAGTTACTGGAATACATACCCTGGAAGGTACGACGGTACTTAGTAGTGGTAAATTATTAATAGTGGCCATAGCGTTTTAAATGGTAAACCCATCAACTCCTTTTAGTATACTGTCCGATGCAGTGACGTCGGATATGTTTTGTCTTTCAATCAATAGATATTTAGCTGTATTTCCGCTAGCTGTTGCCGGCACTACATTAGGACCTAATGTATTTGGCAGTTCGACTGTGGAATTATTTTCTACTACAATTCTGTCGATATCAAAATTGAAATTCTTAAAATCAAAACCTGATCTTCTTATTCGATTAACGATTCTCATACCTTGTCCAGTCTTTGCATAACATATCACTGAAACTGGAATATAATTCGCGGGGTTATATCTAGATCCCTGCGGAGTACGCATGAACAGCGGTAGACTTCGCTCATTGATTTTTATATCTACAAATCCATCGCCTGCTGGCAATTGGATCGTCTCTAAACGATTTCTCATATTGGGTATGCTAGCAGGATTGTGTTCTCTTCCGTGATCATCGTTGAAGAACCCTGCGGTCACACCCGATGTGACATTGCTTATGGGATCTGCGATGTCTAGATATACCACTTCATATAAAACTTCTCCAGCATCATTCTTAGCCTCGGCTATTTGTAAATCTCCAAAATACAGATTTTTTCTGTAAAAATTTGAATCTAGAGCAGATGCATAATATTTCAAATCCACTAATTGTATGCCGTATTCTAAAAACATCTTGATGTCTTTTTGAACACCAAAATTAGAATCGAAATATCTATATATCAATGCAGGGTTGAAAATATATCGATCGTTGATGAAATTCTGATATGAATCTCTAGAGGTTTCTGATAAGAATGGTTTGATGTAAATTTGGGTAGTGGCGAAATTATTTTCTATACTCACAGTCAGTGTGAATGTTCTAGATATTCCAGTCAACCCATATATATCGCTGGCCAGTATTGTGAATGAAAAGTTTCCAGGATTAAAATCCGCACGTCCGGTTATGGTACCATCTTGTGCCAATGTCAACCCGTTGGGTAACTGTCCATTGGTAATTTGATACTTGATATTATAATCAGCTGATATTTCGTGTGCCTCGACATAGAGTTCGCTGACTATCCCGGCATCGATACTGCCGAGGTCGCTGTCAGTTAACCATTCGATGCTGCTGAATACATTGCCAGCGACTTTTAATGTAAAGGTATTAACGACAGAGATGATGGAATCTGTTTGGAAATTGGATTTTGTTGCGGAAATAGTGAAATTATAGGTTCTAGTGTATGCAGGTTGATACGGAAGGTATCCGTAGATGCGTCCCTGCACCGTATCTAAAGTTAGTCCAGTTGGTAAATGAGTAGATATATCGTCGCCGTTGATTATTTCATAAGACATAATACTCACTGCCGAGTCTATATTATATGCACTCACATCTAAGTCTATATTGTTGTCGGCCCTAACGGTGCCGAGATCTGAGCCATTTAAGAATTTAGGCACTTGTAGATAACTGGAATTTGCGCTAAGTCTATTGGTACTGATTATGCTATCATCGTAGTTTAAATAAACTCCGTCGGCTCTAAACATATCTTCATTGACCACCATGATGTTGAACACTCTAGTAGCTGATAAATCTCCATCATCTACCTTAACACTGAATTGATAATTTTTAGGTTGACTCACTAGCTGTACAACCACTTGATTACCAGAAAACGCCAACACAGGATCATATCCAAACGCATCAAATTTTCCAGTGTCATAGGATTGTGGAGATATTCCCAAACTATCAAATGTCAATTTATCTTTGATGAAACCTGATATGACACCAGATTCGGACAATGATAATCCTGGTGGCAAATCTCCGTCGATAAGACTATATGTAATCGTAGACGAACTGAGATCATGTGTGACTAATTGATAGTCGATCCACTGATTGTTCAGTGCATATTTTTTACTACCATCACCCACTGGTAAAAATCCTTCATCGGTGTCCCATATTGGCGAAGTATTGCCGCTAACATTGATACTGAATGTTCTATCTTTTTTAACACCAGTGTCATCCGTTATTCTGATACAAACATTGGTAGATGTATCACGGAATACATTAATTGCTGTACCTGAAATAATCCCGGTAGCAGTATTGAAAGATAACCCTGCTGGCAATGATCCGCTTAACAAATAATATGATACATTAGATCCAGTGGCTACTACTGGAACTGCTGTGCTAATAGCAGCGGTGGCAGTGAATAAAAATCCTGCGGGTGTTATCCATTGTAAACTCATGTTATTGCCAAATATTATCCGATAAACCAACTTGTGCCGTTGCTAAACACTGGCATCTTGTATGTTCCGCTACCGACTACTGCGGCATTAAATGTTGTGGTAGTTGCATCTGTAATAAATGCTCTAGCACCCACACCTACTGTTACAGCACTGGGTAATGACGTTGCTGTAGTTACTACAGTTTTGATTGGACCATATGCAGTAACGGTTCCTGAAGTACCCACACTCATGGTCCAAGTTCCATTCCAAAGAGTACTAGTAGTGGCTGTAGCCATCAATCCGATTATTTGGGCAACAGTACTAGCTGTGCTTGCCACGATCAAATTGGTCATTTGAGCAACAGTACTGGCCGTACTTGCTACGATCAAATTGGTCATTTGAGCAACCGTAGTGGCAGTACTTATTGATATCAAATTGGTTAATGAATTATAAGTTGTTGTTACCTGAGAGGATACGATTCCAATTTTATTGAACGCACTAGTTGACGACGTTGCCAATGCTGATATAGTTGACTGTGATGCTGCCAATGTGTTACTAAATGAATTTAAATCGCCCTGGAATAACACCTGCGTGGCGGAGAAATTAGCAATCGTTGCTGTGAACGTCTGTATAGTTGCTACTTGGGATGCTACATATGTGGCAGAGTTAACCACACCTTGTACATTTGTCTGTACAGTCGCAATGTTGGAATAGACTTCCGTAAAGTTATTATTAACTTTATCGAATGCGTCTCGGATGCTATCCCCTGTACCGTCGTTGGGTTGTCCCCCAAGATTAACGTATGATTGAGCCATTTTAGTCCTCTATTGATACTTATAGAGGTATTTACCTAAAATGTTTTGTAAATTAGTGCAAGGTATGATTACCTAGTTCGTTGATATCAGTAATTCCAAACATTTTCAGTATGGTTTTTACTTTTTTAGGGACATCGTCCATTAGGTTTTCTGGCATCATAAAGTATTTTAGGTCGCCATCTTCATCGAGGATAAAGCTAAATTCGTTATCTGAGTAGCTATCGACATCGTCAATTTCTACATCTGTCGTCTCAATATTATTAGACATATGCTATCCTTTCAGTTTTCTGTATGTTAATATTTAGTGATGCTTAAATAAGTATATACTTTTATAAAGGAAACCGATCATGTTTAAAAAGATCAAAGAGTTTTTCGTTGGAAAACCAGCAACTGAAAGACACCCGCTAGACGCAGTGACCACACCAAAGATTCCAGAGCCAGTTACAGAGACTGTGGTTGTTATGGAACCTCCAAAGGAACAAATGATACCAATTCCATATGTTCCTGAAGCAGCACCGGCCGTTACCACATTATTGTATGTTCCACCAGCAGTGGTAGAAGCAGCGCCTGCTAAGAAGCCACGTAAACCACGTGCTCCTAAAGCAGCACCTGTAGCAGCAGTCAAAGAAAAAGCCCCGGCAAAAGCCAGGGCTCCTAAAGCAGCTCCAAAGTCAAAGAAGGTTTAATTTTTTGGCCTGCTCGTGTAATGCGAAGCTGGCTAAATTCTTACCCTTAGATTCGCACATGATGTCGAATCTATCCAAAAAGCTCAGTGCCCATTCGTTTACTACTGTATTCCAGTAGAAATCAGAATGTGCTCTGAGTTTCTGCTTTTTGTATCCCGACTCTAACAAACGCTCCAACTCTGGGCGATCAACAGTGGAAAAGTCTCGGAGTACATCTTCGCGGCTAAGACTGTAATGCATAGTAGGACGCAGACCCCTCCAGCTATCAACAACCTGTTGAACACGCGGGTCACTAGGGGAAATATATTCTCCCGAGTTGATCCAATTATGGTGTACGTCAAGGACGATAGGTAATATATCAGTGAGCGCAAGACAGTCATCTAATCCCCAGGCGTTTTCTTCGTTTTCGATTGTGATGCAATTTCTTGCTTCGGTGCTGAGTCGGTTGTAGGCACGGCGAATACCGGCGGGACCTTCTTTACCGGAGATGTGGACGTTGATCTTGAGGTCTTGGAAGGTCTTACCATATCCCATCCAACGTGCGAGATCCGCGTGATATTCGAACTCATCTATAGACCTGTCAACAATACCGGGATTAATAGAAGCAAGAACAGTAAACTGCCCAGGATGAAAAGAAAGACGTACATCGCTCCTACGAGCACTATCCCCAACAGCGAGAAGATTGCGATCACAATAGTCGCGAACATCATTCCTACGCCAGAAATAACTCCAATCAGATTGGGTATAAACAGGCAGCATATCGCTACTAAGGCGAACCATCCTAAGATTCTTATCAAGTTGTCCTACTCTTTCCACCAGCAATCTGGTGCTTTCAATATTACTCGCCATGATGTCCCAAAGTTTTTGCTCTGCAACATCCCGGCTTTGTCTATTTAACCAGGCAACAGTAGTACCGCCGGTATTGTACTTTTTAGCATCATCCTTGGCATCGATGCCATTGACTTGCTCTGCATGATCGATCCACTTGCAGGCAAAGCCTATGCGTTTGGTCATTTTTCTACTTTCTGAATGCTCCAGGAGCCGTCCTCATTATCGATCCATTCTAATGTATCGCCCTCTTGCCACATTTTAAATTCTAGTACTTCAGGCGGTAAGGGCAACACAAGATCGCCGCTACCGTCGTCTGCTTCTTCTAGAGTAACTATCCAAGATGTTGCTGTAGATGTCATTTCTTTTCCTTAATCATATTAATAACTGCCATAGCCTCTGTAAAATCGGTAATTGATAATTCAAAAGGTTGCCAATTGTGATAAATTTGTTGCCAACGAATAGTATAGTTCATAGTATTATTTTACACGATATTGCGGAAATAGTCAATCGTATCGACCAATCCTTCATCTAATCCCCAATTTGGTCCCCAATTCAATACGGTCCAAGCCTTGGAAATATCGGGTTGTCTTTGTTTTGGATCATCCTGTGGCAGTGGTAGATAAATGATTTTGCTTGTGCTATTGGTCATTTCAATAACTCGTTCGGCCAATTCTCGTATGGTATACTCGCAAGGATTACCAATATTAACTGGGCTATGTGTATTACTTGCCATCAGTGCCATCATACCATCCAAATTATCTTTGTAGTAGCAGAAACTACGAGTTTGGCTACCATCTCCGTAAATGGTGATATCTTCTCCACGCAGGGCCTGTACAATAAAATTACTGACCACACGCCCGTCACCTATTGCCATCCTTGGTCCATAGGTGTTGAAGATACGCATGATTCGAATATCAACACGGTGTTTACGGTGATAGTCCATGAACAATGTTTCAGCAGCCCGTTTGCCTTCATCATAACAACTACGGATACCTACTGGATTCACATTTCCCCAATATTCTTCCGGCTGTGGGTGTACAGTTGGATCACCATAACATTCACTTGTGCTGGCCTGTAGTATCTTAGCACCTGTGCGTTTGGCCAAACCTAACATATTGAAAGCACCAATCACTGATGTTTTCATTGTTTGGATTGGATCATGTTGATAATGCTGTGGGCTTGCTGGACAAGCGAGATTATAAATCTCGTCCACTTCCACATATAAAGGAATACAGATATCCTGTCGGATTATTTCGAAGTTCTTATAATCCAACAAGTGCTCGATGTTTTT
>Ga0304728_1001145_pt1 | contig 19523 bp, 17 predicted proteins | sample C_130625_MF_Meta_FD_190476 | JGI IMG/M metagenome (GOLD analysis project Ga0304728, IMG submission 190476) | Freshwater microbial communities from Lake Croche, Canada to study carbon cycling - C_130625_MF_MetaG (v2) (version 2) | ecosystem: Environmental > Aquatic > Freshwater > Lake | place... | reverse complement strand
ATTAATCTTTCTTTTTCAAATATATAGTATATCCGTATTTTTTATTTTTATTTTTTTACACTCGCTATCGAAAAATATATCAAATAATCAATATTATATTTTGACTCGTTATATTTTATTTGTGATGTAAACATTATATTATTACCTTTACATAATTGTCGAATCACCGTAGTAAATGTATTATAACTTATTTTACGTTCTAAATAAAATTGTTTTGATGTATGATAATATTGTTTTAATCCTTCTAAAAACTCGATATGATAGTTATAAAATAGCATTTTACGGTAAGCATTCATATCAATCAAATAATATTTTTCTGTTTTCAAACAAATTTTATCTAAAAAAGAAAACAATATCTCATTTGGAATATAATTTTTAAAAATTTGTTTCGTCATAATTTTAAATCCGTTTAAAATATAATTATATTATTTAATCTGTTAATAATTTATACTAAATAAAATATTATAAAATATCTGACATAGAATTTGTAAATAGTGCAAGTTCAATACAATCCTCGTGTAAATTATGAAATATGGTTATATATTTACACAACAATGGTATAATACGATATTTTTCTTCTTCACCTATTATAGATGTTACTTTTATAAAAGAGAAAAAATAATCCAATATATCTATTACTGAATAACCATAATCGTAAATATCATATAATATTTGTATAGCATTTGCTATGTCTTTTTTTATTAAATAATTTAAATAATCTTCAAAGTGCTGAAATGATATATTGGAACATATTTTTTTACAAATATTTATATTTATCGGTTCGTTTAATATATATATTTTTTCTAAATGATTTATTAACATTCTGATGGATAAATTCGAAATCATTAATAAATACTCTTTTGATTCATCATCTATTTGGATAGATTCTTTTTCGATTATATCATCCATTATTTTTACGACTTGTTCTTTGGTAGGTTGATTTAATTTTATAATATGTACTCTTGATTGTATACTTTCAATCACTTTCTGTATGTTCGTACAAACCGAAATAAAATGAATATTTTTCTTATATTTATCTATATAGTTTCTAAATACTTGCTGACTTTGTTCATTAATCGTATCGATATCATCGATAATCACTAATTTTTTCTTACCGTGGATACTACTATGGGATTGACAAAATGTTTTCATTTCATTCCGAAAATATTGGATTCCTTGTTCTTTTAAATTATTAATAAAGAGAATATTGTTTTCTGGAAAAGATGCAGTTTTCTCTAATTTATAATATTCTCGTATCAATGCATTTAATATGCTAGTTTTTCCTGAACTGGAATTCCCTATAATCAATAGATTTAAATTATCTATTTCCAATAAGGTATTTAATACAGTATTTAATTTATCATCAATACAAAAATCTTTTATATAATATGGTTTATATTTTGTAATAAATATTTCGTTATCTATTTTTTTATTCAGAAGAGACATTATTATATTATTTGATTTGTGTTTATGTGAATTATAACAAAATATTATTTTTCGTAAAAACTATATAATATTTATTTTAACATATATCATATAAATGACCAATTTTTATGATATATTGGGGGTTTCTAAAGATTCGGACGAAACCGAAATCAAGAAAGCTTATCGTAGCTTATCTTTAAAATATCATCCTGACCGTAATCCAGAAGAAGAAGCCACGCGTAAATTTCAAGAAATTAATGAAGCATATGAAACGTTAGGTGATAAAAACAAACGACAACAATATGATATGCAATCTAGTTTTGGTAACGGTATGCAATTTCGTCATATGAATAGTATGGATGAATTTTCAGAGTTTAATGAAATAAACCATTTATTTAGTTCTTTATTTGGTGGTATGCAAGGTATGCAAGGTATGCACGGATTCAATGGTATTCCGGGGATTCGTGTATTTCATACTGGCGGCGGTCCTGGTAATTTTCACGCCGAATTTTCCACCAGTTTTCATTCACCACCACCACTTATTTCAAAAGATATTGAAATTACATTAGAACAATGTTATCACGGGTCTTCAATTCCTATTATCATTGACCGTTGGATTATTATGAATAATAATAAAGTAATGGAGAAAGAAAATGTTACCATTACTATACCGCCAGGTATGGACGAATCCGATGCATTATTATTAAAAGGTAGAGGTAATGTAATTAATGAAGATATAAAAGGCGATGTCAAAATCAATCTTAAAATAACTAATAATACTATTTTTAAACGACAAGGTTTAGACTTGATATTAAATCGCACTATATCATTAAAAGAAGCCCTATGTGGATTTAAGATAGATATTCATCATTTAAATGGTAAAGTGTTTTCTTTGAATAACTCTACCAATCCAACCGTGATTAAACCCGGTTTCAAAAAAGTCATACCAAATTTAGGTATGACTAAGGAAAAAGTTACCGGAAATTTAATATTAGAATTAGATATCGAATTTCCTGAAAAATTACATGAACACCAAATGGTAGCTTTATCAGAAATATTATGATAATATCACATTATTTCAGCACCTGAATATTCTAGCCAATCATCTAAAGTAAAACAGACGAAATCTTCTGGTAATTCCCAATCTTTGAAATTCAATTGATGATGCATATGTCGAGAGGGGTCTCTCTAATTTCTTTATCCCAATCTTTTTTTATAACAAATTCCATCAGCATAATATCTATAAACTCCATCAAAGTATGAACACCATTCTCTTTTGAACCGATTCCAGTATAATAAATTTTCATACCAATAATATAATATTCATTATTATATTATTTTTCTATATTCATTTATGAACTAATTTTCTTGGTTGGGATTTCCACATCGACTAAATAAATAGAGTTCTCAGTAATAATGATATATTCCTTACCTACTTTATAAATCTTAGCGATTGGACTTGTATATTCCTCTTCACTCTTCACCAATAGCTTTTCTTGGTTATCCTTTACACCAATTAAAACGGTCTTATCTAATGAACTTGTCCAATAATCCATCATTAGTGGTTTATCTTCTACGATTGATAACTTGATTGCGTGCTGTAATGTATTGGATTCAGGTAAACGGTATCCGTTTGGGGTGGTTGCTACTGTAGTAGATAAAGCATTTTCTGGTTTACTCATTTCTATTGAAAGTATTTATATTTTATAATTGGGTTTTTACTTTAAATCTATTTTTTAAATAATAATATAATTTGTTGATAAAGAAAAAAATAATTTTTGCCTAAATATTAATCCAAATAAACTTTATAACGCATTCAATACAAATATTTTATGTATATAATATAACAAAAAACTCTGTGAATGTCGAATTCAAAATATTTTCGCACAAAAGTTCTCACAAAGTATGCTTCAACTATGAAAGAATACTTCAATTTAATGAATCAATCCGATATAATCAAAAATTTAGCAAATCCAAATAATAGCTTGTATATCGGTATGAATTCCATACATAGAGTTTTTGAATATGTATTAATAAAAACCAATAATATTGATAATGCCTATTTTTATTCACAAAAATCTTATTATTACTACTTAGAATATTTAGAACAAATTAATAAAGCTGAACTTGTAAATAGTTTAAATCATATGGATGCAATCTTATTTATTTATAAAAAAACCATTTTCGATTTTTATAATGGTGAGCATAATGATAATAATATTATGAATATGATGTCGTTAAATGATGATGATATGCAAAATCACGAAATGAATTTAAGAGAATTATTCAATAAAATTTCGAATTTTACCAAAACCCTCTTCTTCTGGGATAATATCTATATTTCTTTTGAAAATCGTATCAGAATATGTGATGAATATATGGGTCGTTATTTGGCGAAATTTGATTCCATTGAATTAATCACCTCTTATTTAGATATCATACAACAAAAAATCGATGTAAAGTTCTCGAAATACGATGATTTATTAAATGAAATGTTGATGAAGGTTGAAAAAACACGTAAATTTGAGACCTTGGATGAGTCTGAAAAAAACGAACGATTTTTAATCAAGTTTTATGTGGAAGACCATATTTTTCAAGAGAAATTTATGAAAGATAATACCAAAGACTTAGTCAAGTGGTTATTTGTATAAAAAATTGATTTACTTTTTTATATTTGATTTTATAGTAATCAAACCAAAAGCAAACTATTTCAAACCAAAAGCGAACTATCTCAAACCATAGCAAATACAATAATGGAATACCAAACCACAACCAGTAATGTCTTATCTTTACGTGATGATGTCTCGGCGAATATCTATAGTAGATTTATTCATTGTCTTCTGATTAAGCCGAATGAAGCTGAATTAAAAACTACTTTCTATACATTTTGTGAAAAATACAATATTGAAAACTCGGATGATACCTATTCATTCTTAATGAACATGAAAGAAACCAAACAACATTATAAAAATTTTGCGGTTACCGACTCATCTATACTTGGTAATCTATTCTTCTTTATCGTCTATTATATGAATCAAAACCCCAATTTATTTAAATATATGCATCAAATGTTATTTCTAATGAAGGCGACTTGTAATATGAAAGCACAAGTAGATGTAAATGAAAATTCTGATTTAGATGTTGAAGTCGAAAAATTAATGATGCATTATGAACGAATTGATATTATGATTGAATTGAATAAAAACATTGAAAGCATTTCTAAAAATCTAAACGATACCACTATTTATAAAACCGAACATAAAATTTCTCATTGTTTGGATAGCGATTATTTAAACTTCAAACTCATCGAATAAAAATAAAAATAAAAAGAAAAATAGTAATCATTTTATAGTGATTACTATTTTTTAAATTCATTAAACATTTGGAACTGTATTCTCATGATAATATTTTTGTGTCATATTAATAATTTTTTTACGTAATTTTGTTTTTTTTACTTTTGTACATAAGTCATTATTTACCACGTTTATGTCGTGATATTCTACCGTCAATATATTTCGTATAAAATCAAATATAAATTTCAATATGCGTTCGGTACAATTGCCAACTATCAAACAACTTCCAGTTCGAAATATCATAAAAGAAACCTCCGTATATTTTTTATTATCATCCAATTCTGACATTTTCATCGCACGGTCTTCAGGTAATATCTGACCATTCTGTAATGTCGCATCGAACCCTAATTCATTATTGAAATAATACTTACATTTAACTCCGGGATAACTACACGGGTCATATGCACATTCTATCTTATATTTATCACTTCTTAATATCGATTGTAATTTTTCACGATTAATATAATACCCACAATTAAAATTTGAATTTATCAAGACATTATCTTCCGTGTTATTTTCTATGAAATCTAATTCAGTAGTTAAATATGGCTGCATAATATCAATAACCATGTCTTTTACGATATCCAATAAGTTCTGGTTCAATATTCCAGGTATTTCTAATTTTCCTGTATTGAATACTTTTATATGAATTTCGCGAAACGCTGATTCATATGAAAATCGGACAATCATCGCAAAACAATTATAGAATGCATTCTTTACTTTACCTCTACAATTCATTATATCCTTTTTTGACATACCAATGGTAATTTTGCGTTCATCTTTGAATTTATTACGACGAGCATTTTCATTATTTATTTGTTTGATTATATTTTCAGTATAATAGTTGATTCCATCTAATCTTTTACAATATTCATCATATTCTTCTTTTGTTTTTGATACGATTTTCATTTGTTTCTTAACGACACCTTTTTCCGCTTTCCAATATTCAATGATTGGAATATTCCAAAATATATTTTGTATATCTATCGCTTGATTCAAAAATAATACTTTGGTTTTGGTGGAAATATATAAATCTTCACATACAGGCACATTATTTTCTTCTTTTTCCATATCATTATCGATTTCGTTTTCTTTTATACTTTTTTCTGTTTTTTTAAATGTAGTAGTTGCCCCATTATTTTGATTTATTATAAAATTATTCCATTCGTCTTCTATTGAAAACATATTTATATTATATTCTATAAAAAATAATATAAACTCTTTAAATCAATTTTTTAATTTATTTATTGGATTACAAGATTATCCAAGCTTCGCTTTCATATGAATACAAAAATATAGTAAACTATGTTCCAATTTCGATTCGATACAATGCATTATCGTATCCATTATATTCAAGACATCCTTACTGATATTTTCTTTCTTATTACGAATAATATGATTAAAAAATTTCTTCAATATATTCGGTTTATCGGTATTATATTGTATGCTTATTTGATGTATGTATTCGATGATTTCTACGGTGTTCTCCTTTTTTTCTTTTAATAATTCAAATATTTTTTCCCATATTTCACTCGATATTATATTGGCTTCCCAATTCGTAACATTTTGATTTAATTGTATAAAATTTATCATACTTCTAATATCTGAACTATAATTACCTAATATTGTTTCTATTACTGCCTCCGATAAATCCAAATTTTCATTTATAGTTATGTTTTTTATAAATTTATATATATCTTGTCTCGGTAACTGATTAAATCTTATACAAATAAATTCATTTTTTAACGATTCGTCTATTTTACTTATATAGTTACATATCAAACAAAAACGCACATTATAACAAGACGTCTGTAATAAATATTTTAATGCTTGTTGTGCATTCTTGGTCATATAATCTACTTCATCCAATATAACGAATTTTAACCCTTTTTCGAAAAAATTTTTCGATTTTACAAATTGATAAATTTGATTACGAATAATATCGATTCCTCTTTCGTCGGATGCGTTTAAATGTATAATGGAACCATTATTTCGCTCATTATACTTCATTTGGTATTCATTTATTAAATTGATAATAGTCGTAGTTTTACCTGTTCCTGGAGGCCCATAAAATAATAAATTGGGAAAATATTGTAATTCTAATATGTTTTTAAACACGCTTTTGTTGATAGGCGATAATACGATATCATCAAACTGAGTGGGTCTATATTTTTCGACCCATGGTATTCCACTTTTATTATTAGTAATAGCTGGAGTATTTTTTATAGATAACATTTTTGATGCAAACTTATTAGAAAATTGATAACTATATATTTATATCATTTATTCGAAAATAAAAATGTCTTCCTTCGATGAAACTATTATCAAAACTATGAATGCTTCCAATGAAGGTTACTTAGAAATTATAATAGGCCCAATGTTCTCGGGTAAGACCACTCAAATTATACAAATGTATAATAATTATTCATATATCGGTAAGAATGTAGTAGTTATTAATTATGCAGAAGATAAACGATATCATGATTCGATGTTATCCACCCACGACCATAAAATGATTCCTTGTATATTAACTATGGATATTTCCGATATGTGGACGAATCCTTTACACGAATATTACAACGCTATCAACGAAGCCGATGTCATTTTAATCAATGAAGGGCAGTTTTTCAATAATTTAAAAGAAGCTGTATTGGAAATGGTCGATAAATATCAGAAAATAGTTTATATTTGTGGTTTAGATGGTGATTTTAAACGTAATAAATTCGGGGATTTATTAGAATTAATTCCTTATTGTGATAAAATAAATAAATTGACTTCTTTATGTTCTCAATGTAAAAACGGTAAAAAAGGTATCTTTTCGTGTCGTATTACACGTGAAACTTCACAGGTGGTGATTGGTTCCGATAATTATAAACCTTTATGTCGAAGTTGTTATTTGGTTAATAAATAACAATGAAAACAATAAAAAGCTTTTTTATGAGAAAAACACTTTTATCAGAAAAGCATTTTTGAAAACAATATAAAAAAGAAAACGATTAAAATACAATAAGTCTAAATGATTAATCAATTAGTAGAAAGCGTTTCTATACCACAAAAGAAAAGAGGACGTAAGAAGAAGGAAGCAACCACGGGTCAATCCACCGAATCCGTTAATATTACTATTTCGATTGAAGAAAAAGAAGATGCAGCTGAACCCACTATTAAAAAGCGTGGTCGAAAACCAAAAGGTGGTAAATTAGTTTTAAAACAACAAGAAAAACTGACTACCTCTACTCCTATTGCAAATATTATTTTACATTTAAAATGCTCAATGCAAGATTTAAATGAACATAACCAAATTATGAATCAAATGGTCACTGACCCATTAGTATATAATCCATCGATTCCACCTAGTATTTTAACCTATAATAATGACGTAAAGTCCTTTTCATTATATGAAAATAATAATGATATTATTCAGAATAATGAAGTAAAAGATGTTGCTTATTTAGAGTTTGATAATAAAGCTATTCATACGAGTGCGAATGTGAATAATATTTGTAAAGTATGCTCATTGAATATTAGTGATGAACTTTTAGAATCACAAGAGGAAGATGCTGATATTAATATTAAGGATGTGAATACGAAACTGAAAAAGTTGAAGATACAATTATATAAAAATATGAACCAAGATAAGAAATCCGCTTGTTTTTGGTGTACTTATGATTTCGATAGTCCTCCTTGTTATATTCCAAAATATGAAATTGATATGCAAATTTTTGGGTATGGTTCATTTTGTCGACCTGAGTGTGCAGTAGCTTTTTTAATGAAAGAGAACATCGATGATTCCACCAAATTCGAAAGATATCATTTATTAAATCAAATATATAGTAAGGTTTATGATTATAAGAAAAATATTAAACCGGCACCAAATCCTTATTTTTTATTGGATAAATATTATGGTAATTTAAGCATACAAGAATATCGTAAATTATTGAAAACCGAACATATGTTATTGGTGATTGATAAACCATTGACCAGGATTTTACCTGAACTACACGAAGATAACGATGATTTTATTTCGAATATTTATGGAGGAACGAATGTAAATACCAGTCAATCGGGGGGGGCTTATAAAGTAAAACGGGAAAGTGAAAGACAAAAAGGCCAAAGTAAATCAAGTATTATGAAAGAGAGATTTGGACTTTAGATAATTATTTAGAAATCTATCTTTGTTAGAATAATATATATTATTATCATATAATAATATATAATGAGTGGAGATTTAACTAGTAGTAATCGTTTATTTGTTACAAATGATGCTTCTTTTGGTGGTAACTTATATGTTGCGAAAGATATAAATGTAAATGGTAACTTAAATGTTCAACAATATAGAACAAATTTAATGGTTTATACTGTGAGTTATGGATTGATTGTTGCTGAAGATATGTCATTAAATGGTCGTTTATATCTATCTGACGATTTATCGGCCAATAAACGTCTGTTTTTAGGTGGTGATGCGTCCTTTGGTGGTAAAGTGTTTGTTGCTGGTGATGTTTCGTTGAGTAATCGTCTATATGTTGCATCCGATGTATCATTCGGTGGTAATTTATATGTTGCGAAAAATGTAGGTCTCGGCGTTTCCGGTTCTTTCGGTGTATATGATGTTTGTAATAATGCACAAATGGTCCTAGATATCAGTGGTGGAATGAATCTTCGTGGGTCTGTTATGGGTGGTTTATCATTGCCCGATAAATCTATTTTAATGACAGCCAGACCTCCATTGGATTTATCGAATAACTTTGGAACGGTTTGGAAACAAAATACTTCTGCTCCTACCAGTAATTGGAATTCAGTAAGTATGTCAGCAAACGGTCAATATCAAACGGCTGTCGTTACTTCTGGTTCTATCTATACATCCAATAACTATGGTGTCACATGGAGTCAAGTTACTTTTTCTGGAAATCCTTATTGGATATCAGTAAGTATATCATCAACCGGTCAATATCAAACCGCGGTTGGAACGGGCAGTTATATTTATACATCAATTGATTATGGTGTAACATGGAGTTCACAGACTTCTTCTGGTTCAAGAAATTGGACGTCAGTAAGTATATCATCAAGTGGTCAATATCAAACTGCAACTGTCATATATGGGTATATTTATACATCCAATAATTATGGTGTTACTTGGACACAAGCTACTTCTGATGCTACTAGAGCTTGGCGTTCAGTTAGTATATCAGCAACTGGCCAATACCAAACTGCTGTTTTTGGTGACGGTTATATTTATATTTCTAACAATTATGGAGTTACATGGACACAAGATACTACCGTTGGTTCTATTCGTAATTGGTTCTCAGTAAGTATATCAGCAACTGGACAATACCAAATTGCTGGCGTTTATAGTACTTCTGGCGGTTACCTGTATATCTCTAATAATTACGGTGCTACTTGGACACAAGCTACTTCTGATGTTAATAGAAATTGGTATTCGGTAAGTATTTCAGCCAATGGTCAATATCAAATTGCTGGCGTCATTGGTGGTTATCTTTATACATCGAATAATTATGGCGTAACTTGGAGACAAGCTACTTCTGATGCTACTAGAAGTTGGTATTCACTAAGTATCTCAGCCAATGGTCAATATATAACTGCTGTCGTAAATTCTGGCTACATTTATACATCAGTAACACCCTATAATGATTTGGTCGTACAAAATAGTTTAATATCTTATTGTGATGCAAGTTTGAATAGTCGTCTTTTTGTTGCATCGGATGTATCATTCGGTGGTAAAGTATTTGTTAATAGTGATTTATCTGTCAATGGAGTATTTTATTCACCCACTAGTATTCGAAATGGTGGAGCTACTTTGACTTTACCTACCACTACTGGTACATTGGCTACATTAGCTGGTACTGAAACTTTTACTAATAAAACCCTTACCACTCCAACTATTTCTTCTATTGTTAATACTGGTACTCTTACATTACCTACAACAACTGGTACATTAGCTACTTTAGCTGGTGCTGAAACTTTTACCAATAAAACTCTTACTACGCCAGTTATTAGTAGCATTACAAATGGTTCTGCTACGCTTACTTTACCTACCACTACTGGTACATTGGCTACATTAGCTGGTACTGAAACCTTTACTAATAAAACCCTTACCACTCCAACTATTTCTTCTATTGTTAATACTGGTACTCTTACTTTACCTACCGCTGGTACATTGGCTACATTAGCTGGTACTGAAACCTTTACCAATAAAACTATTAATACAAACAACTTTATTGTAACAAGTAGTGATGTGTCTAGCAACAGACTATTCGTAGTAGCTGATGCTTCTTTCGGTGGTAAATTATTTACAACTGGTGATGCTAGTTTGAATAATCGTCTTTATGTCGGTGGCGATGCTTCCTTCGGTGGTAATTTATATATTGCGAAAGATATAAATGTAAATGGTAACTTAAATGTTCAACAATATAGAACAAATTTAATGGTTTATACTGTGAGTTATGGATTGATTGTTGCTGAAGATATGTCATTGAATGGTCGTTTATATCTATCTGACGATTTATCGGCCAATAAACGTTTGTTTCTAGGTGGTGATGCATCTTTCGGTGGAAAGTTATTTACTATTGGTGATACCAGTCATAATAGTCGTCTTTTTGTGGGTGCAGATGCCTCTTTCGGAGGTAATTTATATGTTGCAAAAAATGTAGGTCTCGGCGTTTCCGGTTCTTTCGGTGTTTATGATGTTTGTAATAATGCTCAAATGGTCTTAGATATCAGTGGTGGAATGAATCTTCGCGGACCGCTCATCGGTGGTTTAAGATTACCCGACCAATCTGTTTTAATGACGGCCGCACCTCCATTGGATATATCGAATAACTTTGGAACAGTTTGGAAACAAGCTACATCTGATGCTACTAGAACTTGGATTTCTATGAGTATGTCAGCAAATGGTCAATATCAACTTGCTGCTGAAAATTCTTCCGCTGGTTATTTTTATACATCGAATAATTATGGCGTTACTTGGACTGCTGGACTTTCTGCAGGAAGTCTTAAAAATTGGACTTCAGTAAGCGTATCTGCAAATGGTCAATATCAAACCGCGGTTGCAACGGGCAGTTATATTTATACATCTAATAATTATGGCGTTACTTGGACTGCGCAAACATCTGCCGGTAGTAGAAGTTGGTTATCAGTAAGTTTATCAGCAACCGGCCAATATCAAACTGCTGTTGATACTGGAGGTTATATATATACATCAAGTAATTATGGTATTACTTGGACTTCACAAACTGCTGCAGGCAGTAATAATTGGTATTCCGTAAGCGTTTCTGCAACAGGACAATATCAAACTGCGGGAGCATACGCTAGTTATATTTATACATCTAACAATTATGGTGCTAGTTGGGTTCAAGATACTAGTATCGGTTCTACTAAAAATTTGTATTCAGTAGCAGTATCAGCAACCGGACAATATCAAATTGCTTCTGAGAATAGCGTGGGAGGTTATATTTATACATCAAGTAATTATGGTGTTACTTGGACGGCGAGAACATCTTTCTCTAAAACTTGGTACGCAGTAAGTATATCAAGTAACGGTCAATATCAAGCTGCTCTTGCATCGCCTGAATATATTTATACATCTAATAATTATGGTGTTACTTGGAATCAACAAACATCAGCGGGTAGTAGAAGTTGGGTTGCTATAAGTATGTCATCTAATGGGCAATATATAATTGCTGGTGGCAGTCCAACATATATTTATACTTCCATAACACCCTATAACGATTTGGTTGTACAAAATAGTTTTGTATCTTACTGTGATGCAAGTTTGAATAAACGTCTTTTCGTTGGTTCCGATGCCTCTTTCGGTGGTAAGTTATTTACAGCAGGTGATGCTTCATTCGGCGGTAAGTTATTTACAGCAGGTGATGCTTCTTTCGGCACTAGAATAGGTTTTGGTTATTCTGCTTTACCTACTTTTACATCTTCACATATCGGTTATAGCGCAACAACATTTGCAGATAATACAAGTTATACTACTACTACTGGAAATATTATAAATTTATTACCAACTACAAATGTAACTCTTCCAGCAGGAGTATGGTTACTATCTTATTGTGGTTACGGTTTAACTAATGCTACTGCTGGATATATTACCGCATTTAACATAGGATACGGAACAATAACTACTGCATTTACAAGTAAAACAACTACTGGTGGTTATAGTACGCCTGCCGTAGCAACTGGAGTGACTGCTAATGGAATTATGGTCATTCAACTTTCTACCAGCACAAGAATATATTTATTACAACAAATCTCATACGCAACAACTACAATTGCATTGACTGGTACTAATGCAGCTGCAAATTGTTTTATACAATATACCCGTATCGCATAATTATTATCACGATAAACAAATTAAAACTGTAATCATATTATACAATAAATATGACTACATTTATCTCTTGTAATTTGATGGGCGGTTTAGGCAATCAACTTTTTCAAATATTCACCACCATCGCCTACGGCATCCAAACCAAACGAAAAATCGTTTTCCCTTATTCTGAATCTCTCCATACCGGTATCGAACGCCTCACTTACTGGCATTCATTTTTGCATTCCTTACGTATGATGACTACCTTCAATCCATCCCACGGTGTAACAAATTTATTATTTTGCCGTTATTCCTTTATCGGTGAAAAGGGGTTCTCTTATGAAGCAGTTCCCGAATACTCTTTTCGAGAAATTGTATTCAATGGCTATTTTCAATCCTATAAATACTTTGAACATTATAAAGACTCCATTTTCGGTCTCATTCGATTAGAACAACAAAAAGATGATATACGTAAAGAATTCCCCGCCATCCATTTTCCAAATACAATCTCTATGCATTTTCGCCTGGGTGATTATGTCAATATTCAAGATTGTCACCCTCTAATGCCGTACGAATATTATAAAAATGCATTACAATATATTGTTGAACACCAAAAAGACCAATCATTTACCGTTCTCTATTTTTGTCAAGAACAAGATAATGAGACTGTATTAAATATGATTCGACGACTACAAGATGTGTATCCATCGATCGTATTTACCAAGGTAGATGATAAAGTTCCAGACTGGAAACAAATGTTACTAATGAGTTGCTGTCAGCATAACATTATAGCCAATAGCACATTCAGTTGGTGGGGAGGATATTTTAATCAGAATTTGGGTAAAATGGTATGTTATCCGGATAAATGGTTTGGGCCGAAAATAAATCATGATACACGAGATTTATTTCCTGGCGATTGGATAAGCGTAGCGACGGAAAAAGCGTAGCGACGGAAAAAGCGTAGCGACGGTAATTAAACCTTTTAACATTTCAAACGCCGAATTTTATATAGTTAAAATTATTTAAAAATATGTTTTCATAGTATAACAGGTAACAATGAATATTGAAGAACTCTTAAATAAATTAAAACAAGCTGAAGAAGAAAAACAAAATATACTTAACGAAAATGATAAATTAAAACAACTTTTACAAAATTATAATGATAGTCGCAAGAATTATTATGAAAAAAATAAAGAAATAGTAAAAGCAAAGGCAAAACAAGGATTAAAGAAATTGTCTGATGAAAATCCAGAAAAACTTAAAGAATATAGAAGAAATGCTTATCTAAAACGAAAAGAAAAACTTATGAAAATAGAAAATCACAAAGAAGAAAATATTTAGGCAATTTGAAATAATTATTTATTTAGGAATAATTAATTATTTGAAAAAACTATTTAAAATTATTTTCTTTTTATAGTATATAGGAATGAAAAAACCTAAAAAAGTTAAGGAGAAGAAAAAAGACAAAGATAACTTTGATTTTATGAAAACCAATAAGGATAATATAAACAATGTTGTTAAGGATAAATCAGTATTGCCTATCATAAACGATTTAGTAAATAGAACTAATAAAATTGTTATTCGTGCTTATCAATTTATTAAACTTTATTGTATTTTTTGTTACGATAATCATATTCAAATTCCACTAATTGATAAGGATTTTATATGTGATATTTTTAAAGTTGTTACTATAAGAAAATCTAATGCTGGTGGATATACTGATAAAAATATGCCTGATAGGTTGCGTTTGTTATATAATTTTTATAATAATTATTACTCTTCTACATTAGTTGATAATGATGTTGTTTATTATGATAAATTACCATACATTTTAGCATACGAAGCTATTGATATGACTACAAACATAAATAATAATATTCAAGAACACTTTATAGACCACCTCAATAAATATGTAAATCTTATTTTTCAAGTCAAAGAAAAATCTGCTGAAATTACCAAAAATAATAAGGATAAAGTGGTAAGAAAAGAATTACATAAACAGTTGTATGATGAATTCAATAAGGTTAAAAAAGATTTAATTTCGTTTGAAGAACCTAAATCCGCAGAGAAATACCATTCGTGGATTAGGGAACAACGAAACCATTTATATCCAAATAAAACTGCATTTGATAATGATAACATTTATTATGATTTGAAATCCAAGACACAAGATTATTTAGTTTCTATGTTTCATCTTTCCAGACAATTTGAATTGTTGAATGATGAAATTATAAGAAATAATGAAATCAGTGACATAAAGAAAAAACAGATAAGATTATTTCAAGTTTTACCATTGAGAACAAATATTATAGGAAAGAATATTTGTATTGATACGTGCGGAATAATCCAAAATTTTATGGGCGAAAATTATGATTGTAAATTATTAGCAAATTACAAGAAAGAAAATAAATATTTTGATTTATGGAACAGATATTTCAAGTTAAATAAACGAACTTTCAAGAAAGGACAAAAATATTCCTTTTCCTTTATGATACGAACTGATGGTGTTTCGTGTTGTGCTTTATTCATACGATTAGGTGAAAACGGGAAACCTCTTCCTAAAACCAGAGAAAATAAAAAATGTTGCGAAGAAATCAATACGGATTACATTGAAAAAAGTGAAATTACACATGAATTAAGAAATACGAAAGTGGTTTGTATTGACCCTAATATGAGCGACCTTATCTATTGTGGTTCAAAAGATGAAAATGGAAAATTACAAACATTTCGTTATACTCAGAACCAACGAAGATTAGAAACACGAATGAAAAAGTATAGTAAAATTAGAGATAAAGTCACTAAGGAAACAATAATAGAAAACCAAACCATCAAAGAAATAGAAACTGAATTGAAAGATTATAATAGCAAAACAACCAATTATGAAAAATTCAAGGAATATTGTATTGAGAAAAATAAAGTAAATTCTAAATTATTTAATCATTACCAGCAAGAATTTTATAAGAAATTCAAGTTGAATACATTTACAAATTCTCAGAAAAGTGAAAGAAAAATGATACAGAATTTTTCCAAGAAATTTGGTAGTCCAGAAAATACCATTTATGTAATGGGAGATTATGATAAAGGAAGTTACCATATGAAAGGAGTAGAACCAGTAATTTGTAAAAAATTTAGAAGAATATTTAAGAATGCTGGTTATAAAACATTTTTAGTGAATGAATACAAAACATCAATGCTATGTAATTGCTGTCATAATGAATTAGAAACATTCAAGGAAAGACCAAGCAAAAAACCCAAAAGGAAAGGGGAAACAGAAATCTGTCACGGATTATTACGATGTCAATCGGTTAAGCCAAAGTGCGAAATAATCCATAACAGAGATAAGAATGCCGTTCAAAATATGTTAGAAATAGTCAATTCTATATTTACAATAGGAAAAAGACCAGATGTATTTTGTAGGGAGATAAATTCTTAAAATTTCATAGGCATTACACGATGCTTACTAATCAAATTTTTATTATCTTTTTTATTTTTTATGTCGCAAAATCGGCGTTTGAAATGTAAAAAGGTGTAAAACGAAGTTGTAAAAGTTTATTGATGTATATATATTTTATACTATGAATATATAATAGATGAAAAAATCCGTAGCCAAAATTATTTTTTATTTAGTTTGTTTAATCGTTTTACTTTTATTTAGCGCTATGTTCTTAAATTTGAGAAATCTAGAAGGGCTTACTGTGAGCGATAACAACAACAACAATAACGATAACAACAACAACAATAACGATAACAACAACAATAACGATAACAACAACAATAACGATAACAATAATAATAACGACAACAATAATAATAACGACAACAATAATAGTTCTGATTGTTCATTAAAAAAAGCCAAATATTTTATCATTGGAGATAAGCGTGTTAATACATTTTTAAAAACTCCAAGGTCCGATGGTTTCAGGAGCGACTCATTTTATACTTCAGAATCTGACCAGATTATAGATACAATTCAATTAGCACATTTTGCAACCAGAGATACAAATATGCTTGACTATATAGGATTAAATAATTCTAGAACTCAAGTGTATTTTGTTCCAACCTCATCAGTAAATGCAACTACTGGTATTGCACAAGGAATATTTTGTCTTTCTCCATTTAAAGGTATTAAATATCCTGTTCGTTTTGATGAGTCTGACAAAACAATGAGTATTTCCGTTAGCACTTCTAATTCATCAAGTTTATATAATCTCTTATTTGTAAAATCTGAAACTGGTATAGTGTCCACAGTTATGTCAAAGAACTCCTCTGCGCGTTTATTACACTCGGTTTGTGAAACAATAAAATGAGCAAGATATAATTATCTACATAGGGTAAATGTAGATAATTCATAAAAATCATAAAAAATTGAACTTTATTAATAATATAAAGTTTATTCAATAATACAAATCATTACCATTGATAATAAAATGTCTCGCGTTTTCGAATACAAGGAAAATTATGATGCTATCGCTAGCTTACCTTTTGTGCAAAAATTATTAAAAAAAGTCGATAAATTAAAACGAAAAAACACAAAATTAAAGAATCAAAATAAAGCATTAAAAACTGTTATCTATACACTTCCACAATTTATGAATAAAAAGCATAATAAATTAGAAAAACTTCGTAAATCAAATGATATTGTTATAAAAACAGAAACTTTCGAACCTACATTATGTGATACACTTACGGATGCTGATGACGAAGTCGTATTTGTACCAACTATTGATAATGATGTGGAAACATATGATTTGACAGAAGAAGACGAACACGACGATTTAACAGGAGACGATGATAAAAACGAAAATATTACAGCGGTTATCGAAGAAGTCGAGGAGGAAGAAGAATCAAATGAAAGGGAGGAAGAAGAATCAAATGAAAGGGAGGAAGAAGAATCAAATGAAAGGGAGGGAGCGTCCGAGGGAACCGTAGGTTCCCTGGAGGAAGAAGAAGTATTCGAAATAAAAATAAAAGGAAAGGCTTATTATACTACCAATGAAAAAAGTGGAAAAATCTATGCTATCGATGAAAACGAAGATGTTGGTGATGAAGTAGGTGAATTCAAAGAAGGTAAGGCAGTGTTCTATAAGAAATAGAAAATAAAAATATTCATTGTTCATAAAAATATTTTTATTTACATCGACGAAGTATCTTAGCTGTATATTTTTTACTAAGTTTTTTATATTTTCTGGTGATAAAGTCATTTTGCTTTCCACTGTCATTCTTTCCACCTGTATACAAAATCTTACTATAACTTTCCATCTTTTTTTCTTCCGATTGTTTCAACTTTTCAGCAATCGCCATATAAAATTTATATAAACTTTTTTCATAATTTTTCTTATTAATTTCTTCTGCGTTATTTATGATATTCTGTCGGGTCAATTGATTTTCAACAACTTCAATATTCGATTTATATCCAACGACTTGACGAATGATATCATCTAATAATTTATTATTACGTTTTTCCTCGTTCTCGCTCCAACGCTCAAGCAGTCTATATAAACTGGGTTCATCCTTTTTAACTTTATTCAATATATTATTATCAAACAATTGGTCTTTTATATTATATTTATTCATTTCTTCGACATTTTTTCGAATATCTTTATCTCCATTAATAATTCTATCCATAAAAAATGAATCTAATTGTTCTCTGGTTTTATTTTTTACAACATTTTCGATAGGATTTTGTATAGGGTTCTGTGAAAAGTTTTGTACAGGATTTTTTGCAACATTTTGCATAGGATTCTCACGATTCAAAAATTCACTTTTCATCTGTTTCACCGAAAATAACATTCGATTCTTATTTACTTTCCAATAATCCGGATTTTTTTTACCTGTTTTACCAAAACGAAACATACGAAATAAATATTCAAATTCATTCCCCAAATGTTCTCCGACAAACGGACAAAATAAACTATTCATATTTGCGTCATTCACCTCATCTTCAATAAAATCAACTAATAATTGGATTTCTCTACGCTGTCCAGCCGTGGTATTTGTATTCACATAGTTCAAATCCACTTTTAATAATTTTTTTTCATCTTCTTTAAATTTGATATTCGTATCATTCTTCATATAATGTCTATAAATTTTATTTAAAAAATCATAACATTCCATCGTGGATTCTTCATCTTCCATATTTAATAAATTTTGTAATTGAAAATTGGTAGATTCACGTAATGGACGACGATATTGACTCATTGTAATATACGCAAAATTACGATATTGTTGCCCTTCCCTCGATAAAATGGCTTCATATTGGTTTTGCATATAAGAATATGGTTTGGTTTTTAAATCCAAAACAAACTTATATTTTTGAAACGCACTCTGGTTTTCGTTTGCATTTAGGCTATCAATAATTGAATTCATTTGCGTAATGCAGTTATTTACTGTTGGATTATCTCTATTTTTAAAAT
>Ga0304728_1001142_pt1 | contig 19553 bp, 35 predicted proteins | sample C_130625_MF_Meta_FD_190476 | JGI IMG/M metagenome (GOLD analysis project Ga0304728, IMG submission 190476) | Freshwater microbial communities from Lake Croche, Canada to study carbon cycling - C_130625_MF_MetaG (v2) (version 2) | ecosystem: Environmental > Aquatic > Freshwater > Lake | place... | reverse complement strand
ACCATTTCAATCTCCTCAAGTTGTTCATCTAAATTATTTTTCCTGTTTTCAAAACCCATTTTAATTCGTTTAGCCAATTCAACATTCCATTGCTCAAATGTTAAAGTTGAGCCAGGGTTGTCTTCCAAAAACTTCCAATACTGTGATTCAAGTGTTGCCATTATCTTATGATATTAATTTCCGATTCAGTTTCAATTATCACACGTGCCCCACAGGACAACAATGTCTTTTCATTACCACCATACACAACACGACTAGGTCCCAAGATTTCCACCTCAGAACAGTAGGTGTTCTTCCTACCTTCCTTGATGGTAATCACAGGTTCCAAAGTATCATTCTTCTTGTTGGACCTAATCTTGTGTTGATTTACGTGGATATACTTTTTCATTGTTCCCAAACAACTTCTTCAGTAGTTAAAGGTTCAACAAATTTTCGTTTGTCTTCTTTTGTTTTATTAACTTTCTTCTTGTTGAAGTTAAACGAAATCCACAGACGAGCTACAAACAAATCTAACCCAAAGTTATAGGTTGACTCTCGTTTCTTCTCTTTTGTTTTTTCATCTTTATTCCACACATACGATAAGTGTCTTGAGGTATAAACCCCAACGTGACGATAATTACTTTGCTTCAAAGTATTATCCGTCCATAATGTTTTGTAGTAAAATCCTACAATACATTTTCCTAATTTTACATCAAACAGTTTCATTTACTGATATAGATATTTTTATTTGTTTATTATTTTTTGTGATAACAGGAATTATGATTTCATCATTTGATTGTTCCACCTCAGGTAGAACCGTTAAAGTACGGCTTTCAAATCCAAATTTTTCTTTTTCAAAATATTTTAGAGCCGTTGTAATTTCGTGAGCTATTGTCTTAACTTCCAAACAATTATCCATAATTTCTATTATTTATTCATGTCACAATTGATGATGTTGTGGTTATCATCCACGTACATTGCGGTATCACCAATTTTTGGTTTCTTTTTAGTATAATAAAGGATACCATTTTGTGTAGTCACCGCATAGTATTTCCCTTCACCATAATACTCGTCAATAGTCACATCAACAACTATTGCCGGATACATCTCTTCACTACTTAAACACGTATCTAATGTTTGAAATTCATTGTCGTCATCATCGTAATCACATTCATCATCACATGATGGTGCTTCAAACTGAGGTGTCTCTTTAACAGGTCTATCTTGATATAACATTTTAGATATCATAAACCCAAATGATGCTAAGAATAACACAAGGACAACAGACGCAAGGACTGATAAAATAACTGATTTTTTTGACATATATTTATTTATTTAATTATTAATCGTAGTTAACTAATTCATCTACACCACACTTCCACCCAACAACAAATTTCTTTTCTGTGTCCAAATTTATGAAATAAACTTCATTATTCAAAATACAATCTTCAACAAATTCCCAAACATAATCTTTCTCTTTCCATGTTTTCAATTTGTCCATGGTTGTTTCAATCACGCTCCATCGGTTCATGATTTCGCTGGTGTCCATCCAATACCACAAGAACAATCTGTCCTCAAACTTATATAACGACAGGATTGGTGCGTCGTAATAAATTATGTCCTGAACAAACTCTGAATCCGGGAATGGGTGAGTTGATAATACTTCTCCGTTAATTTTCTTCATATCAATAGTGTAAATCTATGTAAAGGTTATTGTCATTATTATATTTAACACAACACCAAGCTGGATGGTATTGTTCTTGTTCTGTTTCATACCAAGCACTTTCTTTTAACACAACACCCCAACCATTTTCCTCATAGTACTTGTCTTCCACTCGTTGCGTTAGAACCAAAGCATCATCAGGTAGTTCAGGGTGTTCTTCCAAGAACTTTCTTAACTTACCAACGGTAAGGTAATCTTCATACTTACTTAAATCTTCAATTACATTCATTTTCTTCGTATTACCCATAATCCAAAATCAAAACATAAGAAGTTTATACAGACATTATATCTATTCCCATAACTTTTGGTGATAAAGATTGTTGGGATAATTGAAACTTGTTTGAACTCATCAGACCAAGTCATATCAAAGAATGGTATTATCTTCATAGTATTTTTGCGTATTTGATTATTTGATATGTCTCGGTATAACCCATTCCATCATTTTCTTTTTCAACGACTTCGTAATTAACTCTAGAACCAATCTTTACATCTTTAATCTCCTGTTTAGGATAAATTGGTAGGTAGTCATTATTTTTGGTTTCCAAGTACCACCCTTTACTTGTCTTGTAAATCTTTCCTGTCATTACGATAAATCTTTTGATATGTTAATCGCGGCTTGTCTTGCTTGGTTCCAATCTTTAATGACTTGTTTACCTCTACGGTTAAACGGTATTACCGCCTTGATTCCATCACCATAAATAGATTTTTTATCAAAGTCGTCAGCCTTTGAGTATGACTTACCATATTTTTCCCAATACTTCTCAAACTCTTTTCTATCGTAATCATCAACAATTGGGTTATAATCCGCCTCAAACAATCTGTCTCCAATCTTGAATGTTGAACCTCCACGATGTGTATATCCGTGGAACCCTTCAACATTATCGCTCTCAATCTGTTCTGTTACAAAGTTTTCATATTCATCTTCAATTGAATTTTTCAATACAATAGTTGGTTCATAACTTTTAAGTTTGATGGCAACTCCGTGCGGATATTCTTTACAAACATAGAATTTGTTAATGTAATACCACCAAGCAGTATCAATATCACCAATATACACACCATCCTTTGTCAAAAACGAATTATCCAAAGTATATTCGTCATCCTTTCCAAAAGTATGAGTTCCAATAACACCACCAGTGTATTTCTCAATCAGTTCAATCTTCTTGGGGTCAATATTTGAGTAACCTTCCATAACCTGTTTTGGTTTGAACCTAGTCACTAATTTGGTAAACCCTAAATTAAGGTGAACCTTATTTAATTTACCATCTTTACCACTTGTGTAGTATGGATGTTTCTCAAACTTTAATACCATTTTACCAAGGTACGGAGTTCTGTTTTTAACTAATTTTTCAATCATAGTATTTCTATTTTTTTATTTTCAACATCAATTGTGATATCAAAAGGTTTTTGGTTGTGACGGTAACGCTCATCCAAGATAGATGCGTTGAAGAAATGTGTCCCGTTCTTCTCAACATACCCATAACCTGTGTGGATATGTCCACAACTATGGATTAGTGGGTGTAATGTCTCCAATCGTTTTGCTAACATCTCACATCCAAGATTAACGTCACGACGATTGACTACGGTATCCAAGATACCCCAAGCCGGTCCGTGTGTTAACAAGATGTCGGTATCGTCAGGAATGTTTGCCCACTTCTCTTCCAACTCCTTACCATTACGTGGTAGGTTGAATGCCCAATTGTAGAACTCAGGTTGCCAAGGACTACCATAGATTTTCAATCCCTCAAACTCAACGAAGTCATCAATCAAACAAACAACACCTTTGTCGTTAAACTCACGAATCATCTTCCAAGCGTCAAATGGTTTGTCCTCAATGTATCTGTCGTGATTACCAGGAATGAATACCTTCATCTTATATGGTAGTTCACTGAACCAATTTAAGAAGTCATACAAATCTTCCCAATTGTAACCTGAGTTCATAACGTCACCGCTATGTAAAATCAAGTCACCACCATTCACAAGAACGTTACGTTCTTTGGTGTGCGTATCTGATATTAGGGTTACTTTCAACATTTAACAAATATACAAATAAATTACTTACTTTCCAACTTTATACATATCAAAATAGATAGTATCACCAACAGATACCTGTCTAAGTGATTTAATATCTACACCATTCTCAAGTGTGATATCATAATACAAGTTCATCTCTTCGTGAACATTCTGTGGTCGGTGTCTCTCAACCTTTATAACATAATGAGCCTCAGTATAATGATAACCATTTTGTTTATCATAAGACGCAATTACAATTAACGACATTACTGTTGCGACGAACACGAAGAACAATGTCCAAGGGGATGTTAAAATCTTTTTCATAACTTTTTATATTCGGGTTTTAAATAATTCCATATTACTTTATCAGTACTTTTTCCATCCCACATCATAAAGCATAATGCCTTTATCTTTGGGTGAGTATCATTTCTTTGTAAGTGTAGAGCAAACTCTTTCTTTGATGGTTCAGTGTCTCTGTCCCCATACTTACCATATCTGAAATACTGATATATCTTACCAGCACGTTCTCCAAACTGATAATGGTTATACCTTAACTCTTGAACATACATCTTTATCTTCTTATAGAATTCGTCAGGGACATCTTTCAGTATTTCCAATACATCTTTGTCCTCACTCAACATTTCCCAAACAGAAGTGGTAGATACATTAGTCATAAGTTTATGAAGACGAAGATACTCCACACCCTTAACTTTCATTCTATCTCCGTTAGTAAAACGAACAACAAATCCTTCAGCGTTTTGTTCAACTTTATCCTTCAATTCGTTATAATCGCGAATTCCATCGTATTTTTTGACAACTTTGAAACCAAGATTGTTAACCATGTTCTTAAATCTAACATCAACTCCATCACCATACAAGTCAACCTCATAACCAGTTTCAGTATTTATCATACCAAGTAATACCAAGTCCTCATAATCATACTTAACAACTATACGGTTATCATCATATATTATTTCAAACAGGTAAGTGTAATCTTTATGAAGTTTCTTGAAGTCATACTTTTGTAACATGAAGAAACCTTTTAATGATTGGTCAGAAGCAAATGAACCACGAGTTGCCATCACCCATTGTCCCTCATAGTTGAACAATATACCAAGTGAACCATCCATCTTTTCGTAGACATCAAACTCAGAAGTCGGAGTGTGTCTTTCTTCTTCTATGTTGAAGAACTTTTTAAATGGACGAGCAACAACATTACCTTTGTCGTCAGTAACTAACCCACGAGTTTGTAAAGTAACATCATCCCATAAACCTTCATACTGAACCTTTTCAGTGTAGTTCCATATAGTCAAAGGAAGAGTTGGATGTATTTGTTTATACACCAACCCTTCCTCAAAATATTTGTTTAGAACTTCATTCATTTAACAAAGATACAAAACAATTAACGATTAAACAAATAATGATACGTTAAAAATAACTGACCATAATGTAACACTTGGTCAAAACCAACACTAACAAAGAAGTAATGAACTTTACCAGCCGCCCACAACTTACTATTCAGACGACTAGTAAAGTAATCGGTAATAGTGTGAACAACAAAAGTAATCATACTAAAATATAAAGTAGACCAAACAATCCATTCAGTTGTCGCACCTTCTTTCATCATACCAAAGACAAAACACATAGGTAACAACCACACCATTGAATAATTTGATGTATGACTTAATAAAGCAAAGTTGTTCTTACTTTTGTTTTGGGCTTGCCAGTCAGTTTGTAATACAAAGTCGGCAATCCAATGGATGAAAATAATGATAAATGAAATTAACATAATGAATTAGGTAAAAATAATAAAGTTGGATTCTTTTTTTGTATTTCTATTTCAGAAAAGTGTTTTTTAAATTCCATCACATCAAATCTATCAGTAATGATGTGGTAACCATTTTTAGTTGGGATGATTGAATGAATCTTATCTCCTTCAGGATTACAAAACTTATTGATTGCAAACTTAACCGCATTTAATTCAGTCTCATCTTTAGTGTCAACATCTACAATCCACCTCTTTTCATAAGTTTTAATCTGCCCAACAACTGAGTCAAATAAACCTTTCTGAATGTTCTGTCCATTACGAATTCTTTCAGCTAAAGATACCATCATATCCAAAGAGACATCCTTATGATTTTGTTTTTGAACGTGGATATACGCCCGAGCTTTAAACATCTCACAGAGTTGTTTAATCTCATCGTATCGTTTTTCCAAGTATTCAATACTTTCAACACAATAAGTTTTAATAGTCCGAACTGATTGGTGATTGTCTCTCTCACCTTCAGGTTGGTCCTTTTTTCGTTTGAATACGTAGAGCATATAGAAATCTCCCTCGTTTTCAAAGTTCATTAAATCTTTTATTAATTCAATGTTATCAATCATTGTTTATACTAATTTGAATTCAAATCTATCTTTCATTTGTTGTATCTTATCTTCAGGAACATCATGGATATTCTTATGTCCGTGGCGATTTTCAACGATTACTGTAAACACAATGTACCCGTACTTTTCAGCCAATTCAAAATAAGGTTTCATTTCCCACTCTTGTGTGAATGTGTTTGAAACAACAATCTTATGATTATTAACTTGTGCTCCATCGGTTTTCATCCAAGCTTCAGTTTGGTTTTGACAGTATTTGTGAGCCAATTTGATTTTGGTAATATCAAAATTATATTTACCATTTTCCATAAAAAATTGGTCAGCCTCAATGTGTATTCCACCAATAGATTTGGCAAATGTGCTCTTACCACTTCCTGGTACTCCTCTTACGATATATAGTGTTTTCATATTTTAATCTTCTAATTCTTCAGGTATATCATCAACGATATTTCGTCTCCACCATTTGTCAAATCTACTACCTTTTGTCTTACTGGACAAATAAGTTCCAAAAATAATAACTAAAAGTGAGCTAGTACTAATCAGGAATACCCAAAAAAATACCATAGAAATTGCGTAACCCATATTAATTAATTGTGTAATATACTTTTGTAGTTCTTGGAAGTCCTGGGTAGAAACTATCAATCCTACGATGGATGTTCTCGTCCTGTTCATCAACATCATCAGGTACTGGTCCAATTCCGAAATCTAAAATATCAAAGTGTTGGTCAATCTTTTTAATGATATCCAAACGCTGGTCAATCGTAAGATTGATAGTTAACTCTATTCTACTTGTTAGTGTCATACGGTATGTGGTATTTGAACTCTGATACAATTTTGTGGTTTACCCTCATTCATCAAGAAGTTATTGATATAACCCATGATGTTAGCACTACCAATAGGATTAGCTGAGTGAGTATAAACATCAGGGAACTTAATTGGTTCTCTCTTTCGGTTGGAATAACCCATCTCCAATCTTTCAGGGTTTAGTTTATAGAATTCGTCAACCAAGAACTTCGCAGCATCGTATCCAGTCTTCTCGTCAATGTTTTCATAACTCAATTTATAGTTAGGTGAAACGTTTGTGTAATACTCAGTCATAGCACTATCCCCAAGGTCGTGGTCTAATGATATAACATCAATATAATCCAAACCAACCTTCTGAACCAAGTCAGCCAGTTCGTAAAAAGTTCTAACAACTTGCCAGTCCTTTTCAACTGGCGTTCTCACATCATCAAGATAAATACGAATACGATTACTTGTCATATCTTTTCCCATATTAGATTTTTATATTCTTTTTGTTTTATCGCTTCACCAATCATGTTCCATGATATTTTTAATTTTTTTGAAGCGTCATTTATTGATTCAAATATAGTAATTTTTTCTGTTAAAATACAAGTTACCTTTATTTTAATTTTCTTAGTACTAGTTCGTTTTAATGGTTCAGGTTTAAAAGTTTCTTTCTCGTTCTCATAACACCAAGTAAAACCTAATGCCGAAGGTAATCTTTTTTTAAGACACGCAGTAATAGATGTAGTATACTTAACATTTAAAAAAACTGCAGCATCTTGTAAACTATTAAAACTCCTAATATATTCACCATTCATGTCAAATTGACAAATAGTTTTATATTGTGAATCAATTATTTTTTTATTAGCTTCGTCACTTCGTTTATGACCTAAATGACTTTGACTTAATTTTCTTTTAGTTTCTTCGGATAATTTAATACCTAAATTACTATTAACTAATAATCTTTTATTATATCCATAATTAGTATTATTTGCATTCATAAAAGTTATCCAAAAAGTTTCTCTTTCTAATAGAATATCTTTAGAAGATAACTCAATAATTTCAAATTTGAAATTATCTTTACCATACTTGTTGTAAGAAGATTGTAAATGAGTATTAAAATGTTTATTTTGTTTTAATAATGTTTCATGAGTTTTAAACCTATGGGTTACATTTACCGCACTTCCAACATAAACTTTATTATTTATGATGTTCGTTATTTTATAAATTCCACATTTTTTTTCCATATCTATTATTTAATAATAAATATCTTAAAACCATTAAAAATCAAACAACATCATCCAAATATATTTTCATAATTTTTATTTATCAGCGTTTAACAATCTTTCAAGGTGGTGGTCATTCGGCATATCCGACAACTGCTCACGATTTTTCATCAAAGGTAATACTTCTCTCAATAAGTTGTAAGGTCGGAACTCAGGGTGTCCGTCAAATCCAACATCCATTTTCTTTCCATTACCGAACTTTCTACCGTTTGGTAGGTGAACGTGTCCGTGAAGGTGAATAATCCCTTTGTTCATCCCGTCCCAACTTTGAATTGGGTAGTGCATACATACAAACTCGTGACGTTTTGCTTCATTTTTCTTCACAGGTTCCATCACAACAATTCGTAGATATTCACAAACAGAACTGAAGATTGATTGGATGTTCTCTCTGTTTCTTTCAATGTGGTGGTCGTGGTTACCAAGTACCAAGTGAACATTCTTACACACAATTCTATCTCTGAATTGTTTGATGAACTCAAACCCACCAAAAGACCAGTCACCAAGACAAATCAATACGTCATCCTGACCCACATTCCAATTGATACCATCAACGATTGATTGGTTCATTCGTTCAATCGTATCAAAGTTACGAGTTTGGTCAACAGGAATTTCGTTATCTGTTGTTCTCCAATTAGTCGTTCCTCTACAAATGTTCTTGTGGTTGTAGTGCGGGTCAGAACATATCCAAATGTTTGGGAATACCCCTTTTATGTCTTGTTCAATCTTTAAAATCATACGACAAAGATAATGCGTTTTTTCTATTCACCCTCATATAACTTCTTATTTTTTTGTTCAGCCCAAAGGTCAACTAAAAGGAACAATCCCCACCACTTAACATCAACATATTCTTCAATTTTAGTTCCTGTAAATGCTGAAATCAACAATACCACAAAAAGGTAAAGAGCAACGATTAAGGGAAGTATTCCCATTATTTTTTTGAAAGTTTTCATAATATATTTTTTTTTAAAAAGTTACAAGAGTTCTTTATGTTTATTTTATCCTTTTAAAAGGTCTTTTTCTTTCTTGATATCATATGTATCAATTAATTTATCAATTCGTTTGTCAGTATATGAGTTGGATTCAGAAATAGAATCCGTTATACCTCTCCAAATATCTGTAATTTGTCTTTCCAATCTGTCATTATGTTCTCTAACCCCAGATTGAATGTATTGTCTTTCACTATCAATACGACGAGTCGTATCTTCTATTTCTTGTGAAATTCTTCTCACTAATTGTTGGATATCTTCTTTCAGATTTCCAATTTCTGTTTGTTGTTTACTAATCTTAAACATACCCCAAGTAATTACCCCAATAAAAATTAGAGCAACAACCGAGAGCATACCTAAAACAAAATAATAAGTCATTTCCATTTTTATTTATTTTATCTTTTTATTTATTTTTACAATTATCAAAATGCCATCTCTTCATTGCATTTCCACCTTCTTTTAAACAGTATGGACACACTATTTTAACTTGTGGTCCTTTAGGAATTTTTAAAGATTTACGATGTTCTTCTGATATTGTTTTACCCTTTTTAGATAACGATATTTTTATTCGTGTTATATCCGAATGTTTTTTACCTTTATTAGCGTTAGATATTTTATTTTTAGTTAATTCAGTATGTTTGATTGTCCCATTATTAATTTTAGTAACAACTCTTTTTTCATTACTATTTTTATTGTGTTTTTTTCCGGACATACCCATAGTATTCGGTAATTCTCTCCATTTAGTAATCGCAATTTGTCTCATTTTGTCTTTGAAGTCCTCAGTCCGTGTGTAAGAACTAGCATCATCAATTTTTAAAAATAATGCGTTATCCCATCCACAAATACTTACAAATTCTTCCTTATATTTTATCTCAAGATGTCGTAAGTCCTCAATACAACAAATATGAATAATCTCAGGAATATGGGAATCCCATCCATATTTTTTAATAGAGTTACTTAATTTACGATGTCCTTTTGATTTACTATGTTCCCACATACGTCTTTTAAAGTGACAAGTACTACCAATATAAACCTTACCAACAGGTGATGTAATGGTGTAAACACAACTTACTATTTCATTCATACTTTTTTTAAATAAATATCTATCAACTTAAAACAAAATAAGTTGTTTCCATAATATTATCTCTTTATTTATTTCAAAGAACTCTTGTAACTGATACAAATATAAAACAAAAACCCCACCTTTTCAAGTGGGGGTTTTCAACAATCTTTATTAATTAAACGTTAGTTTTCATAATCCTACCTATTCTATCTTTGATACTATCAACTTTACTTTGCCATTTTAAATATTTTTCATACACTGACTCAAAATCTTCATCAGAATTTACATCATATCTTGGTATTTCATTGTTAAGTTTTTGTATTTTATCCTGAAGTTGTCCAATAACTTCCCATTTATTTTCTTTTGTAATACCAGGTTCTTGAATTTTCGGTCTTCTATCCGCAATAGATTTAATTTGTCTACCTAACTCATTATATCCACTATCTTCATCCCATTTATCAAAATCTTGTTTAAATCTATCGTATGAATCATCAGTATATTCCCCATCCACTGCATAATTTTTTAGATAAGGAATATTTTCACCCTTTTTCATAAGGTTGCTTCGCTGTTGCCCAAGAAATTTAATTTTATCTTCGTCATCTTGTGACCATTCTTCTTGTTCTCTAACAACACGTTTAACTAAACGTATTAAATCTGATTCTGTTAATCTTATAACTTTTTTCATAATTTTTTAGGTTTTTAATTTATATATAAATATATCACAAAAAAAAAAACCACCCTATCAGATGGTTTTTTTTATTAAATATTTTCCTCACCTTCTTGTGTAGGTTCCTCTGTTGGGTATTCCTCAACTATTGGTTCCTCATATACTTCAGGTTCAGTATAAACAACTGGTTCTTCAACAACCACAGGAGTTTCTTCTTTAACTTGTGTTACTACAACAACTGGTGGTTGTGGTGGTCTTGGTGTCATTGGGTATTCCACAGCACTTGATAGTGATGTTCCATCTTCCTCGTCAACCTTTTGAATTAACATCTTGTCTCTATCTTCAGAGTTAAACCAATAGTCAACAACCTTATTAAGGTTACCAACAAATGCTCCGAACAATATCAATAACATTTCTTTCCAGTTTTCTTCAATTGTCACACCGAAAAATACTGCGGAGTTTATACCTGCAATAATGAAAAAGAATAAGAACAATACAATCATTGTTATCTTCCATCTATTTGCTTGCATCTGTTGAAGCATGTAATAAAAACGATTTTTATCTTCAACCTTCACATACGGAGTTTCACCGAATAAAATTTTTTTAAATCTACTCATTTTTTATTTTTTTATTTATCTCCATTTGTTTCAACACCTTCCTTCGTTCCAAAATAATAAGAAAATATCATAAGAACCAAAGTTTTTATTAAATCAAATAGTTGATTGTTTTGTTCATCAGTAATTAATTTAACTTGCCAAGCAATTACTTTATCAACAACGAATAATGCCACTAATGCGGTAAATATTAATAAGATAAAACGAACAAGAATTTCTTGGGTGTTATTTGCAAACATTCTGTGAACAAAATAAACTGAACCTCCAATAACTCCCAACCCTAATAGGATTCCCAATATCATTGTCCACCCGCCTTCTGAAAACATATTGTTTTAATTTATTTATAAATATTTGAAATAAATCAAAAAACCCCTCTAATTTGAGGGGTTTTAACATTAGTTGGTTGTGAACTACTTACCAACTTCTTCAAAATCTACATCAGATACTTCAGAATCATCAGTCATAGTTTCATTCATTTCAGACGATTGACTATAAAGATTTGCAGTAATTCCTTGGAACACATTATTAATGTTCTCAATTCCTTCCTTAATCTTCTCAATGTCCTTTGATGAATGAGCAGATTTCAATTCTTCAAGAGCCACAGTTACCTCTGACTTTTGGTCTTCAGTGATTTTATCTTCAATATCTTTCAAAGACTTTTCCACTTGGAAGATTGTTGTGTCAGCTTGGTTGATAACCTCAGCGTCTTCTTTTGCTTTCTTATCTGATTCAGCGTTCATCTCCGCCTCTTGTCTCATCTTTTCAATCTCTTCTTTCGAAAGTCCTGATGATGATTCAATACGGATATTTTGTTGTTTGTTAGTTCCTTTGTCTAATGCCGATACATTGATGATACCATTAGCATCAATATCAAATGTTACCTCAACCTGTGGAATACCTCTTTGAGCTGGTGGGATACCATCCAAGTGGAAACGTCCAATGGTTCGGTTGTCTTTAGCCATCGCTCTCTCACCTTGTAATACATGGATTTCAACGGTAGGTTGGTTATCAACCGCAGTTGAGAATACCTGTGACTTCTTGGTTGGGATAGTCGTGTTAGCCTCAATTAACTTTGTGAATACTCCACCCATAGTTTCAATACCAAGTGATAGTGGTGTTACATCTAATAACAATACATCTTTAACATCACCTGCCAATACTCCTCCCTGAATTGCCGCTCCAAGAGCAACAACCTCATCAGGATTAACACCCTTTGATGGGTCCTTACCGAAGAACTTCTTAACCGCTTCCTGAATTGCTGGAATACGTGTTGAACCTCCAACCAAAATGATTTCATCAATATCAGTTGTCTTAAGTCCTGCGTTTTTCAAAGCCGACTTACAAGGAGCAATAGTTCTTTCAACCAAACTATCAACAAGTTGTTCAAACTTAGCCTTAGATAAAGTTCTTACCAAGTGTTTCGGTATACCATCAACAGGCATAATGTATGGTAAGTTAATCTCCGTAGATGGTGAAGATGATAATTCAATCTTCGCCTTCTCAGCACCTTCACGAAGACGTTGAAGTGCCATAGCGTCTTTGGTCAAGTCAATTCCGTTTTCATCTTTGAACTCGGTCACCAACCAGTCAATGATTGCTTGGTCAAAGTCATCACCACCAAGGTGTGTATCACCATCAGTAGATAATACTTCAAACACTCCTTCACCAAGTTCCAACACAGATACGTCATGTGTTCCACCACCACAGTCAAACACAACAATCTTCATATCTTTAGATTGTTTGTCCAATCCGTAAGCAAGTGCCGCAGCAGTTGGTTCGTTAACAATTCTCATCACCTTCAATCCCGCAATCTCACCAGCTTCTTTCGTAGCCTGACGTTGAGCGTCGTTGAAGTATGCCGGAACTGTGATAACCGCCTCAGTAACTTCGCTTCCCAAATAATCTTCAGCAGTCTGTTTCATCTTTTGAAGAACCATTGCTGAAATTTCTTGTGGTGAATATTCCTTACCGTCAATCTCAACACGAGGAGTTCCTTTACTGTTTACCACCTTATAAGGAACACGTTTAGCTTCACCCTTACTTTCTTCAAAGCTACTTCCCATGAAACGCTTGATAGATGAAATAGTCTTATCAGGATTAGTAACCGCCTGACGTTTAGCCGGGTCACCAACCTTTCTTTCACCACCATTTAAGAAACCCACAATTGAAGGGGTGGTTCTTTTTCCTTCACTGTTTGTAATCACAACTGGTTCGTTACCTTCCATTACGGCAACACACGAATTTGTAGTCCCTAAATCCACGCCTATAATTTTTCCCATAGTTTAATTTAATTTTGTTTAATAATATTGATTATTTTTTATGGAGTCAAGTCCGACCCCAATTATTAAACAATGTGCCAAAATAAAAAAACTGACAGAATGTCAGTTTGAATTAGTTAACAGATTTAATTTTGTCATATAAGGTAGTAACTTCAGGATGATTATTTTCAATCCATTTGATTAACTGTTCATGCCACCTACCCTCACCAAATAAACCATCAAGTTTTTCCTGAATAAAATACTCAACAACTATTTTAGGACCAGTATCATCGTTATAAAGACTTCTTATACGTATCTTAAAAAGTATCTCGTAACTTTCTGCATCATAAAATGATACCGAATCAATTTGATTTATATCAGGTACCTCATTTAAATCATCATAGTCATCAAAACCATCAATAAATTCAACATTAACATATTCAGGCATAATATCCTCAATAACATTATAAATCATGTTCTGAATTTTCTGATATTGATGAGCACTTAATTGGAATTTCATCTTAAAGAATAAAGTTTTGAAACCCTCTTTAACATATTGTTTGCCGTGAATTTAAACTTTCTTTCAAAATATTCAAAAAACTTCTTTGGGTCTTTTCTAACGGCCAATGGTACGGCATCAATCTTTGAAGGACTAACACCAGTTGTAATTAAATGGTTTGTAATCTTTTGTAAAATATCATTCCATTCAAAAATCCATTCATAAGCCTTCTCAACTGATGTTTCTTTGGATATCATGTCGTGTATACTATTAATCTTACCAAACGAGTTAAGTAATTCTTCAGCTGAGAAATTTCTTAATTCCTCAATCTCACCAAAAATCTGTGTACCCCTTAAAGCGCCAATAAAATCTTCGTAACTATCTATCTTAGTCCGTCTTAAGATATGTGAAATCTGTGGGATACGAGCATCTTGCTCAAACTTCAAACTCACATAAATTAAATGTAAAAAATTATTCCACTCAGGTAAAAACTGATTGTTAATCGCATTAACCAAAACATTCGTTGATTGTCCCTTACCAAATCCTACCTGACCCTTATTAACATATCTCTTATACAACTGATAAGCATGTAACAACTCATGTGATATTACCGAATCCAACTTGGGTGATAACAATTCCAAATTATCCCACGTGTCTTCATCCATTCTGATATGAAAGTCTAGTACACTTGCATCAAAGACATCTCCACTCTTAAAATCTTTAGCCTCAAAACTATGCGACGCATCAATATTAAGATTATTTTTATAAACCGCCTGTAAAACACCCTCTTCAAATATTTCAAACCTAATACCAATAGGATTTTTATACATAGGGAATTTTTTCCACTCCTGTTCATTGAAGCTTTGAGCTTGCTTAACCATGTTCCATGATTTTTCTTCACCAATAGTTATCACACCAGAACGCATAACACTTTCACCAATGTTTTTAACATCAATCTCAACTTCGTCTAAAGGTTCGTTGGCTGACTTAAAAGAATAGAGCAGTTTTTTAACGACCTCAGTGAATACCGAAGTCATCATTTCAATATCAGATGGAACACCTACCGCCTCACGAAGTAGGTCTCTTATTTTCAGTTTGTTTGATACGGACATTTTTTTCAAATAATTCTTTATTCCTTTCGTATAAAGATAAGTCAGTAGTAAACATCAGTCTCTTAATCTGTTCCTCTGTTAAACCTTCAAATGGATTTTTCATAATACGAATATAATGATAAATATTAATAAAACCTATAATCTGTCTTTTATTTTTTCATACACCATCTGAGGTGTTATAGATTTTTGACAAATGAACTGGAAATCATCATTTCTATGTGAAGGGCAACTATCTAAATCTTCAGTATCAATAAACAATTCTGTATTATTCCAACAACCATGACAAACATTTTTGTTAGTTAATCGTGTACAATTAGATTGGAATTCATGATTATCTTCAGTAAAGTTTGCAATCATAACTGTATGTTTACCTATCGCCCAATTTATCCACGATAACCCTGAACTTAACCCAATAAAAAGATGTGAATGATATAAATAATTAATCGCTTCTGAAAGTGGGATACTATGAATATTTTTGATACCCGGTGTAGGATAAGGTATATCACTCAAACTAATAATCTCATATCCATGTGATTTAATAATTTTTGATAACTCAATCCAATGTCGAGTATACCACTCTTTCATATACATTGTACTCTTAGTACCAAAAACAATATATTTTTGTGGTATTGGATTTTGTTTTGGTTCAAAATAAATTCCCAAATTATTTTCCTTGAAATCTAAACCTAATACATTAGTTGATAACTGTTGGAGAGGATAAATCTGTGGGTCTTCGACTCTATTATAATCTTTGGAGTACTTAAAGTCATAAGAAAAAAACCCTAACTGATAACCACAGTAGTAATCAATATCTTCATCAACAAAATTAATCCCACGATAGTTCTCATTATTAATAAACCATTCATTAAATTTTGTTTTTACAAATAAATTACAATTATGTTTTTCCTTAAATTCAACAACATACGGATTCCAAGCAATACTATCTCCAATACCACCCAAATTATCTATAAAAACATCCTTACCTTCAAGATTTAAAATATCAACAGTTTCACCATCAACTCTGATTAACCATTTAATATAATACTTAATTGGGCATTCAATACTTTGATTGTTTTTTATTTTTGATTCAAATAACTTCTCGTTATTATCATAATCAATAAATTCAACCAAATACTCTTTATCAAAATCACCTTTGATAGTGACCAAAGGACCTTTTTTGTAACTTACATGTATTTTATTTTCAACCATATTAATCTATCAAAAACCCCCTAAATAAATTAGAGGGTTATAAAGTAGTCGGAGCGGGAATCGAACCCGCACGGACGTTATGTCCACAAGATTTTAAGTCTTGCGTGTCTACCTGTTCCACCATCCAACCAACAAGTGCGCCCACCTGGACTCGAACCAGGGACCTAATGATTATGAGTCATTTGCTGCTAACCAACTGAGCTATAGGCGCTTTACTTCCAAAACAACTGAACCATCAGTATCAAAAAACTCAAACCTAAACACACTCCCGTTTTAACCGTTATAGGTTCACCAAACAATGTGATAGATAAGATTGTAAACATAATTGTTCCCAACACAAATCCTATCAATCTTGATGGCCACAACTGTCCGTTGAAGTGTTCAACCATCAAACCAACTGATGTCATAAATAAAATTGAAATCGGAATACCCATTAGTACGACCAACCACTGATTGTTTTTCATCCACTCAAACTTCCACCTTCCTTGTAGTTGTAAGAAGGTTAGTACTTGAGCGAGTAACCCCACTAACATTCCTAAAATCAATTTCATTAACAAATATAAGATGAAACTTTTAGATAATCAAATTATCTTGGTTGTCTAAAGGAAAGATTATACTCATCTAAATCAACGGAACCTCTAAGTTCATCTTGTAACTCATTTTTAAAATCTGTATAATCGGCAAATTGTTCCTTTGTTAAATTAGTAAATAAGATTTTTAGTTCAGGATTGTTGTCTCTATCCCAATTAAATTCTGTATTGGGATAGTTTGTTCTCTTAATTGCCTCTTCAATTTTATCATTGATATCTGATAGGTAATCATAATTAATGAACTCATCATAAACTTTATAATATTCTTTTGGTAATCCTGTCGAATTAAAAAACTCATTAAATACACCTTCAAACTTTCTTGACCAATCATATGTAAACCTTGGGATTCCAGTTAATTTTTTTCTTGAGGGTCTAAAAAACTTGGCATATTCTTCATCGTATTGCCCACTGTTTTTATCAGTCTTGGCAACATCAGTATAAACCTTCAATGCTCGTCTACCATCCAAATCAACAAACTCATATTTAACATCCTTTGGGATGTTCATTTTAGTTCTTAAAAAACTACTCAATATTTGTTCTTTCTTTGTCATATAATTTATAAATACAAATATAAACAAAAAACCCCGTCATTTACGACAGGGTTTAATAATTTTTGTTTTAAGATTACTTGGTGTAAGTTCTCAAACAATGTGCAGTCCAAGCTAAACAACCAAGAACCACTGGAACCAAGAAACCTGAACCACCCATAAGGGCTAAGTGAAGAGCAACTGCTCCTGACATTACTGAAGACAAGATAACTGCTCCGTAGATTGATGTTCTTGGAATACAAAGAGCTACAACACCGGCAACTTCCATCACACCAACAAGTGCCATGTAAGGTAGTAAGTTCATTGCGGTGAAATTAGTAACTTGTTGTTCATCACTAACAATCTTTGATAATCCGCTCATTCCAATCATAAAGGTAACGATTGCTGTTAGCAACCAACCTAAGTTTTTAAGTGTAAGATATTTTTTCATATTCCAATTATATAATATTAATTTTATATTGTCAATAAAAAACCCCTCACATTGGAGGGGCTTTAAGAAACCTTGTTGATATTTTTTAGTCAATGATAATCGCTCTCAATGAGTTAGATGTCAATGAATCTGATTTTATGTAAATTAGTTTATTTTCATTTTTCTTTAAAAAATTATCTAAAGTATCACTATAGGTTACCATAAAATAATGTTTACCATCAATACTTACTTTAGTGTCCATAGTATAATGAATTTCAGTTTTGGTTCTAACCATTTGTTTACCACATTGGGGACAGAATTTCCAAGATGATTTTTTTATCTTGGTTCCACAATTTGAACAATGCACAATATTCACTTCGGTTGCGGTCAATGGTTTTTCCGACAAAGGTAATATTCTCCATGTTGAATAGTTTGATGGGAATGAATTAAAATTCATATCAACTGATTCAAATTCTTGTTTTGAATCTGAACCTTTCTCAATTCTACCAGTTTCTTTAAACCTGTCGGTTTGTAATGATTTTTTTAAGTTTTGTGAACTGTTCGTATTATCCGAACTGTTGGTATAAAAAGCATTTGAGTCACCTGCGAAGGTATTACTGCCAGATGTTAAACTAACGTTTGTATTATAATACTTAGCGTTTTGACCCCAATTTATACTATACGTACCTGTGGTTATAGTGTTTATATCACCATACCATTTATCATTAGTCCAAGTACTATTAGTACCAGCCAACGTTATAGTTGGGTTACTGAAATAAACAGTTTCATCATAAAATTCAACGATAACCTCACCATTGTTTTGGATGGCTTCTTGGACTTCCTTTGATGATGAGTTAACCTCATATACCTCAAATTTGAACTTCCTTGATTCGTTCAAATATCTTTCCAAGAATACTCTTTGACCAGGTTTGATAATAATACCACCATCTGATAGGTAATTCCCGTTGATTTTTATTTTTGCTAAAACTGAAATTGATTTTGGGTTGAAGATTTCTACCTCAAATTCTTCCCCGTTGTTAAGATAAACGTTTGAGCCGTTTTGTTTTAATCTTTGTTTCCCTGTCGTAATATAAGCGGACGGAAACTTCTTGAGTTTTGTGTAATACATTTTTTTTCCTTATTTTATTTTTTATGTTTATTGAACCCCACTTTGTTGGTATTTCTCCAACTCAACTGTCTCACAGGACAGGTGGACCTCATCAACAAGGTTTCATTAATAACTATAAGGTAATTTGTTTTTTTTGTAAATAAAAAACCCCACTCTTTTGGAATGGGGTTAAAATTTAAAACACTGCGTAGAAGCATCATCCACATCCGACCCAAACATTTTATTACCCCACCGGAGTTTGGTGGTCTTTATTATTGTTATGAGGTTTTCGTAATTGGGTTAGCTAAACCCTACTTATTC
>Ga0304728_1001140_pt1 | contig 19562 bp, 21 predicted proteins | sample C_130625_MF_Meta_FD_190476 | JGI IMG/M metagenome (GOLD analysis project Ga0304728, IMG submission 190476) | Freshwater microbial communities from Lake Croche, Canada to study carbon cycling - C_130625_MF_MetaG (v2) (version 2) | ecosystem: Environmental > Aquatic > Freshwater > Lake | place... | reverse complement strand
CAATAAAACCTGGGAAGGTACCCTTGGCGGAATTGTATTTACCTTGCTATTAGGGTTTATTATTGGCAAGTACGTCAATGAAGGAAATACATTTTTCTGGATAATTTCAGCAGTGATTATTGCTCCAGGTTCCATTTTTGGAGATCTATTAGAGTCTTTATTTAAGAGAAGCTTGAACATCAAAGATACAGGTACAATTCTACCAGGACACGGAGGAATCTTGGATAGATTTGATGCTGCATTATTTTCAATCCCATTTTTTTATTGTTGGAATATGGTCTATTATTATTGGAACTGAAATAAAATTTCTAATTTTAACCATGAAACTACACCGAGAAGGAACACTACTCATTATTTATACGCTTATTACAGTTGGAATCCTTAGCGTAGGAAATTACTATCTATTCTTAAAACTCAATTGGATCTATTTGTTGATTGCCATTGAATTATTTCTCTTGGTATTCTTGTATTTAGTTATTCAATTTTTCAGAATTCCTAAAAGACATCGAACCTATACAGCAACAGATATAGTTTGTCCAGCAGATGGTAAGGTTGTAGTTATTGAAGAAACCTACGAGCCTGAATATTTTAAAGACCAAAGACTTCAGGTATCGATATTTATGTCCCCCTTAAATGTTCACGCTAATTACTTTCCAATTAGTGGAACTGTTACTTATCAAAAATACCATCCTGGAAAATTTTTGGTGGCTTGGCACCCAAAAAGCAGTACAGAAAACGAAAGAACTACCATGGTAATTGCAGGGAACGGTACAGAAATAATGGTGAGACAGATTGCAGGAGCGGTAGCTAGAAGAATTTGTTTTTATGCAAAAGATGGCTCCATTGCTGAAAAAGGTGAGGAATTTGGATTTATTAAATTTGGATCTCGTATCGATTTATTTCTGCCTATTGGCACAGTACTTGATATTAAAATCGGAGATATGGTGCAATCAAAATTAACTTTGATTGGCAAAATTTAAATAATAATTAGTTAACTTTATAAAAAAATAGAAATTATGAAAAAGGTATTTTTAGTTTTAGCGCTTTCAACATTTGTTGTATCAATGGCAACTACAAGTTACGCTGCAGTTAGTGGTGTGAAAATGGAATTGAAAGATGATCACAAGAAAAAAAATAAGAAAAAGAAAAAAGCATGTTGTTCTTCTACGACCACTGGAAAAGCTTGTTCAAGTACTGAGCAAAAATCATGTTGTTCAAAGAAATCAGGAAACTAAAATTTTTCTTTTTGACACAAAAAAAGCCACATTAATTGTGGCTTTTTTTATGTCTTTAATTCCTATACGCTATAAATTTCATTAAATGCTTCGGCGTTTTTCTCTAAGATTTTTTTCCTTTTCAACTTTAATGTAGGCGTTAATTCCTCATTTTCAATGGAAAACTCTTTGGGTAACAATTTGAATTTTTTAAGCTGTTCCCAATTTCCGAATCCTAAATTATACAAAGAGATTTCTTCTTGAACGCGATCGATCAGTTCCTTTTGTTGGATTAAATCTGCGTTGTCCAATTTCCCAAAATTCAGATCATGACGTTGGATCCATTCTCGGATAAACGAGAAATTAGGTACTATTAAAGCTGCAGGGAACTTTTGTCCTTCTCCAATCACCATAATTTGTTCGATGAATCTAGATTCTTTAAACTTATTCTCCATGGCTTGAGGAACAATATATTTACCTCCTGAGGTTTTAAATATTTCCTTTTTTCTATCCGTAATCTTCAAATAAATACCTTCTTGAAAAGTTCCAATATCGCCCGTATGGAACCATCCCCCTGAATCAAAAACCTCCTCATTTGCTTCCTGGTTTTTATAATATCCCATCATGACATTTGGACCTTTGACTAGGATTTCTCCATCCTCTTCGATTTTAACTTCAACCTCATCAATTAAAGCACCCACACAACCAATTCGAATCCCTTTGGTAAAGCAATTTACAGAAACCACCGGAGAAGTTTCCGTCAAACCATAGCCTTCCAAAATTGGAATTCCAGCTGCCATAAACATGCGCATAAGGCGCGGTTGAAGGGCAGCACTTCCTGAAGCAATGGCCCTAACATTTCCCCCTAAAGCTTCTTGCCATTTAGAAAAAATCAATTTACGCGCAATAGCTAACTTAAAATGATACCAACTACTTTTTCCAACTGTTTCATACTCCTCTGCTAAACGAACAGCCCAAAAGAACAAAGCTCTTTTTATACCTCTTAAGTCCTCCCCTTTTGCCATTATTTTATCAAAAACCTTTTCAATTAAACGCGGTACCGCTGAAAATAAATCTGGTTTCACTTCTTTGATGTTTTCACCAATCGTATCCATAGATTCAGCGAAATAAATGGAACAACCAATCTGCATGTATAAATAATGCAACATGCGCTCATAAACGTGACAGACAGGAAGAAACGACAGCACCTTTGAATGATTATCTGCAGGAATTGGACGCATACATGCCGATACATTGGAAAGTAGATTCTTATGCGAAAGCATCACACCTTTTGGATTTCCAGTTGTACCTGAAGTATAAATAATGGTCGCTAAGTCTTCATATTTAACCTGTTCCATTCTCGATTTCACCTCACTTTCAGCAATGGAAGCACCTTTTTCGTGTAGTATTTTCCAATTCTGAAAATTCACAAGGGGATCAAAAGTGAAAAAATCAATTAAACTTGGTGTATCTTTTTGTACATGCTGTATTTTGGTTGCCAAATCAAGATTAGAAACAATCATTAATTTTGCTTCAGCATTATTTAAAATATACCTATAATCACTCTCACTAATATTAGGATATAAAGGAACCAAAACTGCTCCTACTTGTTGAACAGCAATATCCATAATATTCCATTCGACACGATTGTTTGAAGATACAGCAACACGATCTCCAGGTTGAATTCCAAATGCAATTAAACCTTTTGAAACTTGCATTACTTCAGTTAAAAATTCACTGGTAGCAACCGGAACCCAAACACCTTGTTTTTTGGTGACAAACATGGTTGGATTAGGATAATTTTCTAATTGAAAATATGGAACATCAAATAATCTTTTTGCTGTTATCATTGGTAGAATCGTTTACACGAATATACTGAAAAATATCAAAGAAATAATAGGGCAAAAAGAGTAATCAGCAAGATGCTGATAATATTAAGAACAAAGCCAACCTTTACCATTTGACTCATCTTAATATAACCGGAGGCAAAAACAATAGCATTTGGAGGCGTTCCGACGGGCATCATAAAGGCACAACTAGCGGCTAAAGTCAAAGGAATCGCCATTTGGACAATATCAAAACCAGAGGATTTTGCAAATGCTGCAACAATGGGAACAAAAATAACAACAAGCGCTAAATTGGATAAAATTTCAGAGGCAAAAACACCAATAATCACCATTACCAGTATAATTACTCCAATAGAATAGCCACTGTAAGATTGCAGTACTTTTGTTAATTCATTTATTACACCATTTACCTCAAGGAAACGCGCCAAAGCAAGTCCACCACCAAAAAGAAGTAAAATGCCCCAAGGAAGCTTTTCTGTGTCCTTCCAGCTTAATAATTGTTTATGTGTTTTATCACCCGGAATTGAAAACATCAAGATAGCTCCAAAAATAGCGGCGCTTTCGTCATGATAATCAAACCCTGTTTTTGCTTTTATCAACTCGCGAAATGACCAAAGAAGGACGACAAGTCCAAATATCGAAACCGATACATACTGAGGGCGCGTCCAAGGTTTCTTTTCCAAAGCAAAATCATGTCTATCATATCGTTCTTTACCAAGGGCAAAATAAAAGAATACAAAAGTGATCAATAACAAAAGGATACTCAAGGGCATCCCGATTTTCATCCAATCAAAAAATCCTATCGTGATATGATAATTCTGCTGTAAAATTGCAGCCATCTGAGTATTCGTAGGAGTACCTACAAGCGTTCCCATACCGCCAATACTGGAAGCATAAGCAATCGATAACATTAAAAACAAAGAGAATTTTGACTTCTGATGCTCAACTGGCATTGCTTTAATTATAGCAATAGCAAGCGGCATCATCATTAATGCAGTAGCTGTATTAGAAATCCACATACTGAGGAAACCAGTTGTGAGCAAAAAGCCCAATAAAATCCTAGGCTTTGTATCGCCTACAATAGTCAGAATGGCATAAGCGATCTGCTCATGAACTTTCCATTTTTCAAGTCCGAGCGCTAGAACAAAGCCACCAAAGAATAGATAGACATTGCTGTTCCCGTAGGCATTTGCAAGATCATCAGAGCTAAGAAGTCCAAGGGGTATTGCTAAAATAAGTGGAAGAAGCGCCGTAACATAAATGGAAACTGCTTCTATCACCCACAAAAAAATCATCAATCCACCTAATGCAATAGCATTCCAATAGGTGGATTGACCTCCTGTTAAAAATAGAACCATTAGGAAGGCAAACAACCCTAAGGCTGTTAGTAAAGTCTTCCATTCTAATTTTAACATATTACTAATTAGTTGTTTAGCGTATTTAAAGCATCGATGAAATAACCAGTTTTTCCTTCAACTTCAAGAAAAATGGCTCTAAATTCAGCTTTACCTTTTGCTTTATTGATACTGCTCAAGATTCCTACTTGAAAATCAGCTGCTTCGTTGATTAATTTTTCTGATGCTTCAAACTTATCTTCTTTAGTAACTTGAACGAAAAAACACTCGTCAACTACATCATAAATCATCTCATTCAATGTTCTTTTCAAAATTCTTTTATTGCTCATTTTTCTAATTTTTTATCAAATATAGTCAGTTCTGCTTGTTTGTTAAGCGAATGAACAAAATTAATTGCAAACAACAAGGCTAAAACTGAACGCAATCCCATGGTTTTCTTTACTTTTGCAGCTATGAATTACCCTATTTTACAACTGCGAAAATCAAAAGATCAATCCTTACAAAGAAAACATCCTTGGGTTTTTTCAGGGGCTATCTACACGCCTACCGATACCCTAAAAGATGGAGATCTTGTTGCTGTGCATGACTGCAGAAATCAGTTTTTAGCCATTGGTCATTACCAACATGCAACCATAGCAGTGCGTGTTTTAAGTTTTCAGGAACAAGCAATTGACGAAGATTTTTTCACCCATAAATTGAAAAATGCAGTTTCTTTAAGATTAAAATTAAACCTTCTAAATAAGCAAAATTCTATTTTTAGACTGTGTCATGGTGAGGGAGATGGATTGCCTGGTTTGATAATTGATTTCTATAATGGTGTCGCTGTTATCCAATGTCACTCTGTTGGCATGTATCAATCTTTAGATTTGATTGTTGCAGGACTGAAAGCAAGTTTAGGAAAAAAATTAACAGCTGTTTATTCCAAATCATCCGAAACATTAAACAAAGTAGATGGAGTGGTTGACGCGTACTTATTTGGTTCATGCGTGACACCTCATACTGCGATAGAAAATGGCGTGCAGTATCAGATTGATTGGGTACTTGGACAAAAAACAGGATTTTTTATTGATCAAAGAGAAAATCGTGCCTTACTTCATAAATACGCTTCAGGTAAAAAAGTATTAAATACTTTCTGTTACTCTGGTGGATTTAGTTTACAAGCATTACTAGGGGGAGCAACCCTTGCACACTCCTTAGACAGTTCCAAAAAAGCGATAGAAGCTACAGAAGAAAATGTAAAATTAAATGACTTCAAAGGCGAGCACCAAAGCATTGTTGCCGATGCAATGGAATATATGAAAGATTTAAAAGAAGATTACGACATCATAGTACTTGATCCCCCTGCATTTGCTAAGCATAGAGACAAAAGACACCAGGCAATTCAAGGCTATAAAAGACTCAATGCGCATGCTTTTAGACAAATAAAATCTGGAGGAATTGTATTTACCTTTTCTTGTTCACAAGTGGTCGATAAAACCATGTTTACCCATACCATTATTGCAGCAGCAATCGAATCCGGACGCAATGTCAGAATTTTAGAACAATTACATCAAGCTGCAGACCATCCGATCAACGCTTACCATCCGGAGGGAGAATATCTCAAAGGATTAATTTTACAAATTGATTAATGCTGTCTATAAGTTATAAATCAATTCTTGCTGTTGCTTTACCTATGATGGTATCTGGATTTATTCAATCCATTGTATTAATTACTGACGCTTCCTTTTTAAGTAGGTATTCAACCGAAGCATTTGATGCCTTAGGCAACGGCGGATTAATCTACATCACACTCTATATAATGCTTGTAGGAATGAGTGATGGTTCACAAATTATTATTGCAAGAAGAATTGGTGAAGAGCGATTTGAAGCCATTGGAAGGGTTTTCGGGACCACCTTTATCACGCTATTATTTCTTGCCATTGCTTTATTTCTTTTCCTTTATTTTTTGATGCCCGATTGGATTGTTTCCTACTCAAGAAACACGAAAATTGCTCTGATGCAAGGTGACTTTTTAAAAATTAGGGGCTTCTCCTTGTTTTTTGCGGTGCTTACCTTAACTATACAAGCCTTAATGATTGGAAAAGGAAAAACATGGGTAGTGTTAATCGCAGCTGTTGTTACCGCCTCAAGTAATGTTTTATTAGGATACACCTTGATTTTTGGAAACTTTGGATTTCAGCGTTTGGGTCTTGAAGGAGCTGCTTATGCTTCAACCATTGCAGATGCCTTAGGAATGATCACCTTAATACTTTTCTTAATTTTCTCAAAAGAGAGGAAAGAATATCAACTATTCTCCTATTTTTCGTTTCAATGGAAATCATTTATCGAATTAATTAAGGTAGGAAGTCCACTATTATTTCAAGGATTTTTTGCCTTAGCTACATGGACCCTTTTCTTCACTTGGCTAGAGCAAAAAGGGAATTTTGATCTTACGGTTTCGCAAAATATTCGCTCCATTTATTTTTTGGCATTTGTTCCTATTTGGGGATTTGCAGCTACTACTAAAACCTATATTTCTCAGTACATCGGCAATAAGAATTTTGAAATGCTTCCAATTATTCAGAGGCGTATTCAATTGCTAACAGTTGCATTTCTATTATTTACCTTTCATGGAGCACTTTTTTACCCGGAGGCCTTGATAAGATTTATTAATCCTGAAGAGCAATATGTACAAAAGAGCGCAGAAATATTGCGTTTAATCTCTTGTTCTATTTTTCTTTACGGAATGATTTCAGTTTATTTTCAAACCATTCATGGAAGTGGAAATACACTCGTATCCATGACCATAGAGTTTATTGCGGTGTCAATTTATACCTTTTGTGCTTATTGTTTTATTAAAATATTTCAATGGGATGTCTATTGGATATGGACCGTTGAGTATATTTACTTTACAATTCTTGGAGGTTTATCCTTATTGTATTTGAATTTTTATGATTGGAAGAAGAAAATAGTTTAAGATGAAAGCGCTGCGCATTGTTTTTATGGGAACGCCTGAATTCGCTCTGACGATACTCAAGGAAATTGTTGCAAGCAAACACGAGCTTGTAGGAGTTGTAACTGTTGCTGATAAACCAGCGGGACGTGGACAACAACTTAAAGAAAGTGCAGTAAAGACCTATGCGAAATCTTTGAATATCTTGACCTTGCAGCCAGAAAAACTGAAAGAGGAACAATTTATTGAAGAATTAACAGCTTTGAAAGCAGATGTATTTGTTGTGGTGGCTTTCAGGATGCTTCCAAAAATTGTTTGGGCGATTCCACCGATGGGGACCTTTAATTTACATGCTTCTTTACTACCAGATTATCGAGGGGCTGCTCCTATTAATTGGGCAATCATCAACGGCGAAAAAGAAACCGGTGTAAGCACCTTCTTCATTGATGAAAAAATAGATGCAGGAGCCATTATCGATCAAGAAAAAATAACAATTGAAGCGGATATGGATGCTGGGACCTTGCATGATGCTTTAATGCAGTTGGGTGCACGATTGACGCTAAAAACACTAGACCAACTAGCGCTTGGAACCTTTAAGACGCGCGTTCAAAAATCAGAAAATACCTTGGTAACAAAAGAAAGATTAGCGCCGAAAATATTCAAAGAAGATACAAAAATTGATTGGGCAAAATCAGCTCAAGAAGTACACAATAAAATTCGTGGATTATCACCCTACCCGGCTGCTTGGTGCATCTTGAAAAATATAGAAAAAGACATTCAATTGCAATGCAAACTTTTTGAATCAATCCTCATAGAAACCATCCCATTGGAATCAAAGACAAAAATGGAAGCGACTAAAGAAGGAATTTTATTTCCTTGTTCAGATCATTATCTTACCATCAAATCTATTCAATTGGAAGGTAAGAGAAGAATGGATTTTAAATCCTTTTTAGCGGGAAATAAGCTAAGCGATTGGGAATTGATTATCGATTAATCTCCATCAATTAAATTTCCTAAGCCACCTAACAAACTTGTTCCTTCTTCTTTTCTAGTTCCTTGTCCATAACTCAAAACTCGAGATGCTAAACGAGAGATGGGCAGTGTTTGCAACCAAACTTCCCCGGGACCTTTCAATGTAGCGAAAAAGATACCTTCTCCACCAAACAAAGTATTCTTGATTCCGCCCACAAACTGAATATCAAAATCAATATTCTGAGTATAAGCAACAATACAACCTGTATCAATTTTCAGAGACTCCCCCTCTTTCAATGTCCTTTTAATGATATGTCCTCCAGCATGACAGAAAGCCATTCCATCGCCCTCCAATTTCTGCATAATAAAACCTTCCCCTCCAAAAAGACCGGTTCCCAATTTCTTTTGAAATGAAATACCAATAGAGACTCCTTTGGCAGCACATAAAAACGCATCTTTTTGACAGATAATTTTACCTTGATAAGCAGAAAGATCAAATGGGATGATTTTACCAGGATATGGAGATGCAAATGCAACGCGCGCTTTGGACTGACCCTGATTGGTAAAAGCCGTCATGAATAAACTCTCTCCGGTAAGCAAGCGTTTACCCGCACCGAATAATTTTCCCATAAATCCACTTTGCTGAGCAGAACCGTCACCAAAAATAGTTTCCATCTGTACGTTTGAATCCATGTACATAAAAGCACCCGCCTCTGCGATGGCAGTCTCCATATTATCTAATTCTATTTCAACCAATTGCATTTCTTCCCCTTGGATAAAGTAGTCTATTTCGTGATTTTCCATTATTAATATTTTTATTAAAATCTAATTTAAGAAGTGTTTTCAAGAATTAAATAAAATAATTGTTAAATTTTTTCGATTTGTATTGTAAGTGAATAAAAAAGTTAAATTTAACCCTATAATCTAATGAGTAATGGGAGATTTTAAAGCAGATAAAAGTGCGCTTGATGCAGAACTAGAGCGCTTTGTAGCCTTACTTAGCGAGCTATTGCCTCACTATCATGAACTTTTAAATAAAGAACAATTAGAACCAACTGAATTAAAAAGACTGGGCGAAATCGAGCATTATTTGATCGGTGTAAATGCGAAAATCATTGAAATTAAGAAGCAATTAGAACAAGATATTTTCGGTCAATCTTTAAATGTTTACTACCAAATAAAGAATCAAGCCATCGAAGGGAGTCCACATGCTAAATTGAAATTAGAAAAAATGCGCGATGCATTTGCTGAAGCACTCCAAGCTGGCGAAATTATCAACTACAATTAATGGTGCATATATCTTTCTTTTAAAATTAAAAGAGGGGATTTTTTTTACCTTTGTCCAACATGACAAATAAGACACCACTAGTAGCTATAATAGGCGGAGGAAGTTGGGCCACTGCTTTGGTCAAGCTTTTTTGTAATAATTCATCAAAGGTTGCCTGGTGGATGCGGAATGAAGAAGCCATAACACACCTTCACAATTTTAAACACAACCCCCACTATTTACAAGATGTTGAATTTGATTTATCAAAATTAATCCTAAGCTCAGACTTAGTATCCATAATTAAGCAGGCTGATATTATTGTAATTGCTACTCCTGCAGCTTTTCTGACGGAGACTTTTAAAGATTTCCCAATGGAATACTTTAAAGACAAAATTGTATTTTCAGCAGTAAAGGGAATCGTACCAGAATTTCATGCCATTCCTGCACGTTTTATTCACAAGACCTTCGGGACTCCCTATGAAAATATTGGAATAATTTGCGGACCTTGTCACGCTGAAGAGGTAGCACTAGAGCGCTTATCTTATCTCACTATTGCATGTTCTACCCCGAGTATTGCAGATACCGTTGCGTCCTTATTGCGATGCCGATATATAAAAACAACTACTTCTGATGATCTTTTTGGGACGGAATTATCTGCCGTATTAAAAAATATTTATGCCCTAGCTTCTGGTATTTGTGCCGGACTTGGATACGGAGATAATTTTCAAGCCGTTTTAGTATCTAATGCCATTCAGGAAATTGAACGATTTATTGATGTAGTAAGTCCTGTGCATAGGGACACCAAATCAAGTGCTTATTTGGGTGACTTATTAGTGACAGCTTATTCTAAATTTTCTCGTAATAGAAGTTTTGGATTCATGATAGGCAAGGGTTACTCTGTTAAAACAGCACAACTGGAAATGAATATGATCGCAGAAGGATATTATGCAGCGAAAAGCGTTTCAGAAATCAACACTAAATTTAATGTGGAGATGCCTATTTTAAATGCTGTCTTTAACATTCTATACGAAAACGCTAAACCCTCGAAAGAAATTAAAAGTCTTTCCGAAAAACTAAGTTAATCGTGTTATGAAAGTTTTCAAATTTGGAGGAGCCTCCGTTAAGAATACAGATGCAGTTAAAAATGTCGGAGCAATTCTTTCCCTTTATCCAGACGAGAAAATCGTTATTGTTGTTTCAGCAATGGGGAAAACTACTAATAAATTAGAGGAAATTGTTGCTGCATTACAAGCAAAAAATGAAAAGCAATTCAATAATTTAGTGGATGAATTATATGAATACCACCAATTTATTCTTGGGGAACTTTTTAAAGAAAGACACTACAAAATATTTCAGATCATAGATACCATTTTCGAAAAATTGAAGCTGAGAATCAAAGATAATTTTTCTGATCACTACAGTTTCGAATACGATCAAATAGTTTCCTTAGGAGAAGTCCTTTCTTCGCATATTTTATTAGAATACTTGCTGGAGCAAGCCTACAAAGCCACTTGGTTAGACGCACGCCAACTCATTAGAACAGATTCGAATTTTCAAGAAGGAAAAGTAGATTGGGAAACTACCTCCAAACTAGTTTCTTCAGCATTTGACGATGTATTGATAAATTCAGATTTAGTAATCACACAAGGTTTTATTGGTCATACAACAGATGGTTTCACCACAACTTTAGGCAGAGAAGGATCTGATTATACTGCTGGAATATTAGCCTATTGTGGAGATGCTGAAAGTGTTACCATTTGGAAAGATGTACCCGGGATGCTGAATGCAGATCCAAAATACTTCGAAGACACCAAGAAATTGGAGCAGATATCGTTTAAAGAGGCGATTGAATTGTCCTATTATGGCGCAAGTGTAATTCACCCAAAGACCATTAAACCACTTCAAAATAAAAATATTCCACTTTATGTGAAGTCATTTTTAGACCCAACAGGCGCAGGGACTAAAATTCAAGCGAATACCAATAAAGATGAGTTAATTCCGTCCTTTATTATCAAACAAAAACAAGTATTAATTTCAATTACACCGAAAGACTTTTCATTTATAGCAGAGGAGAATTTAGCAGTAATATTCGATATTTTATCTAGAGAGCAGATTAAGATCAATTTAATGCAAAATTCAGCTTTAAGTTTCTCCATTCTAATGGATGAAAATCAAGAACAATTGACTAGACTTTTATCCCAATTATCCAACGATTACATTGTAAAGTATAATGAAAATCTATCATTAGTAACTATTAGACATTTCGATGATGCGACCATTGCATTAGTCACTAAAGATAAAGAGTCTATTTTGACCCAGAAAACAAGACAAACCATTCGTCTGGTTTTACAATAAATACCACAAAAGAGGTATGTTTAAATTCATAATTTGAACTTAATTTTGTGGCATGATAATGAAATTAAGTGAAATGTCCGCAGGTTCGAAGGTTGTAATTGAAACCATTTGCCATCCTTTTTTATCGACCAAACTCACTGAGATGGGTATGTTGACAGGTACAGAATTAGAATTACTTTATAAAGCCCCGTTAGGTGATCCAATTGCAGTTAGAGTAAAGGGCTTTACTTTATGTTTACGCTTAGATGAAGCAAAGTATATTCATGTTGATTCCCTATAATTACTTTCATTTTCGTAAGTTTGTCCAGATATGAAAATCGCATTATTCGGTAACCCAAATACGGGTAAAAGTTCCATCTTTAACCTATTAACAGGATTGAGACAACAGGTTGGAAATTTTCCCGGCCTCACTGTTGAACGCAGATCCGGCGATTTTCAAATCGAAGAAAATAAATATACCCTAACTGACTTCCCGGGAATTTACAGTATTTATCCGCATACTAAGGATGAGGAAATCGTATATAAAGTAATCACAAATTCCAAAAATAAAGATTATCCTGATTTAGCCATCGTGGTGGTTGATAGCGCCAACTTAGAGCGAAATTTATTACTTTTCACGCAACTTCAAGATTTAAAAATACCCCTTATTCTTGTTTTAAACATGGGGGATATTGCAGCAAAAAAAGGAATTGAAATAGACTTAGACGCCTTAAAATTAGCCTTCCCTTCTGTTGAATTGCTGAGTATGAACGCGAGGGTTGGACTTGGAAAAGATCGTTTAATTCGCGCCATTCAGAACCATAAATTTGAAACCAGTTCTGAAATGTTCTTGCCAGGTCAATTTCCCCTAAGTATAGACGATGAAGCTGGACAAAAAGAAGAAGCAAATCAACGATACCTCAAAATAAACAGCTTAATTCAAAACATTGTAAAGCAAAAACTAGACCATCAAAAGTATAATACCAGTAAACTAGATCGCTTATTAACACATCCCATTTTTGGTTATCTAATCTTCATTGGTGTCCTATTTGTAATATTTCAATTTATTTTTTCAGTTGCCAACTATCCCATGGACTGGATAGAGTTGTTCTTCATGAAATTAAGCGAATGGACCAGTGCCGCTTTACCAAGTGGGGTTTTGAATAAACTCCTAAGTCAAGGATTAATTCCTGGTATTGGAGGAGTGAGCGTATTCATTCCACAAATTGCCTTATTGTTCTTTTTTATTGCCCTTCTTGAAGAAAGCGGATATTTATCGCGCGTTGTATTTATCATGGATAAAATTATGCGCCCTTTTGGACTTAATGGAAAAAGTATTGTTCCAATGATGTCCGGAATTGCTTGCGCAATACCTGGAATTATGGCCACAAGAACCATTGCAGATTGGAAGGAACGCTTGATAACCATTATTATCACCCCACTGATGAGTTGCAGTGCACGCATTCCTGTTTATACTCTATTAATCGCCCTTGTAATTCCAAAAACATACCTAGGAGGATTCATAAGCATACAGGGGCTTGTCTTGTTTGGACTCTACGCCCTGGGCTTACTGGCAGCTTTAGGTTTGTCTATTGTACTCAAATTGAGTATAAAACAAAAGAAAATCGGTTTTTTAATCATGGAATTACCTGATTTGAAAAGTCCAAGATGGGGAAATGTTTTTCAAACCGTACTTGAGAAAGTAAAGATTTTTGTTTGGGATGCTGGGAAGGTAATTTTAGCAATATCGATAATCCTTTGGGCACTTGCTAGTTATGGTCCACAGGGAAGTATGGAGCAAAAGGTAAAAATTGCAAAGTCTAGCAGTCTTTTCGAAGAATCAAATAAATCGGATCAAGAAAATTATATTGCATCGGCAAAATTAGAAGGTTCCTATATTGGTCATTTAGGAAAATTTATCGAACCTCTCATTCAACCTTTGGGTTACGATTGGAAAATTGGTGTTTCCCTTTTAAGTTCCTTTGCTGCAAGAGAGGTGTTTGTTGGGTCATTGGCTACTATTTATGCCATCCATGACGATAGCGCATCAAAACAAAGATTAATCAGCAGGTTGAAAAATGCGAAAAATAAAGATGGACAATCAGTGTACACACTAGCATCCGGCTGTTCATTAATGGTTTTTTATGTTTTTGCCATGCAATGTATGGCAACCGTAGCTGTAGTAAAAAGGGAAACCAATAGTTGGAGTTGGCCCATAATACAATTAGTGGTTATGGGAGCTATGGCCTACTTAAGCGCATTTTTTGTTTTTCAAATCTTGCAATAGACAATAATTAATTACTTTTGGATATGGTTCAAAATATTATAGTTTTTCTTCTCTTACTTGGGGCCCTCTACTTTTTAGGTAAGCGGATCTATAAACAATTCTTTTCAAAGAAAGTGGCTTGTTCCAGTTGCTCCTTTTCTTCTGCTAAATCAAAGGCAATTCATTAAGGAAGAAGCGTTTAATCTACTCAAAAAGTATGCCTCTCTTTTGCTATTTCGTGTTTTCATTCAACAAAGAAGAAATTATCTAAATCCGATCTAATTTCAATGAATTTTGCTAATCAGTTATTACTTGATTAAACTTTTTTAACTTCACAAAAAAAAGTATGCAACTTCCTACTACTTGTCAACTTTATAAATACAGTCCTTCTTTTTACTTAGTAAAAAAAGAAAGTGCCGCGTATTTCGCTACTGAATTTCTAGATGGAGAATTGGATCATGACTTTGTATCGTGGCTTAATTATCATGACATTCATGATAAAGAATCGATAGAACATCTTTGTTTAAGATTGGGGATTGATCGCCTCAGCATAGAAAATATTTACAAGGAAATAAGACGCCCGAAAGTGGAGGAATACTCAAATTATATTTTCTTCAGTGTCATCTCAGCTTTACCTAGTAGGAAAAATGAGGAGCTTTTATTTCAGGAACAAATAACCTTCTTTCTTTCTACAGATTATTTATTGTCCATGCAAAAAAGATCTGGGGAGCATTTTAACGATGTTAGAGATAGAATTGAAAAAGGTAGAGGGAAAATTCGTTCCAAAAAATCAGATTTTTTATTGTTCAGAAACCTGGAGGCCATTATCGATAATTACTTTGAGGTAATTGATGAAATAACGCAAACCGTTGGCGTTTTGGAAAAAGAATTACATGTAAGCGAAGATAAATTGATTCTGAATAAAATTGAATGGGAAAAAAGAAAGCTCATTGAACTTCGAAAAATTGCAAATCCGATGCGTGATATTGCGATTCAATTGCAATCGAGTGATAGCGTTTTTATTGATAAAACTAACATTAGATATTTCTATGGTTTACACCACAGTTGTATGCATGTAATTGAAGAAATAGAAGCCCTAAAACAAGTGCTGGATGGAATGTCTAATTTTTATTATGCTTCTCAAGGACAAAGAATGAATGAAATCATGAAAGTTCTTACCATCGTAAGTTCCATTTTTATTCCACTTACCTTTATCGTTGGGGTGTATGGAATGAATTTTGAAAATATGCCCGAATTGAAATACAAGAATGGATATTACACTGTAATTGGAGTGATGCTTGCACTCGGTTTTTCCTTATTTTCCTTTTTTGTATATCGCGGTTGGTTGAAGAGAAGAGATTATAGTGAAGAAAAATAAAGCAGTAGATGGATTATATTGACGATAAGGTGTTGGCTATGTTTTACGAGATCATCACGCCCAATAAGGTGGAGATGTTCGACCGAATCGCAGCGCAACGAACCAAATACATCAGCATTGCATTAGAAAATATTTATCAAGAACACAATGCCTCGGCAGTATTAAGAACTTGTGATTGTTTTGGGATTCAAGAACTGAATGTAATCGAGAAAAATAATCAATACGAAGTAAAACGCGATATTGCTTTGGGAGCAGGACGTTGGGTGGACATGTACAATTTCAATAAAGGAGAAAACCCCACAGGTGACTGCATAACAAAACTTAAAGCAAAAGGAATAAAAATAGTTGCCACATCCCCTCACGAATCGAGTTATTCTCTCGCTACCCTTCCTTTGGATGCGCCATGTGCCTTTTTCTTTGGAACCGAGAGACAAGGATTATCGGAAGAAGTAATGGAAGCTGCTGATTATACCGTCACCATTCCTATGTATGGCTTCACGGAAAGTTTCAACATATCTGTTTCAGTTGCCTTGTTACTTCAAGGTATTAGAAATCGTTTGATGCAAAGTGAAATCGATTGGAAATTAACACCTGAAGAACAAATTCAACTTAAAATTAAATGGAGTAGAAAAATATTGAATGGTGGAGATGCATTGGAAAATGAATTTAGAAGGAGAATAATTAAAAAAGAATTTTAACTTTGTTAAAATCATTAGAATAAATAAAAAACACAAATAATTAGTTCATGGGAAAAGGAGATAAAAAAACTGCAAAAGGCAAAAGATCAATGGGTTCTTACGGGAACACAAGAAAAAGAAAAAGCGACGAAAAGTTAGTAATAGCTGCTGTTAAGCCGGTTAAAAAAGAAAAGAAAGCTCCAGTAGTTAAAAAAGCAGCACCTGCAGCGGAGAAAAAAGCCGCTCCAAAGAAAGCGAAAGCTGAATAATATTTAATTTTTTAAAGCTGTCAAATTGACGGCTTTTTTTATACCTAGTAAAATTAAATTGTTAAAAATTTTAGAATTAAAAAAAATAAAGATGAAACATAATTTTGGCGCTGGACCTTGTATTTTACCACAAGATGTATTTAAGCAAGCTGCTGAGGCAGTTCTTGATTTTAATGGATTATCAATCCTAGAAGTTTCTCACCGACACAAAGATTTTGTTGCCGTAATGGATGAAACAATTGCCCTAGTTAAAAAAGCATTGAATGTTCCTGAAGGATATGCTGTAGTTTTCATGCAAGGTGGTGCAAGCTTAGGATTTACCATTGCTGCGTTGAACATGATGCGAGACCACAAAAAAGCAGGATATATCAATACGGGAACTTGGGCAACTGGTGCCATCAAAGAAGCGAAAAAGGTAGGCGTTGATGTAAATGTATTTGCAAGTTCTGAAAATGAAAAATTTACCCATATCCCAAAAAATTATTCCATTCCCGAGGGAGTAGATTATATTCACTTTACCTCCAATAATACTATTTACGGGACACAATTTCATTCATTTCCTGAGACAACATTACCATTGGTTTGTGATATGTCTTCTGATATTTTCTCTAAAGAAATAGACATTTCAAAATTTGATTTAATCTATGCTGGAGCTCAAAAAAATCTAGGACCTGCAGGGGCTACATTATATATCATAAAAGAATCCATACTTGGAAAATCAACCTCTCCGTTTTTACCGACCTATTTGGATTTAAAACAGCAGGTAGAAAAAGAATCCATGTTGAACACCCCTCCTGTTTTTTCTATCTATGTTGCCATGTTGAATCTTAGAGATTTAATTGCAAATGGTGGTGTAAAAGAAATAGAACAAAGAAATATCGCCAAGGCTAAATTGCTTTACGATGAAATAGACAGAAATCCATTGTTTAAAGGTGCAGTTGCTACAGAAGACCGTTCTTTGATGAATGTCACCTTCTTACTTCACGACGAAGCGCATGCTCCAGCATTTGACGCAGCATGGAAAGCTGCCGGTATTGTAGGCTTGCCAGGACATAGATCTGTTGGAGGATATCGCGCTTCCTTATACAATGCCTTACCTATTGAAAGTGTACAAGTATTAGTAGCAGTAATGAAATCATTTGCTAACGCATAAAACAAACGATTAAAATGAAAATATTAGCCAACGATGGAATTTCAGCTGTCGGAAAAACACTTTTAGAAAACGCCGGATTTATTGTAATAACAGAAAAGGTAGATCAATCAGATTTAGCAGCTACAGTCAATGCGCAAGGAATCGAAATGATTTTAGTGCGCAGTGCGACCACTGTTAGAAAAGAAGTAATTGATGCTTGTCCTCAGTTAAAACTTATTGGAAGAGGTGGGGTTGGAATGGATAATATTGATGTCGCTTATGCTAGAGAAAAAGGAATAACGGTTATTAATACACCAGCATCTTCCTCTCAGTCGGTTGCTGAATTGGTAATGGGACATCTATTCTCTTTGAGTAGGTTTCTAAATGATTCATATAAAAACATGGAACACGGAGATTTTGCTACCTTAAAAAAGAATTATGCAAAAGGAATTGAGTTGCGTGGAAAAACATTAGGAATTATAGGATTTGGTCGCATAGGAAAAGCTTTGGCTTCCTATGCCTTAGGAGCAGGAATGGAAGTGATTGCAATAGATAAAAAAACTAATCCCTGTGAAATTAATATTCCAATTGGAAAAGATCAAACAGCAAAATATACGATAACTCCAACGGCATCTTTAAATAATGTGCTTGGAAGCTTAGACTTTATTTCCATTCATGTACCCAAGCAAAATGACGGAAGCGCTGTAATCAGTTCCAAAGAATTTGCTCTAATGAAAAAAGGAGTTCGAATTGTGAATGCAGCAAGAGGAGGCGTTGTTAATGAAATTGATTTGTTGGAAGCATTAGACAATGGAAATGTTGCTGGAATAGCATTGGATGTTTTTGAAAACGAACCGAATCCAAATCCATCCTTATTAAATCATCCTAAAATCGCTTGTACACCTCATATCGGGGCAGCAACAGTAGAAGCACAAGATCGAATTGGAGAAGAACTTGCCCAGTTAATTATGGAGCAGTTTGGAAAATAAATTAGAATAAAAAAGTGCACAAATGACTGGACTTGGAGCAGGTTTTTTCTATTATTTAGTCTTTGCCTTGACCATCCTAATTGTTTACCCACTTGTGATTTTTTTACTGGTTCGTAGCTCAAATCTTTATGTGAACAGCCAAAATAAACTGAAAAACTTTTATTTAGTTTTAGTTTACCTAATTAATTTCCTCGTTACCTTATTTGTCATTCGCAACTTTCGAATGAAAGGAATGCTAACGCTATCTATATTATTGGTTATTTACTTGAGTTTTAATTTAGTTAGAACAAGAAAAAATGCCTTAAAACAAACGGAATAATACTTCTAGAATTAATATTTAATTTCAAATAGATGGATGTCTAGATTTGTTTCGTTTAAAATATGCCGGCCTATTACTTTAGATTTATAACCAATGCACTTGTAGCCAAAAAAAATGAGGTGCTTGTAAAATGGCAATATAAATGATAGATTTGTACAAATCATTGATATGCATAGACTAATATCCGATAATATTGAAATGATAAAATCTTTATGCATAGCGCATAATGTACAATCATTATTTGTTTTTGGTTCTGTTTATCTGATCATTTTAGTGACGAAAGTGATATTGATTTACTGATCTCATTTAAACCTATGGAATACGGAGATTATGCGGATACCTATTTTAATTTAGCTGATAAATTTGAAAATCTATTTCAACGACCTGTTGATTTAGTCACAGAAAAATCTTTGTCTAATCCATTTTTTATTAATTCAGTGAATCAAACAAAAACTTTGATATATGGATAATGAAATCAAGAAATTTCTTTTGCTTCTTTTATTTTTCGCAATCTCCTCCTATTCATTTTGCCAAGACAATTTTAAATTCAAAAAGTACATTAATGATCAATTAATAGGTAAAGAACAATTTGATATAGATCAAGATTCTAC
>Ga0304728_1001137_pt1 | contig 19599 bp, 10 predicted proteins | sample C_130625_MF_Meta_FD_190476 | JGI IMG/M metagenome (GOLD analysis project Ga0304728, IMG submission 190476) | Freshwater microbial communities from Lake Croche, Canada to study carbon cycling - C_130625_MF_MetaG (v2) (version 2) | ecosystem: Environmental > Aquatic > Freshwater > Lake | place... | reverse complement strand
GCGACTGAAGTACTGCAGTCAAGTGAAGCATTTGGAGGTTTAATCGTTTATCGGTAGAGTAGTTTACGGCTCTATACACAATTCTTGTTAGCTACAGACGTTTTCTTTTATGATTAAAAGTAATAACTTTTAATTTTTTGTCAGATATTTCCTAGCATTTATACTTTTGTTGTAGAGAATTAATAATACTTTATAACTTTTAGTGATACAAATTTTTCTGTAATTCGCGTATTCAGTAAATATTAGCAAACATTGTGTAGTACGATATTTTTAAAAGTATAAATAAAGTACGCCAGTGCCAGATAAACTTAATTAGATTTATTCCAAAAATGAATACATATTAAATTAGAAATAGAGTTACAGATATTTAAGCGAAATATAAAATAGCGATAACTTTTGTGTGAACCAAAATTACTGCATGCGTTTTGATTGTAGATGTTAGGGATTTTTAATTCTATTTTATACAGTATGAATCGAAAGCTTACTTGGGTGCTGATTTATACAACAAATGAGATGAATTATTTCTTTTATCATCATATTTGAATATATTGATATTTATGCTGGACTATTTCGAATCGAACCGATTTTTTATAGTTAGTTCTTTCAAACCGCTGCCTTTTGGCCGTGTGAAATCGTTGTAACTAAGATAGGCAAAATTGACTCTGCCATATTCGTGTATCGTACAGGGCCGAAGTACTTTATTCCATCTAGTTTAAATAACTAGATAGGGGTTATCTTAACTATCTCTTGATCTGTGTCCTATTGAGCATAAAAGCTTTATAAGGTGTTTTAGATCATTAACGAACTCACTGTGATGCTGATTTCTCAGCAGTGGTTTTATTTTAACTAAAACATCCGCTCTTCGCATTAATGGCGTCATTTATGAATACAAATAAACCGATTACACAAACTCTTGGTTATCCACGTATTGGGGAAAAACGTGAGCTAAAGAAGTCCACAGAAGCTTACTGGGCAGGCAAACTTACTCGCGCTGAGCTAGAAGAAACTGGTCGTAGCCTTCGTAGCCAAAATTGGTTAACACAGAAGAAAGCTGGGATAGAGCTTATTCCTTCAAACGATTTTAGTTTTTATGACCAGATGTTAGACCTTTCTTGTCTTGTTGGAAACGTGCCCGCACGTTTCGGCTGGAAGGGAGGTCAAGTTGATCTTGATACCCGCTTTTCTGTAGCACGAGGTGTTCGTCCTAAGGCCGTTGCCCATACGGATGTTTCTAGCTGTGGGTGTGCGGCGTGTCAGCCGATTACTGCTACTTATGCGAGTGAAATGACCAAATGGTTTGATACGAACTACCACTTCATTGTACCAGAATTTCTTGCAAGTACATCTTTTGAATTGTCCTCCACAAAGATATTTGACGAATTTTCAGAGGCCCTCGCTTTAGGAATCAAAACTAAACCTTGTCTCATTGGGCCTGTTACCTACTTAAAACTAGGTAAGGTACAAGACGCAGGTAATCCATCGTTTAACCGCTTTGAACTGCTGCCAAAACTTATACCTGTTTATGTTCAAGTCTTACAAAAACTTGAACAACTTGGCGCTGAATGGGTTCAGATTGATGAACCCATTTACTCTCTTGATCTCTCATCCGAAGAAAAGAACTGCTTAAAGAGCGCGTACGAAACGCTTTCCAAGGCAGCTCCCAAGATTAAAATTATTATCACCTCATATTTTGGCGGCCTGCGTGATAATCTAAAGGATTTCCTTAACTTACCTGTTCAAGCACTACATCTGGATTTAGTTAGAGCAGCGGATGAACTTGACACTGTCCTTCGTGAAATAGACAGCAAAAAGATACTCTCATTAGGTATTGTGGATGGCCGCAATATCTGGCGTAACGACTTTGCGGCTTCAAGGCCTCTTCTCGAGAAAGCTATTTCACACTTGGGTGCACAAAGAGTCATGGTTGCTCCTTCGTGCTCACTCCAGCACGTTCCAGTTACCTTACGCAATGAAACTAAACTTGATGCTGAGTTTAAGAGCTGGCTTGCATATGCTGAAGAAAAACTCAGCGAAGTCGTTGTACTTCGGGATTTGGCGATTGGGGTTGCAGATCATTCAGCAGTTACAGCAAACGAGAAAGCAGCACACTCGCGTAGAAGCAGTACCCGTATTCATCGCCCAGAGGTTAAAGCTAGAACTGCTAAGATTGCTGCGTCTGACCGTAATCGTACTTCTGTTTTTGCTCAGCGCCAAGGCGCACAGCGCAAACGGTTAGGCCTTCCTGCGTTTCCTACAACGAGTATAGGATCGTTTCCTCAAACTGACGCCGTTCGTTCAGCACGAGCAAAGTGGAAAAAAGGTGAATTAAGCAATGCTGATTACGATAAATTTTTGGAGGCAGAAACACTCTCCTGTGTTCGTTTTCAGGAAGAGACGGGTATCGATATGTTAGTCCATGGAGAATACGAACGTAATGACATGGTTGAGTATTTCGGTGAACAGCTAGATGGATTTGCATTCACCGAAAACGGATGGGTACAAAGCTATGGCTCTCGCTATGTAAAGCCACCGATTATTTTCGGCGATGTAGCTCGCCCTAAGCCTATGACTGTGCGTTGGTCTTCTTTTGCACAATCGCTCACCAAACTTCCAATGAAAGGAATGCTCACTGGTCCAGTGACGATTCTTCAGTGGAGTTTTGTCAGAAACGATCAGCCAAGAAGCGACACTACCTTCCAGATTGCACTCGCTTTAAGGGATGAAGTGGTAGATTTAGAAAAAGCAGGTATTGCAGCGATTCAGATTGATGAGCCAGCTATTCGTGAAGGATTGCCTCTTCGTCGTTCAGATTGGAAGTATTATTTAGAATGGGCTGTGAATGCATTCCGAATCAGTGCAGCTGGAGTGCGCGATGATACTCAGATTCATACACATATGTGTTATTCTGAGTTTAATGATATTATTGAAGCGATAGCAGCTATGGATGCTGATGTTATTACAATCGAGACGTCACGTTCAAATATGGAACTGCTAGGAGCTTTCGTAAACTTCAAGTATCCAAATGAAATTGGGCCTGGCGTATACGATATCCATTCTCCACGTGTGCCTAATGTCGCAGAAATGGTAAATCTACTCCGCAAGGCTGCTGCTGTACTTCCAGCTGAGAACCTCTGGGTTAATCCCGACTGTGGTCTTAAAACTCGCGGCTGGGCAGAGGTAAAACCTTCTTTGGTTAACATGGTTGCAGCAGCGCGTGAATTAAGAAATTCAGTACATGCTAAGGTCTAAATAAAGTTTACAAAAACTGTAGATACGTAGTTCTAGTGTTAGATATACCTTTAAAGCAGGCTAGAACACCGGATTAAATATTACATAGATTTTATGTAATGTTTGGTCTATAAAAGATATGTAGATTTTATATCTACATATCTTTATCTTTTATAATTCACACAAATTATTTTAGGTATTAATAATTTAAAATTATGAAGCGTATGCTTAGATTTGTTTTTAAAAGGATATATCTAGAGCTTTGGACCTTCAATTAGACCTGCTCCATAGGCTTCAAATACAGATTTTATTTCATCACGGGTTTTTCTAAAAGCATTTAAAATTTCCTCCTCAGTACCCGTAGTATGAGATGGATCATTAAACCCCCAGTGATGTCTATTTATTTGACCTGGAAACACTGGACAAACTTGGTCGGCGTTTCCGCAAACGGTAATAACTGTAAAGATATTTTGATCGAGATATACATCTAAACTTTTTGAGGTATGGTCAGATATATCAATACCGATTTCTTTCATTACTGTAATCGCAATAGGGTGTACATAACCCGATGGCTTTGATCCTGCGCTAAGTACATCAACTCGATTGCCCACGCTGGCTTTAAGTATGCCTTGCGCCATATGGCTTCGGCATGAATTTCCCGTACATAAGATAAGAATTTTTTTCACTTTTAATTAATTTGTTGAATTTGAATAAGCTAAACTTTCCTGCGATTAAGTATTGAATAAGTAAACTAAAACTATGGCTGCCTTATTATAAAAGGAACTTATTTACTGATGCTAAAAATTTAGAATTTACCACTCGGTAGCATTTAAATCGCTAAAACGAAGGTAAGTCAGCTCATCTTTAAACAAATCCTAATCTATAGTTATAAATAAAGATGAGTAAAATCCGATACTTACTGGTCAAACTGTAAAAGTAAGTAATTTAATCGTAAATTTATTAAATAACCATACTTTGTACATAAGGTTAATTTAATACGACATGAACATACGTTACATTTTTATTCTGCTAATTGCGGTAGCATTCGCAGAGGCACAAACTCCTAATCAAGCGGCACCTGGATTGGTATCTGACGCCTCTGCTGCAATTGTTAAAATGCAAGCTGTAGATGTACAGGCTAAAACCCAAACTTTCTTAAACGCTATTGATCGCAAAATATATAATGTAGGAAAAGATATACAGGCTACATCGGGTAGTGCAGGGGACCTATTAGAAAATATTCCTTCAATTCAGGTAGATATTGATGGCAATATATCACTTAGGGGAGAATCTAGTGTTCAGGTTTTAATTGATGGTAAAGCCTCTGCGCTCATGGGAACAGCTAGTAGAGCTAACGTACTTGCACAATTACCAGCAGACTCAATCGAAAGAGTAGAAGTGATTACAAACCCTTCAGCTATGTATAAACCAGACGGATCTGGTGGTATTATTAATATCGTATTAAAGAAAAGATTAAAACCAGGTTTTAATGGTTCAGTTAAAGTTACTGGAGGAAATAAACGTAGATGGGCTTCTTCTATAGCTGGTAGTTATAATCCCGGAAAATATAATTTTTCTTGGGACCTAGGACTACGCCAAGACGATCGTATTAGAATTGCAAGTGATAAACGAACTTCAATTAATCCTACATCTGGGCAAGTAGCAGTAACTCAAACGAATACTACAGAGCATAGCCGTCCTTTATCCCGCTTAGGACAAATAAATATTTCAAGTAATGGAAGTAAAAGTGATAAACTAACTGAGTCATTAGGTTATAATTACCGTACTTTTTACCGTCGATCTTCAGAAATTGATTCTTCTATTTTAGGAAACACGCAAACTCTATTTTACGACCGACTTCGATTTGATCCTGAGTACGAGGAGGACGTTGAATCTACCACGGGTTGGGAACATACATTTGGTCAAGATGATCATGTACTCACTGCTGAATTAAAAACTGAACACCATACAGAATTAGAAAATAATTTCTATGCTAATGTATTTAGGGTGCCAAATATACAGACAAATTATGATGCAATACGTGCATTTGTCAGCCAGCCAGTTACCGAACTCACAGTAGAGTATTCCGTACCACTACTTAATGAAGATAAATTAGAATTAGGCTTTAGTCGATCTGATGATAAAAGTAATCAGGACTACTACCGAGAGTATGCAACTTCTACTACTTCTGGGTGGGTTGTAGATCCTGCAGTTTCAAATCGATTCATTCTCGATCAACGTATTATGGCTTTATACGGGACATACAGAAAAAAAATGGATAAATTTGGAGTGCTTGCTGGGCTTAGATTTGAAAAATCAGATGTTATGACTAATCAGCTAACGAGTAAGCTTATATACGATACAGTACTTTATCGACTTTATCCTACACTACACATGAGCTATGACCTTACTGACAGTCAGCAGTTACAGTTCAACTATAGTCACCGTGTGCGTAGGCCTGAAAGTGATGATCTTAATCCTTTTCCTCAATATCAGGATCCTTTTAACTTAAGAGCTGGTAATCCCTTACTTAAGCCCATGGAAACGCATTCTCTTGAGGCTGGATATCAATATAAAAAAGACGATACGACCTATCTGGCTACCTTGTACTATAGGAATAATTATAATGGTTTTACTACCGTTAGTCAGTTTATCAATGCTACTACATTACTCACTACACAGGAAAATTTAGCTTCGAGTAATGCTGGAGGACTAGAACTCATTTCAAGTGTAAATCCTTTAAGCAAGCTTACTCTTAATACCAGTGGCGACATTTATTTAAGCCAAATTAATGCAAGTAACTTAGGCTATACATCGCGTCGCTCTAGTACCGTGTGGTCAGGTAAATTTAATGCTGAATATGAATTAAACAAAGTCAGTACGGTACAATTGAATGCTGTCTATACTGCTAAACGTTTAACTCCTCAGGGGTACCGTATGCCTACATTTGTAGCTAATTTTGGATTTAAACATGAGATTAAAACAAAAAATATTATTATAACTCTTACAGTATCCGATCTTTTCGATACACTAAAAGAGGAGACTATTTTAAATACCCCTTTACTTAAGGATGATTCCATACGTAAGCGTAGTTCTAGAATTATATATGCTGGGGTAACATATACCTTTGGTGGGGGAAAGAAAAAGAACAAAAAAGATACGATGCAGTACGATAATAATTTATGAGTATGTGCATTTTTTTAAGTTCTTGTTATGGTAACAAATCATGTATTTGTATTTTTTTGTTACTTGTTAGGTAGGGTCGTAAGTTGTGTTCTAACTTAAACGAAAAAATTATAGGAATATTAATCGTTTGTATCTTGTATCATTATATCTAAACATTTCTAGGACGAACATCTGGTAATTATTCCTATAGCCAATAGCCTTAAATAAAACATATTTAATATTATAAATGGCTAAAAAAGCAGATAAATATAACGCTAGATTTCTTATTGTTATTTTAGGCGATCAACTAGATCAGCAATCTAATGCATTCCTAGGGGCAGACCCTAAATCTGACGTAATTTGGATGGCTGAGGTTTTAGAAGAAGCTAAGCATGTAGAATCATCTAAACAGCGTACGGCTATATTTCTAAGTGCAATGCGTCATTTTTCTAAGGAACTGCGCTCATCTGGTTGGACTGTTTCTTATACTGAATTGGACGACCCACTCAATAGAGGGACGTTAACATCCGAATTAGAACGAGCTATTGAAAACTATAAGCCTGAAAAGATAGTTTTGGTTACTCCCGGAGAATATAGGGTACTTGAGAATTTCAAACAGTTTGCTAGCAAAAGGAAAATCACACTAGAACTAAGAGAGGATACTCATTTTTATACGTCTACCGAAGATTTTTTAGCTTTTGCTAAAGGACGTAAGCAATTAATCATGGAGTATTGGTACAGGGAATTAAGGCGTAAGTATAATGTGCTTATGCATGACGATAAACCGGTCGGAGGGGAGTGGAATTATGACAAGGAGAATAGAAAATCCTTTGGCAAATCAGGTCCAATAGATTTACCCCCTGCATTACGTATTAAACCAGATGCTATTTCACTCGGGGTTATTAAATTGGTAAATAAGGTCTTCCAGAAGCATCCAGGTCAGGTCGAGGACTTTGATTGGCCTGTAACACGTACCCAAGCCTTAGCCTCTTTAGAAGATTTCATATCTAAGCGTCTGCCTATATTTGGAGATTACGAGGATGCGCTTTGGACTAATGAACCATGGCTTTTCCATTCTCAACTATCGTGTGCATTAAATTTAAAGCTACTTAATCCTAGGGAGGTTGTGAAGGCTGCAGAAAGTGCGTATCTACAAGGTAAAGTGCCATTAGCATCCGCTGAGGGTTTTATTAGACAGATACTCGGATGGCGTGAGTATATTCGTGGTATTTATTGGATGCGAATGCCTGATTACAAAGATTTGAACTACCTAAAGGCTAATCATGATTTGCCAGCGTTTTTTTGGACAGGTGACACTTCCATGCAATGTCTTAATCAATCAATCACTCAAACACTCAAATTAGGATACGCTCATCATATTCAAAGATTAATGGTCATAGGACTTTACTCGCTTCTGTACGGAGTAAAACCAACGCATATTCATGAGTGGTTCTTAAGTGTATATGTTGATGCTGTAGAATGGGTGGAATTGCCTAATGTACTAGGAATGTCGCAATATGCAGATGGTGGATTTATGGCTAGTAAGCCCTACGTCGCTAGCGGAAAGTATATAGAGCGTATGAGTAATTACTGCGAAAACTGTAAATATAATCCTAGCGAATCTGTTGGAGAGACAGCGTGCCCTTTTACAACATTATATTGGGACTTCCTTATACGGCATCGCGATCTATTAAAAAGTAACATACGGATGAGTATGCAGCTTAAAAATGTAGATCGATTAACTTCAGAGAAAAAAGATCAAATATTAATAGCTGCTAAACTACATAGGAAAAGCGTAGCTCATTAATTATTAAAATTAAGGTAATAAGTAGTAATAGTTAGAAATTAACTAATAAAATTTTCAAAAATGTTTTTTAGAAAAAAATTGAGCATATATTACATTATGCTTCTTGTTTTCTGTTCTATATACACCATTTAAAAAATAAAAAAAGCGCTAGGTCTTTCAAAGACCCTAGCGCTTTTTTTTGTATTAAGATGATTACTTACGACTTATTGTGTACGTAAAGTATATCGAACGTTTGTCGCCTTGCAGAAGACGTGTTGCAGTGCTTGTACCTGGTCTTAAATAAGACTTATCGAAAGCATTATTTAAATTGAAAGCCAAGGAATGCGATATGATAGGATTTGATTTCAGAGTATAACGAAGTCCAATGCTCCACAGATTGTAGGAAGGAGTAGTTAATTTCCACTGACCTGATGAGAAGGATACTACACGCTTACCGTTAACTGTTGCCTCAGTATCTCCCGCTATTGGAGTTTCAGTCGGAGTAGCGCCTACAAAAGTCACTCCTACATTACCAGACATATGTTTTAATATACCACTCGCTGGTGAATATTTTATAGTTATACTACCATTATAAGGAGCTACATACTGAACGTTACGTCCAATGGCTTGTGGATGAGCACTTCCAAAATTTGTATATCTAGAATCGACCTTGCCATAACTTGTTAGGAAAAATAGCTCATTCGTTAGATTCCATGTAGTATCAAGTTCAGCTCCACGTACGAGTTGATCTCCATCTCTGCGTGTGATAACCGCTCCAGTGATTGGATCTACATCATCAACAGATACATTTTGCCGAGTAATATAAAATCCGCTTACTGTATAGGTAAGACGATTCTTGAATGCTGTTCCTTTGAATCCGTAATCCCATCCTGTAGCAGTTTCTGCTTTGTATGAAGGATTAACAATATCAATTGGGTTATCACCCTGAGCTAGGAAATAACTTTGGCTAAAGTTAGCGAATACTCTGAATTCTTCTTTTACCTTAAAATTAAGACCTGTGTTGGGTTTAAAGTATTTAAGTGTCTTATGAATTGTATCACCTACATTGTAATTAGGAATAAAAGGAGTAAACGAACTAGCTGCAGTTAAATAGTCATGCTCAATAAAGTGCGGTATATCTAATCTGCCACCTGCATAAGCAAGGAGTCGTCCATCCCATATTGAGGTCTGTTGTTTGAACAGCGCCCCAGTAACTGTTGTACGACGTTTCATCTTACGTGTAGAAACGTAACCATTACTAGGATCCATAGGAGCAGTAAAATAGCCAATCGGACCTACAGGATTATAATTAGCATCTACAGTTACTGTCCGTTGTAAATTCCAAGCTATAATATCTGAATTAGTTGCTGGTCCGTAGCTGATTGTTGGATCCCAACGATAGTAATCATTAAAATCTATCGTGAATAAAGTATTATGTTCTAACGTGTGACCGTTAGTCCAATAATGAGCTAACAAATCTGACTGAATAGAACCTCCATCCTCATAAATACGTCCCCAACTTGGAGTTGCCCCACGTTGGGATGTATTTGGTAAAGTATTTGCTTTATTGATGAGAATTGTACCCCAGCTTGTATTTTGGTTGTAATCATTACGACCAGCCATGTAACGGTTCGCTGAAAATCTGCCGCTTAAAATAGAGTTGAAATTCTTTTCATAAATAGCAGTAAAAGAATTATTTGTACGATTTAAGTGCGAATTCGGACCGTAACTGCTCACTTTACCTAGATTAGTAGCATAGCCAATAGCTACGTCGTCTGAATCGAGTGTCGTTGTTGTTCCTGTGCCTTTTTTATCAATAATCAGCGGCGCAGATGCTAAGGGAGAATGGCGCTCTTGAGAAAAGTACTCAGCCATTAAGGTTATTTTTGAACTATCAGAAAATTTATGGTCTATAGCCAAGTAATATTCTTTGTTGCGCATAAGCGTCCAGTCAGCTCCAAAATCGCGTTGGTAGTTGCTGCCTGTTAATATATAATTTGTATCACCAAGTTTACTGTGCAGTAAAGATCCCGTAGCCTCGAAACTAATTCTTTGAGTGCCATATGCGCCGTAATTGGCGTAGAATTTTTGGCTCTCTACTGGTTTCGGCATCTTTGAAATCATATTCATCATTCCACCTGGGGATGAACGTCCATAAATTGCAGCACTAGGACCTTTGATTATTTCAATTCTGTCGATGTTACTACTTCCGTAGCGACCTAAACGAAAGAAACCATCTCTTAATTGATTAGAAGAAATAAAGCCACGTAACACGAAATTACCTCCAACATCTAATCCGGTAAAACCACCGATTTGTGTAATATTATCTGAAAGTTCAAATAAACCGAAATCTTCTAAAAATTCACTTGTTAGAACATTTACTTGGTAAGGTAGATCAATAATTTTGGTCTTTACGCGTGATCCCGTCATGGTCTCCGAGGCTGTATAGCCACGATTAGACTCGGTCTTTACTTCAAATGCATCCAATTGAACAACTTCACTTTCTGATTTAGGCAAAGGAGCAGTTGTTTGGGAATACAATGGGAGTCCAGAGGATAGGGCACACGTCAGTAACAGTAGTCGGAGCTTGATTTGATTCATTTTCATAGGGTTATGTATCTAAACGATACAAGGGTTTGTGTATTCTAACTGTAAAGGTAGATAATTAAACAATTCTACTTTTTAAATACAATTAAAAATAATAACTATTAAATATAAAACGGATAAAAAAAATTTAACGTTTTAGCTCACGTTACTTTACAGTATTTAATTAACAATTATAATATAAGTCCTTGAATTATAGGTATTTATAATTAAAATATTATCTATAAAATTTTAAACCACGTTATAAGTAAAAAACTGCTCATCCACTTATTCGTATCATAAGACAGATTTTAACTTATTTAAAATTGATCTCGAATAAATTCATGCAGAAAAATCGACCTCATTTGCTAGCGCAACGGCCTTTATTATAGCAATCTTTTAGTTTTTGATAGGATTTATCGTAACAAATTGTTCAATAAATGGAGTTTAATACGTAACTATCGTCTAATGCTAACTTTAGGTGATCGCATCATTTTTCTATCAGAATCTTAAATCAGCAAAAAGACCTATTACTTGATATAAATTTATGACTAGTTTGTGACTGGTATACCTCGTTAAATAGTTAGAATTACAGCTTGGCCTTGGTGCTTAATTTGCAACACTGTTCTTTATGTCTAGTCACTCTGCATTGCAATTAAGCCCGGCAGCTAAACGAGCACTTAGCTTAGGTGCTTTGGGAGTTGTTTTTGGCGATATTGGAACAAGTCCGCTGTATACAATGCGAGAATGTATTTCTCATGTACCCGTCGCAGACAGGACAGATGGAGTCTTAGGTGTTCTTTCGCTTATATTTTGGTCACTCTTGCTTATCGTAAGTGTCAAGTACCTCTGGTTCGTGATGAAAGCGGACAATCAAGGAGAGGGTGGCATATTTGCTCTGCTTGCTTTAATTCATAGTAAAAATAAAGACGCTGAAGGTAAAACGGCACGCAGAGCTTTAGGGCCCATGGTTATTATGATTTTAATTGGGGCAGCGTTACTTTATGGTGATGGAATAATTACACCTGCTATTTCTGTATTAGGCGCAGCAGAGGGATTCAATATGATAAGTCCTGCTTTCACGCCATTTGTAACTCCAATGGCATGTATTATTTTAGCAGGACTTTTTTGGGTACAACACAAGGGAACTAAAAGTATTGGAGGTATATTTGGTCCTGTAATGTTGGTATGGTTTATAGGATTAGGCGTATTAGGAATATGGCACTTAATTAAGTTACCGAGCGTTTTGAGGGCTCTTAACCCTGCTTATGGTTTAGCTTTGTTGCATCACCCACCGCTGCAAGTTGCGACGCTCTTGGGTTCCATAGTGCTAGCAGTAACGGGAGCAGAAGCGCTATATGCAGATATGGGACATTTCGGTAAGCGTTATATTGCGTTTGCTTGGTACTTTGTAGCGTTTCCAGGCCTTATTTTAAATTATTTTGGTCAAGGAGCATTTCTTCTCAGTCATCCTGATTCGACAGAAAATCCTTTTTTTGCAATGGCTCCCGCAGGTTGGGGGCGAGCTTCACTGACCGGTCTTTCAATCGTTGCTGCCGTTATAGCAAGCCAAGCGCTTATATCAGGTGCATATTCCCTAACACGTCAGGCAATTCAACTCGGTTATTTTCCTAGGCTAAAGATAAATTACACTAATGCTGAACAATCAGGACAAATTTATGTGCCCTTTGTTAATACATTATTAGCTATTGGATGTATTATAACTGCGGCTGTATTTGGTTCAAGCGATCGCTTGGCCTCTGCTTATGGCATTGCTGTTACAGGAACTATGGGAATAACAACTTTTGCCTATTTCTTTGTTGCTAGAAGAAATTGGAATTGGCCAATTTACAAAATCGGAACTATCTGCGCCCTATTTTTAGTTATTGATTTAGCTTTTTTCTCTTCAAATGCATTGAAAATTGTAGACGGAGGATGGTTTCCCCTCGCAATTGGTTTAGTTGTTCTGGCTGTCATGCACACGTGGAAAACTGGACGCGATGCTGTGTTTGCACTTGTATATGCTAACAATGTTACGGAATCAGAACTTATCGCTATTGCTCATAGTGAATATATAGTACGCGTGCAAGGAGCAGCGGTTTTTATGGTAGGCTCTCAACTGGGAACACCTGTTGCATTATTGCACCATGTTAAAGCAAATCGTTGTCTGCATAAAACGGTTATACTCATGAGTATTGTTACTGAAGATGTCCCAACAGTTCCCGAAAATAAATGTCTAGATCTTCGTGAAATTGGAGCCGGTATTTGGAGAGCTAATGGTCATTATGGATACATGCAGTCGCCTAATGTGAGTGCTTTAGTCGAAATTATCCACGCAGCTGGTGTTAAATTTAATTCTAATGGAACTATCTATTTCTTTAATAGAGAAATGGTTATAAATGGAGGCAATAGTGGCATGTGGGAATGGGAAAAGAGCTTCTATGGCTACCTCACCCGAAATTCACGACCTGCTAAAGATTACTATCAAATACCGCCTTCGCAGATAATTGAAATGGGATTACCTTTACAGCTTTAACATGTGACAATTAGGTTGCATTATAATTAAAGCTACTCGCTTTGTGCGTGTAGTTTTAATTTTGTTACAAAAGAATTAAATCCTCACTTTTTTTGTTTTATACTGCTTCACAGGACTTAATAATTTACCAGTAAAGCTATAATGAGGTGCTTTGCACTTTTAGTTTATTAACTATAATGAAATAGAAAATCAGCAATATATGCGTAGGCGTAAGCAAATATTGCGAAGCAAAGATTGTATATAAGTTTTATACTGCGTGGGTGTTTAATATCAGAACTTATAGCTACTTGACCCTATTTTTAAATTCAGCGCTTATTTTACTCTTGGTAAATGAGTGTAAAGCAGTGCCTAGTTTTGCACGCCAGCTCGATACGCAGTGCATCGCCTGTCATACTGAGTTTCCTATTCTAACTGATATGGGTAGACAGTACAAACTCAGCGGCTACACAATGAGTGCAGAGAAAACGAACGTTCCACCCATTTCTTTTATGGTGCAGGCCTCGTTTACTGCTACCCAAGCGGGACAAGAAGGTGGTGCAGCTCCGAGTTTTCATAACAACAACAACTTCGCCTTATCGCAGTTTAGTGCATTTTATGCAGGAAGACTTTTCGGTCCTTATGCTACTCAATTATTTGCTCCATCTGTAGCATCAGTTCTCAACAAATTTGGTATATTCAATCAAACAACTTATAGTGGTATTTCCAAAAAATGGTATTGGGACAATACTGATATAAGATATGCGGACATAGGTAATGTAGCAGAGCATACACTTCAATACGGTGTTTCACTCAACAATAATCCCACTCTTGAGGATCTCTGGAATACAGTGCCAGCTTGGAGTTTTCCGTTTTCACAATCTGGATTAGCTCCCACGCCTGCTGCAGCAACAGTACTTGGAGGCGGCCTTGCTCAGCAGATAGGTGGCATAAACTTTTATACAATGCTCGATAGCCACTTTTATATTAATATAGGGGGTTACCGTACAATCAGTGCTAGGGCTCAAAAAAGTTTAGGTATTAATCCAATGTATGAAAATAAAATCAAAGGTGTAGCACCCTATTGGAGACTGGCCTATACCCAACCCATAGGAAATTATACTATCGAAACAGGCCTTATTGGATTCTCGGGTAATCTTTTTCCTGCAGGCGATAAGAGTAGTGGAACAGATAAATTTACGGATATCGGTGTAGATTCAGAAATTCAAACGAGTTTTGAAAAAAATGATCTCACGTATCTTCTGATGATTATTCATGAAAGCATTTCTTCACCAGCGAGTTTAGCGTTAGGTAACGCGAGTAATGGTTCCGATAATTTAACTACACTTAAAGCCACATTTGATTACCTGTGGAATAAGTCAGTGGGTGGAGCCGTTCACTATTTTTACTCTCAAGGTTCAAAGGACTCCCTGCTATACTCTTCAAGTCAAACAGGTTATCCAAATAGCAATGGCTTTATTTTCCAAATTAATCTGCTGCCACTAAACTTAGGGACGGGTCCAGCACTATGGCCTCGAAGCAATATTAAAGTTTCACTGCAATATGTTGCATACAACCGGTTTGATGGTTCGGTAAGAGAAATTGACGGTTTGGGAAGAAAAGCGAGTGACAATAACACTCTGTATCTAGAAACCTGGATTCTATTTTAAACCTGATACTATTATGACTATTAAATTAGATAAGATTACATACATACTCCTAACATGCTTTGCTTTTGCAGTAATGCCCAAAATTAGAGCTCAAACAGCGCCGGATTCTGGCATTAAATTTGTTCAAATTTTAGCTAACGACACTTTAAAATTTGATGTTGTGGAAATCAACGTTATTGCAGGCCAGAAAGTTCATGTCCAACTGCGCAATGAAGGAACACTCCCTAAAGCAACAATGGGTCATAACTGGATATTACTTGATAGTCCAAGTGAGGTAAATGCATATGCTATGGCCGCTATGACTGACCGTGTTACAGAATATAGGCCTAAATCGTTAGAAGTTCATGTATTAGCTTCTATTCCTTTACTTGGTCCAAAGGAAACTGCTGATATAACATTTACTGCTCCTACAAAACCAGGAAGATATCCCTATATTTGCTCATGCTGCGCCCATTCTTTGGCGGGAATGAAAGGATTTCTTATTGTAAAGCCATCATCGTAAGCTTCATTTTTTTACGCATAAAGTAAGCTAATTTTGATAAAAGCGTGTCTTAAATAAGGCACGCTTTTTTATTAACTATAAAATTGCATGGAGTTAGAGAGTGCATAAGTCGAATTATGCAAGCTATGTATAAAGCTAGGCTTGATTTTAGGACTCTTTAGCAAATAAAGTCATAATGTATTTAGTTTTACACCCTAACCCCTATGAAAAATATTACTCGTTTGACGCGTGCTAGCTGTGTCCTGATCGCAGTTTTTATAACTAGTCGTGCTTACTCCCAGACGGCTCCAGTTGCAGATGCACAAGCTGCAAGTAAGGAAGCAGCAAAGTCTTCCGAAGTCGTTGTTCTTAATCCTTTTACAGTTGATGCCGGTTCAGACAATTCATGGACAGCCACGAGTACCTTAGTAGGTACACGTACAAATCAAGAGTTATCTAAAGTTCCCGCTTCCGTAGACGTGCTGACTTCTGAATTCTTAACAGATCTTGGTCTTGAGTCTATGGATGATGCAGCTGGGTTTGTTGCAGGTCTTACGGTGACTCCGCGTAATGAATCACGAAATGATGATAGTCGTGTAAGTTACCGCGGACTGACAGGCGGTAACACAATATCGCGTAATTTCTTTATGTGGTATGTGCCTGCAGACACCTATAATGTAGGACGTCTTGATTTTAGTAAGGGGTCTAATTCTCTCATGTTTGGTGATTCTGCTCCAGGCGGTCAAGTAACGGTATACACTAAAAGACCTTCCCAGAAAAGTATCACAGATTTATTTGCGAGTTTTGGAAGTTTCGGAACTCGGCGTTTCACTTTAGATATTAATCGTAAGATAAATAAAATGTTAGCCGTTCGTCTAAATGTTGTTGATCGGTTGGACACAACTTATATCGAGAATAATTATCAGCGTCTTCGTGCAGAAGATATGTCTATATTATTTAAACCGTTTCCAAATACGACACTTATAGTCGAGGGTGAAGCCGGTAAATATTCACGACGCAGAGCTGATAATGCTGTAGCTATTTACGATACTGCTTCAGCTGGAGCAGGGTACTCTACATCTAATAAGTGGTATTATACTTCAGATGGTACACTTATTCAGACTCCAGGAACGCTCGCTTCTACGGATAGAACAGCTGCTAGTGGTAACCAATTATCTTTACTTCAAGGACAATCGGTCCTCGTAAATTTACCAGGTGGTATTTCTAAGCAGTTTCAGGGCTTTAGTAAGTCACTCGATATTCTTGGAAGTAATGATTATCTGGATAGACCATACAATGTAGCAACAATCGTACTCGATCAAAACATTAAGAAGCTATCGTTAGAATTGTCTTTTAATCATCAATTTCAGTCGCAGAACAGAAATGATAATTCTTTTGGTACAAGCCAGACGCCACCAATAATAAGCGTAGACAGTAAGGGTAGACCCTATATGGACGAAACGGGATCAGTACCGTTTAAGATATTTAATAACAAAGTAGATGCTGGACGTATTTCTGCAGCCTATCCTTTCGATTTCGGCCATTGGATGAGTCAGTATTTAGTTGTATCGGCTTCTCGCCAAAAAGATTATGCCTCTAATCGACGTTTTTTTATAGCTAATGATGCAGCGCCTGGAACGCTTCAAAATAATACGGTGTTTTTTAGAGCTTATTTGGATGATCCTGGCTTAGGTACCCAAGCGTTTTGGAATCAGTTTTTACTCCCAAATCTTAAGACAAGCTCAACCTTTCATCCTGCACTTTATGAATCCTATGTTAACACCGGGCCTTACGTTGATATAAGATATAATCGTAATTTATCAGCTTCTTTATCAGGAGAATATTTTGGGGGTCGTTTACACTCAATGCTGGGTCTTAGTTTTAGCCGTGTAAGTCGTAAAGTACCTGCTGCGTACACTTATACACTTGATCCTATAGGACGTATTATTCCTCCAGGTAATCCTGATATTAATCCTTCTGCTTACAGCTACGATCCTAAATACGATTTAGGCACACGTAGTAAAATGATCGGTTTAAGCTATGATCTTATAAAAAAAGATACTGCAACTCTCAGTGTGTATGGTGTTTACTCGCAATCGTTCAATTGGCAGGCTGCTCAAACCTTCTATGGTTTATCCTTAGGACCCATTTTAGGTGTCACACGTGAAGTCGGATTTAAAGGTGATCTATTTGATAAAAAAGTTTTTGTAACAGCTGCTGTATTCGATATTAAACGTCAAAATGTAGCATTCAATTGGTTGCCTGATAATTTGAGTGCTGTATTCTTAGAGGATCTCATTAATCCAAACAACTTATCTCCCGGTCAACCAGGGTATATTTCAGTTGTTAATGGTCTTAACAATGAGCGTAGGACAGTAAATTCAAATGAAGAATCTAAGGGTAGTGAAATCACGATCCAAGGCAGACGCGTTTACGGGCTTCAAGTCCGTTTAACAGCCTCATACCAAAAAGTAACAGCTGCACCTGACTTTGGAGTTTTTCAATCGCTTTTAGCTAGTGCGATTTCAAGAACTAATGCTGCGCTCGCACCAGGAGGAAACCCTGCTTTGGCAGAAAATGCCACCTACATAGCAAACGCACAAACGATTATTGGATCTAATACACTCACTGGAGCTATCCAGGGAAGACGTAGTGCGCCCTATCTTGGAAGCTTTGTTACGGATTATGAAATACCGCACGTTAAGGGATTACGTTTTGGCTTAAATGCTATTATGACACCTAATTACAACGTCGCTATATATAACGGTATCGTTTTTAAACGTGGAGGTCAGTTTCCTTTAGGAGGATATTTAATTTACAATACTAAAATAAAACGTAGATCGATTACCTTTAGAGGATCTGTGATGAATGCTTACGATATTATCAATGGGAATAGTCCATATAGAATAACCGGTTCTACGGGACTAAATACTCGCACAGCTTTACCAAATTATATCTACCGCTATAAAGATCCCGCAGTCTTTTCATTGTCAACAGAAGTGAATTTCTAGTTTTGTAAAGCTAGCTAATAAACGTCTAAAACATCACCTAAGACGTGATGTTTTTTTACGTCATAAACTATTATTTTATTAATTTAGGCGGATCCTTAGTACTACGTATTCGTCTACACTTTATGCTAGGCAATCAGTTTGAAAAATAAATAAATCCAGATTACGATTTTAAGGTTACTTTTTACAAATGTACTCAAAATTTTTACTTTTTCTGTGCCTTATCTTATTTACTGCTTTACCAGATGTGACTTCTGCAGAGAGTAATTCTGATTTTCATATATCATCGCTTTATCATGTCGGTTTTTGGGTGAAAGATATTACTCAAGCACGACTTTTCTATCACGATTTATTGGGATATGATGAACCTTACTCGCTTAATACTCCCCAAGGCGTTTTACAGATGGTTGTAATGAAAGTTAATGATGACCAAGTTATCTACTTATTCCCAAATTCTAAAAAAATACTTCCTAATGGTGATAATTTAGATCATCTCGGATTTGTTATAGACGATGCCCAAGCACTCTATCTGCATATGCAAGAGCTTGGTATCAAAGTAAAGCCCGTGCATAGAGCCCGAGTAGGAGATTTAGTATTAACCTGCAGTGATCCCGATGGCCATATTTTTGAGATTACTCAATTTGAAAAAATAGGTGAGCTACTCAAGCACCGTGGAAAGTCGAATAGTGAATTAAGAATTTCTAACGCTCTTGTCTCTGTATCGCTTAGCGTAAAAGATTTAGTTAAGTCTATAAATTTTTATGAGAAAGTATTCGGCTTTAAAGTTAAGTTTTTTAATCCTAACTCTGACGCGCTAATTTCTATCGCTGATGGCTATAATACGATACATTTAATTCAATCCCAAGCTAATACACGTGCTGTTATAGACTATACGTTAGAAGTTTTAGATATTTACAAAACTAAAACTATTTTAATAAACAGAACAAAGGCTTTGGGATCTGTCTTTGAAACAAGCGCAGTTTTAGATAATACTAAATTATGGCTTAAAGATCCCGATGGAACACGTATTGTTTTTTTACCCAAAAAATAAAAACTAAGCCTAACTCATTTCACGAAGATTATTTCAAATCTTTATGCATTTCTTTGAGGTATTACCTCTTAAATGCGTGCGTATAAATCTTTAATACAATTTATTTTTTGAAAGG
>Ga0304728_1001135_pt1 | contig 19635 bp, 18 predicted proteins | sample C_130625_MF_Meta_FD_190476 | JGI IMG/M metagenome (GOLD analysis project Ga0304728, IMG submission 190476) | Freshwater microbial communities from Lake Croche, Canada to study carbon cycling - C_130625_MF_MetaG (v2) (version 2) | ecosystem: Environmental > Aquatic > Freshwater > Lake | place... | reverse complement strand
TCCACTCTGCTGGCTAGAACGAGAAGTTAAGTGCTCCCCATGATACAAAGCCACGGAGTGGCTTTGGTTATGGGGAGTACTTAACTTCAGTACTAGACGGTACTCTTTGCCTGGCCTTTTATTAAAAGGCAAAGGTCCCAGAGGTCGGCAAAAAACTATATTTTTTAGGAAAATAATAGTATCCTAAAAAATATATTAGAGGTTTAAGTTTTTTGCTGAGCTCTTTTAGTAAAAGAGCCCAAAAGTCTGAGTTTTTTTGCTGAGCTCTTTTAGTAAAAGAGCCCAAAAGTCTGAGTTTTTTTGCTGAGCTCTTTTAGTAAAAGAGCCCAAAAGTCTGAGTTTTTTTGCTGAGCTTTTTTCCAAAAAAAGCTCCTAGCAGTTCACATCACGGATATAGGCGCGGCTGGGAAGTCCGCCGCGAATCCAGCCAGGTGATGCATCCTCCGTGATTAGATTCGTTGACTTCTGGATGTTGTCCTTAAGATTGGGAATCATCGGCGTGAAGACACCATCAAACTGCTGCTCGGTTATAGTACCACAATCCTTACCCTGGCGAACCATCTCGCTGTGCTGGAGGAGCGTCTCAACGTCCGCGTTACCGCGACCGCCACCCATGTAGGGTACACCGAGGAAGGGGCGGGCCTGCGAGCGGATTAGGCAGCGGTTGCTCTTGAACTCAGGCTGGTTACGGAGAACTGAGTCGGAGTCAATGGCGGCGTTGTTAAGTCCGAAGCCCTCGCGAGGGTAGAGCATAAACTCGCCAGTGGCAAGAGGATTTACATCTTTCGCGTTTGGCACGAGGTTTGTTGTCGTGTATTTGCCGGGTCCGACAGATTGCATAAAATACTGATCTAGGCCACATGCATCATCGCGTGTGTGTGTTAGACGATTAATCTCCATACTCTAAGAGCTATCAAGTTTTTTTGCATTCTTTTTTCTAAAAAAAGAATATCTAAAAAGCTCATAGGTATGCGTGAATCACAGGCCAAACGATTTTGTAAATGCATTAAGGCTGTGCGTAAAACGGTAAAGGCTCGCCGAGGGTCTACGAAGGAGGCGGCAGCAATTGCTATATGTACCAAATCAATGCTACAGTCCCGGGGTAGAACACTGAAGCGGTTTTCATGTAAGAAAGGTGCCAAACTTTTAACACAGAAACATTGAAAAAGGCCCCAAAAACTCGAGACTTCTAGTAATACTGGAAGCATCAAGTTTTTTTGCTGAGCTTTTTTCCAAAAAAAGCTCCTATTTGCTCAACCAGGGTATAACAGCCCCATTTGTACCGGGAACACATGCCTCAGGATTTCCTTCCTTGCAAGTTTTACCAGGTATTTTATAAAGCCAGTTTTGGTAAGAATCAACATCATTTGGAATACTCGTGGCGGGTTGAGTTATGAATTGGCGCTGGCTCTGCTTTCTTCCAAAAACATCAGTCGGATCACTAAAGAATTCCGTTCTGAAGAAATCATCCAGCTGCACTTTTACAGTTGGGTCAAGAACCGACGCCGCTCTCGGACGACCTGGATTGTACTTCAGCTCGTCGATAAGCACATTCATAAAAGGGTTACGAGCCGATGGCTCTGTCGTGTATGGCTTCGACTGTATACCCGTGTTTTTGGAACCAATTACATCTACCGCAGGAGTGAGTCCATCTAATTTATGGCGTTGCTCTTCTGCAAAATTCATTCCAGCCTTATTATTTTCATCGGCGTTCTTAGCCCATTCCTTTGCTTTTTGTTTTATAGTTGCATCTGCAAAGTTTTCACTCTGTCTTTTTATAAAAATCAGACTTATAATATTTGGAATCGAAAACAAAAGTCCTACACAGAGGCCTCCAAGAACTCCGTTCGCATTTTTCATAGCGGCTGAAACAATTCCTCCGAATGCTGTAAAAATTAGTACTATAACAACTATTTGATTTACTAATTCGCTAGCACACGAGTATGCCGCAGCTCTGAAGGGTGATGTTTTCAATAATATTGATGGTTTCTCCCAAATGTATGGATCACACAATATATTTGCGCCCATCTTGACCTCTATCTATTCTTTACGTTTACTTCTTCTTGCGTCTCGGTACAGCAATAGAAGGAAAGTCCTCGGACTCATCAACGGTGTTCTTAGATACTACAGGGGCGGAAGCACCCGCTCCTACTGCCTTCTTCGCCTCCGCCTTCTTTCTGAGGCGCTCGCGAACCTCCGCTAGACGCCCATCACCCGTGTGGCCTGGCATACGGGACATGTCCTTCTCATTTACATTAAAGGCTGAACGGAAGGTCTCCATGAGGTCGACAAACGCCGGATGAGACTGAAACTCCTTAATCATCTCCTCGGCCTCGGCAACAAGCTCCTGGGGCCGTAGCTCACCACTTGCCACCTTCTGCTGAAGCTTCTTTCCAATACGTGTCATCGCCGACTGGATTACCTGCGGGTTACCCATAGAGGCTGACATGAGAATTTCAAAGGCACGTGTCGGGTCACGCTCACAGGCCTCAAGCTCCTCGGGCTTCAGACCGAAATCCTCAGGCTTGAACTCCTTCACCATGTCCTCGGCCAGCTTGGCGAGCTTGCCCTTTAGGAATTTCTCAGGAAGCGGCGGGAGATTCTTGCCGGCCGTGCCAAATGAGCTGAAAAACTTCTCAGATAGCTTCTCGAAATCAATCTTATCCATAGAGGCACGAGCATCGCGCATCATCTTCTCGGCCCACTCCTTCGTAAAACCGTCAGTATCCTCCTCACCAAGGAATGCCACATTGAGATTAAGGACAGCAATATACTCGTAGATTGCCACACGGCTCTTGTTACCGATAGACTCCCATAAGGAGTCTGTGACCACTACACCGGGAAGGACTGTACCGGGATTCGTCTTAGCATCAATTGATGATAGGCCCTTTGTAGAGGTGAATACTGACTCCTTGTAGGCTGAGATGCGGTCGGCGGAAGTTAGCTTTAGGGCGACTGAAACATCCGTGGCGAGTTCGGGAAAAGTCTGGGCGAGATCCGTAGCGAACTCCTCGTACTTCTTGTTAAACATCTCATTCAGCGTAGAGGATGACATTCTTATGTGTCTTGGTATATTGATAGGGATTTCTTTACGCCACTACGCTTTTTTTGAAAAAAAGCGTGCCAAAAAAACTCGATGCTGTTAGTATTACTATAGTCATCGAGTTTTTTGCTGAGCTTTTTTAAAAAAAGCTCTTTTTGGGGCCTTTTACAAAAAGACCAGTATTACTAGAAATATCAAGTTTTTGGGCCCTTTTACAAAAAGGGCATTTAAAACATTTTAGTATTCTTTGCCTTGCTACAAAGCGCGCACAGCACCTTCATGTACTTCCAAATGGCCTTCTGATTCGCGTCATTCATCGTAGCCCAATGCTTATCAAAAATGATAAGCGCCGCCGACATCTCGTTAAATTGACCGCTAATCTTCTGTTTCGCATACGTAATCACAAAATCTTCATTGTCATTTGCAATAGCCTCGTGGAGGTCGTGATAGACATGCTCGTAAAAAAGATCCAGAATCAACTTCGGATTCACCTTTTTCACTCCCTGAAGACCCTCAAGAGCGAGTTTAATGTCGCGCTCTTCGGGATATGTTTCAGTAAGCTCCTCGAAAAAACGGAGGAGCTGGGTATTAAATGCACCGAGGGCTGACATGTCTTGTATGTAAGTGTTGGAAATTCTTTAACCGGCCTGCGCTTTTTTGAAAAAAGCGCGCCAAAAAACTTGAGGCATCTAGTTTTTTTGGGGCCTTTTTTTCAAAAAAAGGCCGCTCCTAGCGCTTCAACACCTGCGGCACGCCCGCATTACGATCCCGCTGATACGCCTCCATCTGTTTATCAAACATTTCCTCCTTCTTCGACTTCTTAAGAGACGGCTCAGGTCGTCCCCCACCGTCCATAACCCTGTCACTAGACCCCGCCGCCCCCCCTAGGAATGAGAAAGCACCAGGCATCGATGTACCCCCAGTGCCCTGCGCTGACGTATCGACATCTAGACCACTATAACTAAATCCCTTAGAGAAGCTACCCTGCTCGACGGTGTTCCACGCGTCTGGCTCACCACCAGCACCTGGAACAGGTCCCTGATGGCCTGCCGGTCGTAGCTTCGCACCCTCCTTCATTTTCTTCTCATAAAGCCAGTTCATCACTTCAGAATCAGTCTTTGGCTCAGGATCCCCTGATAAAACAAGTGTCGGAACCTTTTTTAGCCAAGAGGGGAGAGAAGGGCGCGTCGGCGACTTATCAACGCAAATATAGTGAAATAAATTCTTCCATGGAGTTGCAGATATTTCAGTAATAAACGCCTTAGACCAAGGGCATCCGTTGCTATAATAACAAATATGTATTGGTCCTCCGGACATTGCCTACTATCGCATAATGGCAAACTTTAATTTCCTTAGCGCACGCATCCTCTCTCCCGTAAAATTGAATCCTCTTGAATGAAAAGAAGCGGTAGAGAATGTCAGCCCGCCGCCCATTTAAGATTACAAAGCCTGCAGCGCAGCCTACAGAGTCAGTCTTTAAGAATCTTACACAGGTTTCAAAGAACATGATTAAGTTTCAGCTGACGCCAACCGATGTCGCCTACGCAAACGTACTTCGCCGCGTGATTCTAACGGAGGTCGAGTCCGTAGCCTTCAGGTCGCATATCCTAGAGGATGGTAGCACATCTGATATCAAGGTTACGAAGAATAGCACGCCAATGAGTAATGAAATGTTGGCCCACCGCCTGGGACTTATCCCCATCAATATTTCGAACCCACTCGAGTGGAATTCGGCCGAGTTCGCATTTAAACTAAATGTTGTAAACGACAGCCCTGATTCACGCGACGTGGTGGCTGCTGATATTCAGGTTCTACAGAATCGCGGGGCCGAGGAAGACCCCCTACCAATCCCAAGCGGAGAGTTCTTCTATCCTGACCCCATTTCAAAAGAGACCTCTCTGATTGCTGTGCTAAAGGGTCGCATTGGCACGCAAGAACCGGAGACACTAACATTTGAGGCCGTGGCGAGTGTCGGTATTGGTCGTGAGAACGCCCAGTTCATTCCAGTGAGCCAGTGTTCGTATGCATATACCGCTGATACTTCTCCAGAGCGCCAGAAGGATTTCTTCGAGAAGTGGCTCATCGCTCACAAGAAGGTGAGTATCGGTGAACTCGAAACCAACTCCACACGTAAGAAGGAGCTCGAGCGCGAGTTCAACACCATGGAGGTCGCCCGGTGTTTCATGATTAACGAGCGCGGCGAGCCAAATAGTTTTGATTTCACTATCGAGTCCATCGGTGTTCTCGACCCACTCTATATCGTGGCGCGGGCCCTCCAGGTGATTCAGGAGAAGCTTCTCACGTACGTTTCAATTGACACAGGCGACCTTCCTAAAAACATCAAGGTTCGCCCCGCTGATGCGAGAATGAAAGGCTTCGACTTTATCTTTGCCGAGGAGGACCACACACTCGGTAACCTTCTACAGTGCTGGATGGATAGCAACTTGCTTGACAGTGGTGAGATTACTTATGCAGGCTACAAGGTACCGCACCCGCTCAAGGACGAGATGCTTCTCCGCGTGGGCGTTGATGATGGTAAGGAGACAACAGCTCGCACAATGATTTCAAAGGCAGCGCAGGCTTGTGCTGACATGTTCCGTCGTTGGAGTACGCAGTGGGCTGCTCTTGGCGGTACTTCCGCTGCTGTTCCACCAACGGTGAAGGCGGCGCTTCAGACAGCACGACAGAACCGCTTCGTGAAAACCTAATGGTAATATAGGTAAATGGAGGAAAATATACATTTTTACTGTATTAATTTAAAATCAAGAGCAGACCGCTGGAATAAATTTTCCAATCAACCCGCAATTTTGCAAATAAAGGAAAAATATAAGTTCGAGCGCTTCGATGCCTACGCCGGCTCGACGATTGATATCAAAAATGATAGTCGTATTGCTCTTAGGACAAAGCGTAATATCAAGGAGGGTTCTCGCCGCGACCACGAAGATCTTAACACGGCCGGCGGAGTTGGCTGCTACCTGAGCCACGTGGAGCTCTGGAAAAAGATTGCCGATGGAAAAGAGCCATACGCAATTATTTTTGAAGATGACACGAAGCTACCCGATGATTTCTTAGAGATTTTTGAGAAATGTCTCTCGGACCAAAACCTCCTGCCTGAAACGCCCGACGTATGGACGTTTTCATACGGCTGGGAGTTCTATTACAGAACAAAAGGAAAGAAGGCACCGCAAGATATTATGACAAATCACCGTGGACCATGGGTTTTTAACACATGCCCTGGTGGGCTGAATGGATACTTTATAACTAAGGAGGGCGCCAAGAAACTCATTGCAGATGCCTTTCCCATTGACATGCACGTCGATTTATATATATGTCTCTGCTCTGAGCTGAAAAAGATTATATGTGTATCACACAAGGACTTGATTCTGCGCCTACTGGTTGAAAGTGAAAAATCAGATATTCAGTTACCTTCTGAATGTCTCATTTGTGATATTCCAACAAACTATAGCTCGCATGGTATTCTTTCTGTAAATGTACCAGTACTTGCTATAGGACTTGTTACACTTGTTTTTCTTTCGCAGTTGGGACGGACACGTTAATCAACCTCTGCAATTGTGGGGCCAGCCTCTGGGGCCGAAGCCCCATCACTCATATCCTTCGCCCCATAAAGCTTCATAAGAATCGGCCGAATAGCTTCCTCAGCTACCTTGAGCCGCTCCTTGTACGTATCCTTGCTCTCGTCGCCGTTGTTATCAAGCCACTCGATATGCTCCTTGATAATAGCCTCAGCATCACTGACAGCGTTCTCTCCAATCTTCTCCTTCGTCTTATCATCACGCACCGTATTGCGCGCATTGTAAAGATAGCTCTCTAGCTCATTCTTTGCCTCCACGCGCTCCATCGCCTTCTTGTCCTCCTCGGCAAGAGCCTCAGCATCCGAAACCATGCGCTCAATATCATCCTTCGAGAGGCGCCCCTTCTCATTTGTAATCGTAATCTTCTCCGACTTTCCAGTCGACTTCTCGGCCGCCGAGACATTTAGGATACCATTTGCATCAACATCATATGTGATCTCAATCTGCGGTACACCACGAGGCATCGGTGGAATACCCTCCAGGCGGAACTTACCAAGTAGGCGATTGTCCTTTGTGAACTGGCGCTCACCCTCAAATACACAGATATCAACTGCAACCTGATTGTCAGAGTACGTCGAGAATGTCTGAGCCTTCTTCGTAGGGATAGTCGTGTTGCGCTTGATAAGGACTGTCATAACATTGCCCGATGTCTCAATACCAAGACTGAGAGGCGTCACGTCTAGAAGAAGGATATCTGTCGTCGCGTCATTTGTGTTGTTGCCCGAAAGGATGTGCGCCTGGACTGCAGCACCATAGGCAACCGCCTCATCTGGGTGAATACTCTGGCATAGCTCCTTACCATTGAAAAGCTCCTTGAGAAGTGCCTGGACTTTAGGAATACGCGAGGAGCCACCTACAAGAACAACGTCATTGATATCGGCCTTCCCCATCTTCGCATCCTTTAGCACCTGCTCGACAGGACCCATGCACTTTCGGAAAAGGTCTTCGCACAGCGACTCGAACTTCGCACGCGTCAGTGTCAGCTGGAGGTCAACACCCTCCGCGATACTGTCAATCTCAATAGCAGTCTGCGTGGCCGTCGAGAGTGTCTTCTTGGCCCGCTCGGCTGCGAGGCGCGACCGTGCAAGGGCACGCGAGTTCGAACGAATATCAATCTTTGTCTTCTTCTTGAACTCCTCAATCATCCACTCGACGATGCGGCTGTCGAAATCCTGCCCGCCAAGGTGCGTGTCGCCACTCGTCGCACGGACCTCGAAGATGCCGTCCTCAACTGTAAGAAGTGATACATCGAACGTGCCGCCACCGAGGTCAAAAATCACGACCTTGCGCTCAACCTTACTTGTCTCGTTGAGGCCATAGGCAATACAGGCGGAAGTTGGCTCAGCAAGAAGACGAAGAACGTTGAGACCGGCGATGCGACCGGCATCTTTCGTGGCCTGGCGCTGGGAATCATTAAAATAAGCGGGAACCGTGACAACAGCATCCTTGACCTCCTGGCCGAGATAAGACTCGGCAAGCGCCTTAAGCTTACCGAGAACCATGGCAGCAATCTCCTCAGGGTAGTAGCGCTTCTCCTCGCCCTTTGTCTCAACAACAATCTGAGGGCGATTGCGACCATCATCCACGACCTTGAAGGGCCACGTCTTCATATCACGCTGAACCATGGGATCGTCAAATGTACGCCCAATAAGACGCTTCGCGTCAAAAATCGTGTTTTGGGGATTCGTCGCTGACGCAGACTTCGCAGCGTCACCAATAAGACGCTCATCGCCAAAACTCACCACAGATGGGATAGTACGATTTCCCGTTTCTGATGCAATAATTTCAACACCGCCGTTACGCCAAACACCTACCATAGACATACACGTAGCGAGGTCGCAGCCGATGACATAGTTGGTAGTCATGTTTCTGTTATATTATTCTTCAAATGTTTTTAGGCCTCGAGAGGTGTCTCAGGCTCTGAGTTTTTGACGACAGGAGCCACAAAGGCCGCCGCCCCAATCAGACGCCGCTGCTCGAAATCCTTTAGCATATTGACAATGCGAATCGCAGTTGAAAGCTGAACCGTATGCTTCTTAGCCCGCAGCGTATCAAGATACTCGACGTGAAGCAAGTGAACGACCGGCTTATACTCGAGAGGAAGCTCTGCGAATTTTAGTGAATGCGCCTTGTGTACTGCAACATACGCCGCAAGAGCATCTGCCGTCCGCTCACGTAGCGCCGTCTCATAGTCCCAGAACTCCTTTCGCTCCTCTGCATAGTGCTTCAAGTACTCAATCACCTTGCCCTCCTTGCGAAGACGAAGAAAGCGATCCACGGGATTCGCCTCAGCCCCCCGCAAACTACGCAGCGTGACATAGCCTAGCGCCCGCATCCGCCAGCGCGCACCAGTGCCGTCCTTGAAGACGAGCCCCTGCCACCGAAACCCATTCTGAACGGCCGTCCGGCGCATTAGTCCCTGAATATCTGCATCCGCGTGGAACATCTTGATTGGGTACGAGGGAATCTGAAGGCGGCGAAGAGGCGGCAGCCACTCCGATGACTGCTCGAGGAGCGCCACAACGCCAGTGGCCCCAACTGTACCCACATGTATGATATTTAGGTCAGGCGTGTGAAGCTTCTCGACAATACGATGCTCTGGGTGCTGGAGCACAAACGAAGCGAACGCCGAGACTCCTTCAGCATTATCCATCGTCTCGCGCAGATGCATTAGCAGGGCATCGGCAGTGCGAATAGGAGTTGCCGCGAGACACTCTGTAAACATCTCCGCGAATGTCTTCTTACTATAAAAGCCACTGTTCGCGCCAATCTTCGTGCGTGAACGAATACGAAGAACAGTTGGCTCTGCCGCTGTCACGAAGGCCTGCATCATCACGCCATCGAGGAAGTCCTGGATACTTGTAAAAGGTGTGTTGAGTGGCGCAGTACCGTCGGTTGCCTTTGTTGGTGCCACGCAGACAGGACGATTGTTTACAGTGTCCCACGCAACTGAGCGAAAGAGACCAGTGCCAGGAACACTGAACTTACTCTCTCCCTTCACGTAGCGAATAACCACATACGAATCTCCCGACTCTGACTCAACAACACGCAGTGACCCGCCCTCAGGGGACGTTAGGAACTGCTTTAGTTCAGGCCACGTAGGGAAACGATCGCGTAGACTCTCAAAGTGGTTTAGAATAACTGACATTCTATTTCTACTACACGGAAACTGTTTATGTAGTTTTAAATTTTTAAGCGAGGGATGGTCTGCGTGGTCCAGCGCTCACTCAAATTTCAAAGTAGCCGATAGGGAGAAGCTATGTCTGATATTATAGTTGCAGATCCAGCCAAGAGAGAAACTGTCGACGAGGAAGCATTTGAACTCGGCGATAAAGTTCTTCTTTTGGGAGGACAAATTGATAAATTACAAGGGCGAATTTATTATATCGACGAAAACTTAATTCGCATTTTACCTGATGGCGTTTCAGACCGCCTTGTTGATATTCCAATCGTCGATGGTGATTTGGACCCTGCCCTAGAAATAGAGCATCTTTACAGTTTATCAAAGCGGTCTCAACCCGCCTTTGTATCACAAATCTCCGCAAATGTGGGACAAATGGCGCAATCATTTGATGCAAATGGTGCACCTGGCCCAGTTTTCATAATAAAAGCCGTAAATGAGGGCACGGATAGTATCATCCTAACGGATGATACGGGAGACGAAACCGAAATAAACTTTGGTTTTAAAGGTATTCCACTAGATGTTCCCTTTGCCGTTCTCAGACCGCGTGAGTTACCAGTTGCAGATGATGGCGAGCCTGAAGCGGAAGTCGTTGAGGAGCAAGAGGACGTTTTTGAAGATGTTCTCGAGACTGAAATGGCACAACTCCGCCAAGCGGTAGGCCAAATTCAAGAAATCCAGGCCACTGACCGCATATATCCTGATGCCGACCAGCGTAATGATATGATACAAGATATGATTGCAGCGCTTCCCATAGCCTCACAAAAAAACCCAGACCAGCAAAAACTTATTCGTAGACTAGTCGAACAATGCCTTTTTCTCCGTAATTCCATCGTTGAGTACTCGCGAACTGGAGACCCCGTGGGACAGCTCGCTAGTTCTTTTATAACCCTCTCAGACCTCATAAAAAATCGTGAAATACCTTTGGCGAGGGCCGTCATACAATCAAATCGCACTCTATATTTGGACCACACCGCCGCCTCTCTCACAGCCGCAGCGCAAGGAAATCCACATACGGACCCTGATGAGGTTGCTGGCGCGGATCTCGATATCAAATACCTCGATGATGTCGTGAAAGCTACAATAACTTATATGGATACGCAACTTGGAGGAATCCAATCAAACTTATCGGTTAATTCACTACCCGCATGGTTCCTATCATGGGAAACACTTAATAAGGTCTATCACAAGTCATGGACGGCTACGGGTGACCTTGATAAGGAACCTTTCAAACGCGACAAGGAGTTTTTCCAGGCCCCTATACCTGATATGGATACACCAATTGTCGATGGAATTGTAACGGGGGGTATGGGGCGGGATGAACTTTTAACCGCGGACTTCGTTGGAAAAGTAAACGTGTCATTATTGCGTGGCCTCGGACCGCGCAAGACCCGTCTCGGTAAACAGGATGCACTCATTCAAGTAGAGTCAGAAGAGGCCGGCGCAGTTGTAAGTACGCTAGTCTTTCCCTTATCAGAGCAGCGCAATCTAGGAACTACTCGCTCAGGCAGACTCGCAAATGATATTGCCTATTCGCACCAGCCGCCTCAGACTATGTGGCAAATCCTAGAGCGTTTAGAGGGTGTTCCAGATGTTCCCACTGCAGGTGGAATTATCTCAATTGGAGATAACACCCTAGGAAACATTCCTCTAGAGAATTGGATGGCCGCGCAGCCACTCTACCCCCTTGGCCTCTCAGACGCAATTGTATCTCTCTCCAATTATGGATTTTCCGATATTGAATTAAATACTTTTCAACAGGATACTCTTGTTGCCAAAATCGATAAGTACCGTGCATTAATTAAACAGTATATTATTGAATTACGTGATGCTTCCACGGCCGAACTCTCCCAATTAAAACAGGAAAACAATCCCTTTTTAATTGGCGAGGCCTTCACCGAGCTCATGACAATTCTAGAGGGCGAGCCAATTCTCGCCTCTAAAATTCAAGAAATTCGCAATAAACTTCCCGCCTATAAAAACAATGACATCGCAATTGTCGCCGGCATCTTAGCAAATGCGGGTGACCTCTTTTTAACAGTTATGGCTCAGGTGGCTGCCCCTCTCGCCCGTGAAAGAACCCGCATGGTGCGCGACCAATTCTTAGAGGCTCTCAATCAGGCTCTAGCTAAAAATCTAAAAAATGAGAACGCAGGTGAAGATCCTGATGAGAACAACTGCCCGCACGTGGAAGACTACGTAGGAATCAATAAAATAAAGGATATCAGTCAGCGCATGAAGTTATTCGCCAAATTCGTTACGAAGTACAAGGGGTCTCGCCAGGATAATTGGGTGAATTGTGCGGCCTGTGGAAAACACTTGGTTTGCTACCACGAGGTCCTCCTTCTCCAGGAATTCCTCCACCCCCGCGAAAAAGATACAATTCACAAGGAACTTATCCTCACCTTTGGCGGCGAGCAATTTCACGGGCGGTTCACATGTAAGAATTGCGGACAGCCTCTGGCCGAACTTGAATTCGATACAAGTATTGAATTTTCTGATGACGGTGTCCCAATGAGTGGCCGCGCCGTGCTCGAAATGGATAATACTAATGTGATAGATGACCTTCTCGGTCCCTCGTCTGGTGAAACAGAAATCGAATTCAAGACCGATACACAGACAACAACATATAAGGCCGCGCGCAAAATATTCGACGTGATTGGTGTTTTTGCTAAGGCAGAGGCCTATAATCGCATCGTTCAGCGCGTGGAGACCGAAATTCTCAGACAACCGTCTCTCGATGCCTATAAGGCTATTACAAAGGGCAAGCGTGCCATGGACTACGATGTCTATATTAATCGTATTCTCGTGGCAGCGACGGCTGTGAATTGCGTAATTGAGCTCCAGACCGATATTCCAGGCTATGTGATGCGCTACAAGCTCGCTGGCTGCCGCGCAGGATTCTCAGGCTATCCCCTCGGTAATGAGAAGGACCGCACATGTATTGAATATATTGCCTGTGCTGTTGCATCTATACAGGAGAGTTCCGCCCCCTGGAGTTTGACCGGCTACCAGCGGGATTCAAGTAGCTCTAAGCGCCAAGATGCTATCTTAGTCGATATGGATAAGATTATGAAATCGCTTCTAGGAAACGCAACAGTCCAGCAGCAGATTTCTATGAAGCGCGCACATCTACAGGACTTATATGGAAGTGTGATATATTCAGAGCAGCTCCCAGAATATATCCCAGAAGGATTCGCACCATTCCCTTACAAACCTGACGAAGAGGCACCAGTTGTACCTGAGGCCGCCTCACCTCGCGATAAAATCCGCGGCTGGATTCTACAGGCGCACAAAATTAGCAAGGACAGTGGGATCTACGTGAAAGGAAACCCCTATTCTGATGCGACCTGCTGCCTGATGCCGATTCAGAAGCCTGGGTCTTTTTGGAAGGCTGGGGATCTCGTTGCCCTGCCACTGAAGAACCCTCCACGCGGACCTGTGAATTCCCACATCAGTATTCATTTTTCGCCAAGAAAGCTTGAAATACTCGAAGGTGTCGTGTCACCCGAGATTATTTACCGCATTTTCTTAAAGGTCTGCTACGATGGACCTCACAAGGGTCTCCCCCACGAGCCTGGTTACACAAATACGTGTAAGCACTGCGGATTCGTTTTCCCTGAGAGTCCATATGTACCACGTATATTCCCGCCGATAAATCCAAAAGATATGAAAACGTATTTAGAGGATATCGAGGCCGTTATAACAAAGGGCAAGGTGGCTCTCGAGACGCAGGGTGTTTCAATCACCAAGCAGAGTTTCGATGAGATTCTCGATGCCACGCACACGGCCTTTAAGGTTCCCCCCTTCGTTAAAAAGATTCCACTTGCTGGAATGAACCTCTTTGATAAACTGCGCCGTCTGGAGCCAGAGCCCTTTGATGGCTGGCGGCAGATGATTACGCTTACCATGGAGAGCCTTACGAAACTAACACCTGGGGCGGATGATATAGAGGTGGCTGAGACGTACGGAGAAATCTCGAATTTTGCGGCGAATATTCTAGCGAATTTCGAAGCGCGCATTGGGGCAGAGCACAAAATGACAATAGAAAGAGTTCTCCAGTCTGGTCCCAACGAAATGGTAGAAACTGTTCGCACGTATTTCCTCATTCCATTCCAACGGCTTATCTGCGGATTTCACACAGCCTCTCTCGAATTCAAACACTTTAATAATCCAACTGACGATGATATTAATAAGTCTATTAAAGCGCATTTAGAGTATTTAGCTGTCCTATCGAAACGGGCAACAGGCTCGACTCTTAACAAGCTTGAGTGGGCTCGTGGGCGTCTATCAGATGCCCTCCTCGTTTTGAAAAAGTATATTCGTGGACCAACGGTTCCTGGAGGCAACCTCGGCCTTTCTTATGTGACAACTGCGCTAATTGGAGGAATCCTCTCAGATTTTATGGATCCCAATTCTACGCCTCCTGGGGGTGGCGAGGCAGCAGCGGCAGTGAATTCTGGAGCTCGTGCCCCAATTCAAATTATAGATGTTTGTATTCAGAAAATCCGGAACGAAAACGAGGCCTTGAAACTTACTGAAGAAGAAATTGCCACGAAAATGGCCCGTCGCGAGCAATTAGAAAAGAACATCTTTACTAAGAAACGCGAGAAGATGACACCAGAAGAGGCAGCAGTTGATAAAATGAATAAGAAACTCGGTCTCAAGGAGTGGGCGGTTGGCGGTACAAAGGCAATTTATGCTTATGATCCAGAGCAATATGAGCGGGAGCGAGCACAGCGTTTAGAGATGGGCTTCCAGGAGTTTGTACCAGGCGACGTACAAGTTTCAGATGGATACGAAAATACGCAAATGGCTGAGGATGATTATTAACACAATAGTCTACAGTGGAGTACTTAACTTTGGCACAACACGGTAATGAGAGGGAGTTCTACCGTGGAGTGCAACAGTTTTAATTAATTAATAAAAGACCTTGCTTAATGACAGAGATGAGGACATTACTCCTCAGTGGGATCCTATATTTAATAGGAATAATCATAGTACTTCTTATTCGACCGGCCATTATGTTTAATGAGAATGGGGAATGGAAAGAGTTCGGGCTGCTATCAGCCGAGCACACCATATTTCCCTTTTGGATGTTTTGTATTGTCTGGGCCATTTTTTCATATATGATATCACTTTTGATAGTCGGCGAATTTAGTTCCAAGCCAGTCGCTGTCGTAGCTGGTATTGGGTCAAAGCTATATGAATCCGAAACCCCGGAAGATATGGTACCGGTTCTCCCATCAAAGACTAAGTCCAAAAAAAACGTGAAGAACACCGAAATGAAACCAGGCTACTACAAACTTGATACGAAGGAACTCGACCGCACAGGTGTACCAAAGTATCTCTACGTGGGCGAAGAGATGGGCGAGCCTGAACCGGTTGACGTATAAACCTGTAAAATACCTGTAATAAGCGCATTCATAACAACCGAAGTTGCTATTAATGCATTTATAGGACCAGCCGATGGTAACATTTCAAGCGGAAGTATAAAGAGGCTAGTGCAAAAAATACCTAATGGTGGAATCCAGCACGATTTCAAAATTGCTGTGGTATTTACCGCACCGTCACATACGTACTGTACACAGCCACTGCATAAAATACTCAAGAGTATGCTAAAAACCGGTAAAATGACACAGCCGAGTCCAGCAAAAGACCAGCCTGAAAGGGATGGGAACCATACAATAAGTCCAAAAGTAATAAGGGTCAAAATAACAGCGTGAACTAGTCCAAAGGTCAATCGTATGGCGTAGTTGAGTTCATAATTTGGTTCACTTTCGTTTCCGCTCATTTATCAGATGGCCGAAACGAAAGAACCAGATACTCACGCAACACCAGATTTAGACTTAACAAATTACATACGGGTTGACCTGCCGTATCCACCCGAGCAAGTAAAGCGTATCGAGTATTTTTACAAAAAACGCGAGCATAATCGTGCTAGATATCGTCCGACAAAGAATGGGGACCTTGCCGTATATTCAAAAACGGGAGAGCTCGAGGAGAGTATTCACCTTCTTACATACGTACCCCATGCCCCTGAAATGCGAGAGAAAATGGACCAGTCCCGCCTAGATGCCATAGGATTTGCTGAGACTGCATATGATGAGGCACTTGTTAAACTAGGCGAGGCCACTAGACGCTACAGAGAGTCAGGGTCAACAGAGGGTGTTCTTGCAGCACAAAAGGCTGTGGCGGAGGCAGACCAGATTCTTTCACGGGTTCGCTATCCTACGCGAAACATTCAAGAACTCGCTAATCCGGAAACGCGTGATATAAATTTCGAACAAGCAAAAGAGCAACGGAAACTTTTTTCAGGAACGGATCCTTTTAAGAAAAAGTTATCCCGCATTATAACTTTGGAACATAACCCCTATAATTTTTATGGAAAGTATGTGGAGGGTGGGCCAGACACCGAAACCGGCGTCGACATTGATTCTCAGGTTGACAAGGCCATTCCCTCTGACGGAGAGACCCGGCGGCGCCTCAAGGATGGTCGCATGGCACGAGTCTTTTTTGATGTCGAAAGCAATACGGACGCTAACACCTTTCTCAGCCCTTGCTGGCCCGTGGAATTCACGCTCGATGAGGTCCGCTACTTCACCGCCCTACAGGCCTTCGAGGCTGAGCGGGCCCGCATGGCGGGACAGGAGGCCCTCCGCGCCAGCATTTTACGCACGCGCTCGACACGTACGATGCGCTTCTTAACAAAGAAATTCGATACTCAGCCAAAGGATGTAAAAGGCCTCTGGCTACGTATTTTGACGGCGGTGTACCAGCAGCACCCAGAGCTTCTACAGAAGCTGATGACGACCGGCACTGATGCTCTCGTCTTTGCTGATATACGCCAGGGCCCATCGGGAACTGGCTTTGGAGAGCAGACGCGTGAGGTACTCGACCCTGCCCGCTGGACTGGAGAAAACGCCATGGGTATTGCCCTTGAAACTCTGCGGTATCAGATGCGTGAAGGAAATGCGAAGGAATCTGCTAAGACTGATACAGTGAAAGAGTCGGTTATTACAAAAGAGGAGCAGGATGCCGCGAAGGTTGGGGCTATCGTAGCGGCGAAGAAGAAGTTTCAGATTAAGCGGCCTGGGGCTGCACCTGGGTCTGGACCTTAGTTACTGAAGAGGATACGGTTTCAATGTTCCCTCATTTGCGTTACAGCTTACTTCCTCGGCAATGTAAGAATAACATACGTTGTTTTTGTCTTTATAGACGCGCTCGTGAATATTATCAGGGTGAGGATACTGAAATATACTTGGCGCCTCTATCTTATAGTTACTAAATACAATAATACCTATTATAATTCCCCCTATAAAAGGTATTATTCTAAAGTGACCGAGCATACTAACAACGCTTGAGAATTTAACTGCTCTCAAGCAGAATGTTTGAGTTTATCAAGACAGAAGCATATAATGTCGCTTTCAGTATAATAATTGGAATTGGCATCGTAGCTGTTTTCAAGCCTGGGTGTCGCGATAATGGCTGTGCTATAAAGCGGGCCCCACCCGTTGATGAAGTTGTAAAGACAACATATCAAATTGGCAGCAAATGCTATAAATTCAAGACTGAAAATATTGCATGTCCTACAAAGGGTATTATTGAGCCTTTTGAAACGGATGCTCTGCGCGCGGTAGCCTAATGGCGCAGCCATTCCGCGCTCTTTTCAGAATGAGTACACTTCTTTCGGATTTAGATTCCTCGCCTGCGCCAGGCAAGGATGGTGATCTCGTAGATCAAATCATAAAGGAAATGAACGGCGGAGGAAGTCCTCAGGCTTCAAATATGTTTGTATCTCCACAGGCTCCACCATCTCCGGCAATGATGCCGTCGAATCCTGGCACGATAAATAGCCAAATGTCGAATACGGCCCTCTCGTCGCACCACATGGATAATGGACCAGCTACCGCGCACATGATAGGTGGCTCTACCCCAACTCCCGCCGACTTTGCTGCAGCCATGGGTGGCGCGCCAATGGCCTATGAAAATAACCCCGCTCCGGCCCCACCCATACAGCGCCACTCTAAGCGCTCAATCCTACAGCGCCTTGGTGAGGAATTCAAAATTCCGATGCTCGTGGCACTGCTCGTCTTTGTCTTTTCTCTCCCGGTTGTGAATTTTCTTTTCGCCCATTATATTCCTTACCTTGTTATGCCGACGGGCCAACTAAAAACCATCGGTGTCATTATCAAGTCCCTCGCAGCTGGAGTCGTATTCTGGATACTACAACGTATTATTGTACCGCTATTTAGTCTATAGGGCCTCTTTACCGTCTAGTACTGGGGGTTAATCAGAAAATGATTAACCCCCTCGTTTTAGACCACAGAGTGGAGTACTCCACGGTAATTCCACATAACACTATAGAAATGAAGGTTAAATTGGAACTTATCGTAGCAGCGGTCGCTGCCTTCTATATTGTTTTAACATTCCCTCTAGGATTACTGGGTCTGACGGCTGCTATATCAGGAGCGGTCTATGTACTATATAAATCTGTAAGCTATGTCGCGGCCGTGCTTGTTGCATCAATTCTCGTGCGTCTTCTCACTCTCGCCCTAAAGCCAGAGCCACTAGCACGCCTCCCAGGATTTAATGGACTTCTCGAGAATTTCCAGCCAAGAGACCCAGTAAGCATTCACCAGCGCGTTGTTAACGATAAGGCACCTGGTCCGCTTGAGCCAAAGACTCAGGAAATAACGGGAGTTCTCGAGTCGGCGAAGATTCTCGACAGCCTTCAGATTGCGAATCTAAATAAGGCTGAGTCTGGCGGTTCCTCTTCGACACTCCCAGCCAGCCTCAACGGAATGCCGCCGATTCGCACGCCGCGTGAGGAGGAGATTATAAAGAATACATTCGCGGATCTTGGTCCTCGCGGCAATCCCTTTCTACAGAACGGGGCAGATGACAGCTCGGTAAATACGGCCCTTTCATCGCGCGGTGCCGACCTCAAGCCAGAGCAGGGCGCGGGTGATGTGCCGGCAACGATGGTAAGTCATGGGAGTGCCTAGACTATATAGTTTTATAATATTCTATGGTCCTTATTTTAAGAACTATAAAATAGTAAGAATGGTTCGTATATCAAATAAATGCCCTCCTGGGGTCCTATGCCTAACCCCAGGACTTTTGATTTTTGGCATTATAGCTATAATAATTGCCGCAGGAATCTTTTTAAGGGCGCCTGCATACCATACTATAGAGCGTAGCCCACAAGGCAGTCCTGTAACTCAAGTATCAGTTGAAACCCCAGGCGACGACCGTTACAATCGCGCACCCAAGCCAGAGCGTGATTGGCTAAGCCGTCCCGATTTATCTGTTATTGCTAATTCGCCTACCGCAATCATGTCAACGATTCCAACAATTGCCACACAGGGTATTCCAGAAACCTATCAGTCTATGGGTGTTCTAAAAACAGGAGATGGAAAGATTCTACCCCTCTATGGAAGACGCACTTCTTCCCGGTCTGATAGATTTCAGTACTATACACGTACTGACTCATATAATCCCGTGCAGTTACCCTTGGAGCACAAACGTCACAACTGTCAGGATGATGTAGGCTGTGATGAACTTTATGACGGTGACAAATTAAAAATAGGAGCGACCGGTGAGGAGGCTACCGCAACAATATATAGATTTTCTGGACCTACATATGTGCCAACTATTATTTTATAAGTTAGAGGTTCCTGGTACCGTCTAGTACCGTGGAGTACTTAAATTAAGTACTCCACTCTGCTGGCTAGAACGAGAAGTTAAGTGCTCCCCATGATACAAAGCCACGGAGTGGCTTTGGTTATGGGGAGTACTTAACTTCAGTACTAGAC